>Ga0105055_10003670_pt1 | contig 23039 bp, 13 predicted proteins | sample BON03_FD_78090 | JGI IMG/M metagenome (GOLD analysis project Ga0105055, IMG submission 78090) | Freshwater microbial communities from Lake Bonney liftoff mats and glacier meltwater in Antarctica - BON-03 | ecosystem: Environmental > Aquatic > Freshwater > Ice > Glacier meltwater | place: Lake...
TATTTGAGAAAGACAAGGAAAACAAGTTAAAAACAATTAAATACAATTAAATACAATTAAATACATTAAATACATGTATTGTATTGCACTAAAATTAAAAAATGTATTAATACAAAACATTAAACTAAATGCATGACATAATGTAACTGTACTATTTAGTGCTACCATAAATACTAAGAACTATTACCAGTACGTTTATAACCGTTTTTATGAATTTTATCCCTCTATACGGATTCTTTGCATACTTCGAACTTCAAATAATAAGAACGATGGCATCACGATCTGCAGTGGACCATAACAAAATCCTAGCCTTACTCAACATCCAGGATGACACTGAAGAACGCCACGAAGACGAAACAACCTCCGGTGATAATTCCCTCAATCGGAAACCGTGGCAAAAGTTCACCAAAAGCTTGTTCATGGTGATGTACTTGATGTCCAAGTCCACTCGTGTTTCTCAATTTGTAGCATATGCTATATCTCTCATCAATACTTTGCAGATGATGTCTTACGCTTTTAACAGCCCTCAGTTTCATTGGAATTCTGGGTTCCGCGACGCTGTAAAACCAACTTTTCAAATTCTCATACTAGATTTCTTCCATGCGGAATCTGGAAGCGAAAGTATGGCCAAGGCAGCTTTATTGGTCACCATTTCTGTGATAGTATCGACTGCATTTTTACTCGTGTGGGCAGGGAAGCAAGTATGGGATACTGGAATGGTATACTACCAACAGGTACTGCAGCTGCTTCGTCTCGTTTTGCGGTTGTTAGCGACTGTGTTGTTTATGCCTACATGCTCGATTCTTATCGGAGCATTTGATTGCTCTGTCTTAGGTTTTTGTGAACAGACACCAGTTTTTATTGCAGTCTCAGTCTTCATAGGAACCCTCCTGGTTTCATTTGTGGTGTTCACTTGTCTCACTGCAGTTTCTTTTGTGGACAACAGCCCCGCGTCAGAAAATGCTGTGTCACAAGTACATGGTCGTGCTGACTGTGCTTTCTTGTTGATACGCGCGGTTGTGAGTTTGGCATTCGCGCTGTTTCCAAATGCCACTGGAATTAGTTTGGCGAGTGTTATACTGGCGAGTGGAGTTCTATCTACCGGTATCTACTTGATATACATGCCGTACTTACATCGTAACATGAACCGATGGGTGGTAGGATGTCATAGTGCCTACATGTGGGCGGGAATTTGCCTCGTGCTAGAAGAAATGCTATGGGATGGCGTAGAAGGCAATGCTGCATTCGTTACTTTTATCATGGGTCTACCGTTCGTGGTGGTGCTCTTCGCAGCTGTAGTCATGCTTCGAGAAGTAAACTTTTCGAAATTGGAGCCGAAACCAAATGATTCAGATTTTCATGCGGAACTCAATCTCCGCTACAAATTCGATCCACACCAAGCAAACTGGAAAGAGTGTCAAAACGCGTATCGAAAATATGTCGACGATATGTTTGCCACTAGCCCGTACATGCTGCTTAACTTAGCTTCTTTGTTTTCTTCTTGTGGTGCAAATTCATTATTAGCAGGCCAGTATGTGAGACGTGCGAATCAATCACGCGGAAAGAATATCGATCATCGATTTTTAATTTTCTGCTCATTCAAACGACAGCAAGAGCTGAAGAATGGAACCACAGGTGCGATTAACTACATGACTTTAAAACTGCATCAAAGTCGTTCTGAAACCCATATCTTGGATTCGATTGAGTCAGCACAAGCAATGTATAAGCTTCTGGGAACGGATAGCTACACGGCGGACCAAGTCTTTGCGTTTGCGCGCAAGATCAAGAGATCGTCTGCACGCGCGAAAGAAAATTTGGAAGAGCTAATCAAGATTACGAAGAGTTCCCCGAGATCTCTGCTGTTGTATTCGCTCTATTTGCGAGAAATTGTTAATGACACGTCAATGGCTCAAAGTCTCTACCGTACCGCTAAACAGCAGTTCCGGAAAGGACGAGATAATGACAGCCATGAAACACAAGGCGCCATATTCACTATTAGTGGAGACGAATCGAATCTGGGTGTTATCATTGATGCATCAGACAATTGCGAGACTTACTTCGGGTACACCTCGCAACATCTTGTTGGAAAAAATATTGACTACATTTGTCCGGCTCCTTTTGACAATGGCGTGCATTACAAATTTCTGCAAAACTACATTGAGACGTGTGTTTCAATGGTACCAGTAACTCGGCACATTTGGGCTAGGCATAGCAATGGCTATGTGAATCGCATGAGTCTGCATATCACACCGGTTGAGGAGCCAGGTGGAGGGCTAGTGTTTCAAGGGCAATTGAATATCACCCATCATCGATCAGAGTTAGTATGTGTGGACCAGGAAGGAACAATCATGTTTTTTACTCAACAAATGATGTCATGGTTTGGAATGCGGGTGCTCACCGAAAACGACTTCACTAAAGCAGACAAGAACATACACAAGTTCATTCCGCAGTTGATTGTGTTTAACTTTGAAGCCATTTTGGAATCTAACGAAAGTATAAAGCAAGATATTGATGTGGGACAGGGTGAGTCATACTCCGTTTCAGCTCAACCTGTTAATTTTCCAGTTATCGGCGCCAAGGTGTTGTTTTTGGAATTGGAGCCAATAGAAGGCGGAAAAAATTCTTATGATGAGGACCCAGAGTTTCAGCAGCTAGATGATGCCAGCATGGTAGATGGATTTGATGAGATGCCTCAAAGCAAAGCTGATCCTGTAATTAGATCATCAACCTTCGTAGAATCAGAGGGAGGGAGTGTAGGGGACACAGCCAGTATTGTGTCAGATGCCACTAGCGCCACCGGAAAAAGTACATCCTTCGTGCATCAGGTCGTTCAAATGCGAATTGAGGCTGAAAATTTCAGATTGGAAAAGTTTAAGAGGCAATGTATGGGACTAGCGGCTCTATTTATAGCCATGGTTTTTTTCTCTTACTTGGCTAATGCCTCCACCTTTGACAGTTTCGATGACATGCTTGATATGATGAAGCTGACAGCAGAACGTTCTTATCTGATAATCGAGACCGCTGTAACCATGCTCCACCAACTGATGGTCATTGTTCCTCAGACAGACGAGGCAATTGAGTTGGTTGACTTGCTTCCAATTAACATTGCTAAAAACGCCGAGGCTTTGGAACAGTTGCAAGATTTGATCATTAACAGTGCCGCGTTCCAATTCCAAGACCAATTGGATCTGATGTATTCTCCAAATATGGTGGAAGAGTTTTCAGATGATCAAAAGTTTAGTATGACCAGTCCTTTCAAACTGCTTCAGCGATTTATTGCAAATGCGAGAGCCTTCAAGAAAGAAGATCAAACAAAATGTGAGACGAGTTGTCGTTATGTAATCAACAATGGACCATGGGGGCAGGTTGAAAAGAGTTTACATAGTGTTCAGTTATTTAAGGACCGTGCAATGTCGCTACATGATTGGTGCTATACTCTCGACGTTGCTTTACTCATTACTTCAGCATTATTGGTTCTTGCAATTATGTACTTTCTTATCATGCCGCCTTTGTTGGATGTGAAACGAGTGAAAGAAGAAATGTCAGAGGCTCTGGCACAAATCCCAGTCAATGCCTTGAAAAGGCTCGCAAAGTCCAGTAATAGCAAATTGGAAAACATCAAGCTGGAAATAGCGAGTATCAATTCATCAGCAAACCCTTTTGTAGGTGGCGGTAAAACGAAGAAGGAAATCAATTTCTTTCAGGCAGGCTCCAATTCTAGAACTCGAGAAACTGCGATAACAAATATTGAAAAAGGTTTCTTTGCAAAGATGGTCGCCAAGATTTTTCGATTAGGCGGATCTAAAATAGCTCCAGCGAATAGCATTACGACAAGAACGCGGCAAAAACTCAGAGCTTCTTTTATTATCTCTCTTTTGAAATTGCTATTCCCGCTGCTTTTGATTGTGGCTTACTTCGCAGTTGTTCTTGTTATGTTCGTACATGTGCAGGACCAAGCTCTTAGGCACATAACAGCAGTACATGCCACCGCCAAACGATGGGTGGCAATACAACGAATGCACTTTTCTGTCAAATCGCCACAAGGAGACGATATTGAATATTGGGGTAGATGGGCTACAGATTCAACTGAAGAACTTATTTACGAGTCCAATGAAACGAGAAGAGCTAGAATGTTCCTCGATGAGATGATAGACCAAGAGCAGTTAATTCTATACGGAAGCAATGACATCTCTGAAACTCCTTTGATTGACAAGTCAAACCCAGACTTATACCGTCTATTCTTTGTTGACTCGTGTACCGATGTCCCAGTTTGTATGGAGATGAAGGTGGCTGGTACGAATGATGTGCTGCTAAACGATATGGACTACGGTCTGGATGTTACAATGTCAAGACTTATACAACGAACTGAAGCTACTTTGAGAGGAGAAAACGTCAGGATTTTCTCATACGTTTCTATGTTCGCGCTATCCGCTGCATTAAAAACGACGGTGATGTATTTTATGAATGATGTGAAAAGCATTGAGAAAACTGCGGTTGATAATATGCTAACTGGCGCTTTGTTGTGTCTTGTACTCGTTATATTGGTTTTTTGGTTTATGATCAAACTTTTTAGGCGCATAAACGACGAAGTTGTCGATGCTCAATCCTTGCTTCTCATCTTGCCTCCTGAGCTTGTAGAAGGAGTGCCTTCACTAAGTGCACTAGTAACGAATGTAGAACAATAAGTATATTTGATTTATTTCTTTTTATTATTACTGTTTGGAATCAAGTGATCGAGTACACTCTCCAATCTATCTGCTTGAATGATACGTGATTCAAAGATGTTTTCAGCTGTTCCAGATGTGAAATAGACTGGAAATAACTTCTTACCTGTGGAGAGTGGACTAAAAGGATTTGTTCGGTTCCACATCACTGCTTCTCCTAGCGCCATCCACCTTTCACCATCTTCTAATTCATGTACAGGTCCCCTAATAAACCTTCCGGTAAGAATAGACCGACGGCCTAACTTGATGTTCCCATTCGGAATAGCCTTCGAGAATACAAGATCTCGAGTTAAATAATGTTTCGAGGGTTTCGTTCTAAATATACTATTCATTAGACAGGTCTTCACTCGCGCAATAGCATCGCCATGATTGATGTCTTCAAATTTCGATTCCGCCGATTCTTCGAGGGCTTCATCTATGAGGTTCAACAAACTTTGTTTCTCAAATTCCCATTCTGTTTCATCTGCATAGGTGTGAAGACATCTGGCTCGATACCGGATCTCGATTAGATACATGTGCCCAATGGATACTGGAACCACGGCTTCAGTCGCAAGAATTCTTGCATTCTTGAACATAAACGGAACAATTACATAGTAACCAAACCACATAGCTCGATGTGCACCAACAAATGAACTAAACGCCATAACGGCCGACTTGTGGATAGGATCGCATTCAACAACATCCAATGGAAGGGATTGGAGGATTTCAAGAATAGCCATCGCAGCAGCAATATCCCAGTTTGGAACTTGGAACAATTGGGTCAGCTGTTCCAGACCACTAACAATAACGTGAGCAAACGCGTTCAGGTCTCCGGAAGCACAATACAATGGTTGCGCAAGAAAGGTGTCTCGTTTAATCAATTCATTGGCCTCCTCAAGATACTTTTTACCATCTCTTAGACCGTTTTGTGATCGGAATATGGGTGAAGGTCGAAATCTCGCACAAAATAATTGGACTTGCAAAATAGATGATCGGCACTTCCGCAGGAGATACAAGGACAATTCCAAGTTTCCACTCTTTTCGCACTCCTTAGCAAATGCGTCGAGGATATATGCTGGTACCTCGTGTGATTGACAGATGCTGAAAGCCAGCTGCACTTGAGAGCCCAAAACGAGTGCTAACATTGCTCCATGGAAATCCTCTATGGAGAGTAGTGCACAGGCTGCTTTAACAGGATGACCTTGGACCATGTGCATATCTGCCATACGCTTGGCAACATGGTCTCGTTTACTACGCGAGGTCATTGTTGAAGTATTGGAAGTAGTTTTCAACGTGTCGTAAAGTGCTTCAGGTCTACTTGTTTCTAGTGCTGCTTGGGCAACTAGAAGGGCTTCATTGTGCTGGCCATTCGCTGCATAAAAATCCAACGCGGAATCTACATCATTGGTGGCTAAGAAATGAACGATGGATTCTTCAGAACCATCAAGTGTACGAGCACATTCAATGGACTTCACTCGCCAGTACTCCATCGATACAGATGGTGCGATTGAAAGTGCTTTATCCCATAATCCCATATCTATCAAATACTCACAGGCTTTTTCGAATTCCTGTTCCTTCATTAGATTCACAACTGCCTTAAAAACGCTGGATCCGGGTTTGAAAACACTTTGTTGACTATAAGACTTTAATTTTGAATGCTTCTTCCTGTGATTCGAAACTAGAGCAGAAGTGTGTACTATCCCTTCCACAGCGTTACCATCTAGCAGGGCCCACAAGTTGTTCATTCCAACAACTCCAGCTGAGAAAAAAGAGAAAATCATTCTCATATGGTTGATACTTTTCTGATTGTTCTTGATCTCATGATATAGTGCCTTGCCATAAACTCCATGTAAAACTGAGCAAGTGGCATTAAACTGAGTGCTTTTAAAACCGCATGTTGAAGAAACCAATAATTCATTCATGCATTTGCCTATCTCTTTAGGCTCCGTTTGGTTCCAAAAACGAATGGTTGTATCTCGTGAAGTGGATAGGATACGAAACGGTCTTGCAGGATGGGCATCTAGACCATACACATCGGCTTGGTGGTCCACTATACACGCAACACACGTTCCAAACTTGGTATTCCAGATACGGATACTGGCATCCCATGACCCTGAAAATAGCAACCACTCAAACTCATGAGACCACAACAATGCCCTTACATTACGCGTGTGGCCGTGAAATGTATTCATCGGTTTAAGCGTGCTTAGTATGCTAGGTTCTGTCTCAGGTACTTGCCACACAGAAACAGTTTTATCATCTGACCCACTTGCTATCGTGTTGGGCTCCAATGGATTCCACATCACATTAAACACTCGAGCTGTATGGGCTCTCAATTCAAATAGATTCCTTCCAGATTTAGTATTCCATATTCGTACTATACCATCCATGCATCCAGTTGCGAGTCGGAATGGATCACTAGTACACCAATTGCATCCAAATACCATATCTGGATGTTTTAAAGTCGCGCATACTTTAAAGGCACATCCACCATCAAGATTGATGAAACATACTAAACAAGACTTATCGCCACTAGCACTAGCAATAAACTGAGGCATTTTTTTATTCCAATCCAGCGTGTAAACAGGGCCGGAGTGTATTTTCTTTGAATATAATGGAAGATCTGATGCGGTTGTGTTCCAAATAGAAACGAAACCCGTATAACTGCATGCTGCAATATAATCATACGGTGTCGGACTCCATGAAATACAATAAGTAATAGGACTTTCTTTCTTGCTGTGTTTAAACGTCCGTAGGCAGCCTATACGATCATGCGAATCAGACCAGATTTTAATACTTCCATCGTAGCTACAAGTAGCAAATACTTCATGAGATTTGGGGGAGTAGCGTACGGTAAAGATAGTCTCACGATGACAAGCTGTAGTCTGAAAGACAGTGGAATTTAATTTGGCATCGAAAACATGAATGTCGCCATTTGTCATTGGTATGACAAACAGGTGTCTGTGAACCTCTAAGGCCGCCGCGGATGATCCTATTCCAGTGTGCAAAACATCAATTGAGTTCTTGTGAGACACGTTCCACACTTCAATCACTCCCTTCGACTTTTCCGACACACTGACAAAACTACCAGGACTCCATGATTGCCATCCAATCGCTATTAATTTAGATTCACAGTTGAACTGTTGTACAATAGTGGCAGAGGACGGATTGCTGCAATCCCACAATGCGAGTGTAACTGGTCCCGAAGCATACGCAACTATTATGTAATACGGTGATAATGGATCCCACTGTAGGTCTACAACTGCATGGCAATCTTCAGCCAGAACTGGAATTGGACCCGGATAAAAGTTCAACGGGCTGTTGTTCTGGTTTGTCAAGTCGCAAATTAAATCTACTCGTCCATCTTTAAATCCACAAGCAATTAAATTGGAGGCAGAATGATTATTACATCGAATTACCACTGGAGTATGTTGGTAGTACACCAGTTTTTCAGCCTTGGTGAATTTTTTGTTGTCTTTGGGTTTTTTCAGCGTTCTTTCAACAAGAACTTTGTGACTGCCTTTCGTAGCATTCCATAAAATAATACTGCCGTGAGCAGTCGCTGCAGCCACCATGGAAGCTAATTCTGGATCATTTGATTTCATCCATGAAACACATTGGGGGGCTTGTCGTATTGACACTACGGACAGTCTCTTCTCAGCTTCATAGTCCCATAGCACCAATTTCCCATCTTTCGATGAAGTCACTAACAATCTATAATCATGTGGGCTCCATGTTATCCCTTGAATGTGGGCATCGTATCCTGCCAAGACGCTTTCAAGCACCCCAGTCTTGACATCATGAACATAAACAGCAACAGGAGAGCAGAATGCAACCTTGATACCACCTGCATGGGTATCCGTGCAAGCAATAGTGTTCTTCGACCAAAGTTGGAAACCGCTTTGTAGAATACCTACTTGGTCCATTCTACCTGCAAAAACGTCGTGTTGCGGGGGTCTCTCCGAAAGCCGTTATTTTCCATTGTTAACCAGGGATGTCGTCAATGACTAGATTGGAAGATATATCGCTCAAGCAACTGAGTGAAACACCACACACGGACATGGATACCGCTCAAAGCGCAAAGGTTGTTCAATTCTGCAAGCAGGCTTTTGATATGTATGAGAAATCTGGCGAGAAAGGAAAGGAGGAACGAGAGGCTGCTCTACTATCAAAATTCCTCAAGGAACTTTTGGATCAACATTTTGGACCGAATCATATGGTTATTGTGGGGCAATCCTATTCAGCACAGTTTACTTGCTCGTCTAAAACTTACTGGCACTATCACCATCGGAAAAACTACATCACCTGTTTCAAGAATTAAAATAATAATATTATAAATTTGGATATTTAACAGCTCGACATGCTGCGGACCATCTTCAATATAGTCAACGGCGGTATACCTGGGAAACGACGAACCAAATTCGGTAAATTGTCGTGGGTGAATTCGTTCATGTCTCCAATTTGCTTGAGGGTATGCGCATCAGGAATGGCATATATGATCAAATAGGTGGCAAACAACCTTTTAAATTCCCTATCAGTTTCACTCAAGACCAACGTTCTTTCTAATGCCTCTACAGAGGGGAAGAATCTGTTGACGAGATAGTACTTGAGAAGCTGCGGGTTGTTATCTAGAGGACAAATCTGCGACAAAAAAGTCCCGCGAAGCGATTCAAGAAACGTTCGCTGGACCAACGGAGATTTCACGTTGTGTGAAGAATAGTACAGATATAAAAGCTGTAAATTACGCGCTCGAAAGGTGTATGGGGATGTACCAATCGCTTTGCCAGTATCGTACAGTTCAATCATACAACTAAGCATCTCTGGTTTTTCGTGCGCCAGGCATTCATATAGTGTATCTGTTGCGAAAGTAACAAGTTCTTCTTCTTCAGGAGAGTCAGAAGTGGAACAAAAGTATTTAGAGAAAGCTAGAACATGTGGATCCCCTGTGTAGGCTCTCATGAAATCAGCATTGTTGTTATTCCGGAATAATTTTGGTCTCGGCCGTGCAAGTAGTGAAGACACGCCTTGGGGATCTTCCAAATAGCTTAAATGTCCTACCTTTCGCTTCACGCACAACACACGGTAGGCCCATAGTGCATTACGCTGAGCCACATTACCATCTAGATGCACTTTCAGATCCCAGTAACGAGGCGATGCAGATTCAATGGATGTCACCCATGACAACGGAGGCAGTAGACAAGGTGCGACCATGTCAATTACTGTAGAACTGCTTTTGGCGGAATATATACCTTGGCTAACTTTATCGTTGTAATACTGCAAGGCGTTCGGTCTCAGGATGACTTTGATGGGCAAGTAACAAGGAGATCTCGTATCGATATCGTAGGCATCGATGCACCGTTGCTCTGTGGCCAACACATACAGATGTCGCATTGCCTGAAGATGGTACTGATTGTCATTGGTGTTCATAGGGAACCGTGGATAAAATGCACAGACAAGAGCAGCTATACTGGAGTTGTCATTACTAAATGAAACTCGACCTCCTCCTAGAAATAGGATACCAATAGCCGACGCAATGGCCATGTGATTACCATAGGTGACCCCCTCCTCGGTTTTGAATCGCAGTGATCGAAGCAATCTTAAAGTACCCAAATCTCCAGTACCTGCCATTACAAGCGCAAGTGCAATAGCACTAGTTCCCAAACACATCTCTATCGTACTTGGATCCGGCTTCTGAGATGCAGCTGCATTTCGAAGATCTATAAAGTGCCCAACAAAGTGCATCAACACATTCCGGGCTTGCATTGTTGCTGTTCCGACGAACCTTAATCCAATCGCAAAGCAAGCACCAGCGACAATATTTGCATGAGCTTGTTTCACAGATTGTTCATCAACCGGGACTCCTGTATTTCGCCTTGGCTTACCATCGCTGTCCTCGCCTACAGAAGTCACTCTCGATATCATCGAGTTCATTGAATTTCCCCTTCGCTTCATGGCTCGCATGTTAGGATGTGGAGGCGGTTGAGGCATTGCAGCTTCACTTGCTCCTTCTTCATCATCGTCCATCAAACCTTCACTGTCCACCTCTTGGAACTCGTAGTCGCTATCATCGTCAGGAGGGCCATCACTACTAGGTTTCCTTTGATGACTAGCTGCTTGTACTGCTGCTGCGGCGGTCCCTCCACCTGCTAACCGATCGTAGGAAAAACGAATTGCAGGCGGAACTTGGTCCAAGATCCACTCTTCTGTTGCTTCGACAGCGTCCCATAATACAAGACTACGGGCAATCACTCGGAGCATTAGCAAGTCAGGACGCACATAATCTAGTAGAAAATGAGTGTCTGGTATGGCTAGCCGCGTTGCTACTGATTCATTGTTACTTTTAATGAATGTGAAGCCTAGGGCCAGGGTAGCTCCTGGTGAAGTGACATTCACATTCACGTAAGGTCCTTCTTTCAGACGCGAACAACGGTTGGGATCGTTTCCTTGATTGTTATGGGAGTTATCCAACCCTCCAATCATGTAGCGATGCAGCTAGAAACAACCGTCAAATACCATATATAGTATATCAAAAACAACTTACTCTGTCTTCTAAACGCAAATCAGACAAACCAGAAAGTCCACCTTCTCTGGCTCCGTACCCTAATGTCACAAGACCTAGTGATAATCCTGCTGCCAAACTGTAACTCTCTCTGTCTTCCACCTTGTCAGTGTTTGGTCTTCTGCCAATTTCAGCCAACAAAAACTCCGTCATAAGTCGATGCCCTGTACCTTCGTACAAGAGCCCCACACCCATCAGCGCAGATGTTTGAACCACAGAAGGTACTTCCATATCAGAGAATGCAGCAGGCAATAAACTAGGAATGTGCAAACAAAGCATCTTGGATATCGTGGGCGCCATCGATCCTCGTTTTGCAGCACTGAGTCCTAACATGATAGCAACTGTCGTGGCGTCGTGGCCTTGTGCTAGATATTCGTAGATATCCGCCATCGTCAAAGCAGCTAGATGCCCGTGAAGGCCCAATGCTAAAAGAAATCCAGCATGGGTAAAATTTGGACTCTCTGGTCTGTTGTACGCAATCCATGTTCGAGTCAGCGGTGTCACACTTTTACCTGCTGATAAACGAAGACCAGCTGCAGCACCATTATGGAACTGAGGCCAATGCAGCATATCATCATGTAAATGTAAACTGTTCAAGTCCAAATTCATAACCGCGTTGTTTGGAGGAATGGTTCCAGCCAATACCAGCGGGGGGATCTCCACGGTGTCGGTAAGCAATGGTCTTACGGTACCCAGAGTCGCCATTCCTCGTCCCACTGACAACGACATGGTTCTCCTTGAGATCAGTAGAAGTTTGGATTGTTGTGCCAAACCTAGATCATGATCTGACACTTCAGGTCCTTTTTCCACCAACAATTTCACAGAGCTTGATGACCGTAATAGTCGACAAACTTCCAAAATCCTTCTGTCTCTTCCAAACCGGAGTGAAGTCATTCGCGTCAACAGCTCGAAGCCCGAAGGGTCACTGGTGTTCAATCCATTTTCATTAACATCGCCTGTCTTCAAAGATCCCACTTCCGCTGATGCACTTGCAGACAACCTGGCAAAATCAGCAATAGACAACAATCGCGTTGTAGCCCCTGTTGAATTGTGTGCATTTTGCTGTTGTTTGTGTAAGAATGTATTTCTACCATCGAAATCTGGTCGATGAGATGCCTCGCCTCCCCATAAAATATCATCTGCCACGAGAAAAGCAGAATCCTGATGCCCGTTAGAAAGTCTCCTCCATACTGGAGTGACAGCAGTAGTCACGAGATTGGTCCATGCACTATCACTGGGTCTTACTTGTTGTCTCAACGATCGCTTGAGTGCACTTTCTGGCGGAAAGGCAGAAGCTCCGCTTCGAACAGAGGCAAGTGATACATCAAGAGACCCTTGTTGGTAGCTCGCTCTAATAGGAGTCTTAAATACAGGTGAAGCGGGATCAGTATCTCCTTTGGGTTCCCAGTTCTGAGGAGCTACAGGAGGGGCCAGTGCCAGTGCTGCCATGTCCTCTCTGCCAACCAAAACATAAGCATCAGCTGGCCATCTTCCGGACGGATTACTCCTACATTCTCTCAACGCCTCTCTTAAAGGAATACTTAGACCAAATGTCACGGTTTCAAGATCAGCGAGGGTAAAGCCAAACCACACCATACCTAAAACTGTGCGTTCATAGTTACTAGTTGCTTCATAACCATGGACGGACATCCAGTGAGCAAAAGTGCTATCCAATGCGACTATCGAGAGCACCACAGGTGATTTGGCAGGTGATTGTTTCCCTTTGTTTTGCTTATTCAGCCTGAATTCCAACGGAGATACAGTGCCTTCGTCTCCTGTGCTTCCTGAGAGCAGCTCGAAAAAACAACATAACTGTTGGGTACGAAAACATGTTTCTAGTTCAGGAAAGGGACGGAACAATGCTGCAGACGGAGATAGTGACGAGGATGAATTGCTACTGCTGTTCGGTTGCATTTTTAGTCTATGTGAGAACCAAAGATGAATATCTGGTGGCGAATGCGACGAGAGTTTGAGCCGTTTGGAGGACAACAACACTGGAAGCGGAATAGGATCTATCACTCCAAAATCCCTGGTATAATGATCTAGATATGAATTCTTGAATTCCGGTTCAACGAGATTGTCAACCAGACTGTACAAGAGCCCCACAAGAGGTCTTGTCAGTGGCCAAGTAAGTGTGCTCAATTTAAACTCCTCGTACACCAAGTGCAGTGCAAATATAAGAACTCCGCAGCTCTTCACGAAATCCTCCGGTATACTAACTAGAGGGACCTGACCCTTTATTGAGGCCAATACTATCAGCCAATTCTTGCTGGGTATGGGACATCCACTATTTTTGCGGCCTAAGGATCCGAGAATTGAAGCACTCATTTGATTGTATTCGAGATGATAGTCCGTTTTCAACATCCTGTCGAAATATGATATTGGTTCCTTCGTGTCCTCTTGAATATGTTTTTCAGAATTTCCTGAATCAAGAAGCAACTGGGCAATGAGAATTATAAGCGCTCCCCATTCGAGGTCGATTTTAGTACCAGTCCTTGCCAAACCTTCTTCTCCCACTAGCATTGATAATATCTCTTTGACACATGGCTCATCACTATGGCGAATAAAATCTACCAAGGTAGCCACATCAGCACTCAAACGAAGGGCAGTACTAGCAGGTAAGGCACTGTCGATACCAGCGATCACCGGTCGGACCAACGGTGAATGGAATGTCATGTTGGTACAGACCCGCAACGATCGTCCATCGTCAAAAACGAGGTTCACTCGGTTTGAAACTGGATACTCCAATCGAACCACCTGCATAGTACTAGAAGGAAAGGCAGTATCACTCTCTCTGATAATCGAAGGAAGACTATGAATGTTTGAAAGCTCAAGATGGCTTAGGAATATACTTCCACGATACAGAGCTAATTTGTGATCCAAAGTTAATACAATCATATCTCGCAGTGGTCCAGCCTTGGTTCCAACTATGGGTTGCGCTGAAAGCACATCCATCTCGAAGCACTCCGAAATAACAACTCGTATTTGAGGCGCGGATCGAACCAGAGATGGGAGCGGTGTTGCTAAGAGAGATCCCGTTGTCGGGGAATTGAACGCTTGATTTCTTGTTTCGTTACTAACTCGGAGAACTTTCATATTTCTACCAGCAGTGTGAACGAGACATACAAGAGGACGGCCTTCCAAGTCGTGCGACACAAACGCGTTATCGGCAATACTACCGGGTTCCTTCTCGTTCCAAACCATCTGCATAAAAACTTCCGATTCAATAATATCATCGTCGTCCACGAAACCTTCAGACGTAGAACGAGGGGTTGGCGCTCTACTGACAGTATTTACCGCAGTACCTGGTAGCAACGACCATATCGAATGCTTTTTAGTTCGTTGGTTGTAGCTGACGACCAAGCATAACTCATTATCTACAAAAAGTATCTGCTCGTTCGTATCACACATGAACTCACCATATGCATCAGGGACGAACTCTGAACTCTCATCGCTTTCTTCTTCCAATAAAAATTCATTTTTAGAAGATGATCCGATGGCTTGAATGGAGATTTCTATACTGGGTTTATTATCTATATAAGAAACAGGCTTCAGTTCTTCAAGGGGATGCAACAAACTAAAAAACATAGGGCTAAGCAATGAGTCGTCTTCAGATGATTTAGTTGTGTTGACGGCTCGTTCGATTAATATGCCTCTCGGGAGGGACCACATTCTTGCTGCTTTACAAGGTAACGCCACTTCAAACTCAGCGCCATCAGGAGCATATATCTTAACGCATTCCATCAATCCTTGAAGAACACACAGACACCGGGTATCACTTTGATCTTTCCCAGATTCTTCACTTTCTTGAATTTGATCTCCCATTTCACTGTCACCAGTAACTCCCAATGATCCCACATTATCGCTTCCCCCGACTCCAGTAAAAGAACACAGCAACGCCTGCTTCGCACTCAATACTTGCCGATAGCTCTTACTAACAGATTGACCACTTCCGCTCCGTGAACTCCAAACTACTTTCTTACCATCGACATGGACGATCTCATCAAAGTCAGGCGCATCAGTTCGATCAGGAGACACTTTATTACTATGAATATTGCCTGAGAATATATGGAAAGACTTTGATGGTGGAGTAAACCATCCTTCTGGACACAACTTCATCAAGATATTCTAATAATAAATAATAGTGGGGGTCGTCACTTTTGTGAAGGGTCTACCAATATCTTTATTGTTTTGCCTTCTGGAACATAACGGCGATGACAGATGTCAAGATGCAGCACGAGGTGAAGGACCTCACCCGAATCGAGCGAATTGGAGCTCACTCGCATATCCGTGGTCTTGGCTTGGACGATTCCCTGGAACCCAGAGCTTCCTCGCAAGGGATGGTGGGTCAAATTGATGCTCGAAAGGCAGGTGGTGTCGTACTGAAGATGATACAGCAAGGGAACATGGCTGGCCGAGCTGTTCTTTTGGCTGGGCCTCCAGGAACAGTAAGTTTATTTTTTGTGTTACTATTTTGTAATTAATGCACCTTTAGGGTAAAACTGCTATCGCCATGGGTGTTGCTCAAGGCCTTGGGGAAGATACCCCATTCACAACAATTGCTGGTAGTGAAATTTTTTCTTTAGAGATGTCGAAGACAGAAGCTTTGACGCAAGCGTTTAGACGATCTATTGGGGTTCGTATCATGGAAGAGACCGAAATAATTGAAGGAGAAGTGGTTGAAATTGAAATTGACCGGCCGGCTGGTGGAGGTGGCGAGAAGACAGGGAAATTGACTTTGAAAAGCACAGAGATGGAAACAGTGTATGATTTAGGTGCAAAGATGATAGAGTCGTTGACAAAGGAGAAGGTCAGTGCGGGGGACGTTATCACCATTGACAAAGCGAGTGGCCGTATTAACCGCCTTGGTCGCTCATTCACCAGATCACGGGACTATGATGCAATGGGACCGCAAACGCGTTTTGTTCAATGTCCTGATGGTGAATTGCAGAAGCGAAAAGAAGTCGTGCATGTTGTGAGTCTTCACGAGATTGATGTAATTAACTCGCGGCAACAAGGTTTTCTAGCATTATTTTCAGGTGATACTGGTGAAATCAAGTCAGAAGTTCGAGAGCAAATTGATGGCAAGGTTGCAGAATGGCGAGAAGAAGGAAAGGCAACTATCGTTCCTGGAGTTTTATTCATCGATGAAGTTCATATGTTGGATATCGAGTGTTTTTCTTGGTTAAACCGAGCCTTGGAAAGCGATTTGGCTCCAGTTTTGATCATTGCTACCAATAGAGGTATTACTAGAATTAGGGGAACGAATTACAAGTCTCCTCATGGAATCCCTATAGATTTGCTAGATCGCCTCCTGATCATCACCACGTCTCCATACTCTGATAAGGACATCAGGAAAATATTGGACATTCGATGTGAAGAAGAGGATGTTGAAATGTCAGATGATGCTAGAGACTTACTAACTCGCATCGCTGTCGAAACTTCCTTGAGGTATGCAATGCATATGATAATGGCTGCATCTCTGGTGTGCACTAAGCGCCGAGGGACGGAGGTGGAGATTGATGATATCAAACGAGTTTATTCACTGTTTATAGACTTGAAACGTTCAACTAATTTTCTCATGGAATACCAGCAAGAGTACATGTTTAACGAACTTGATGACGACGATGAAGAAGAAGCCGATATGGTGACGTCCTAATATATTTATCCGTTTTTCTTAATAATTAAATAGTTATGCATTCGAAAGGAGGGCACTCTCACTATACTCGTGCGGGTCTGTCCTTCCTTTTTCAATGCACTGACTATTTGTCATTCGTTTTAATTTGCTTGATGAAAAGGAAAAGCCAGGTTCCCGTACCTATATTAATAGAATTTTTCAGTACATATGGGTGTTTCAATTTCATACACCTGTTCTGTCAAAGTGACAGTGTGAATATCAACTCATATTGCAAACGGTCGAGATTGTCTCTGTCGCCATGGCACGTGTAACCCCAATCGAGCTAAAGTGAACCATACCACGGGATCCTATTGTGATAATCTAACAAGTATTGTGTCTTCATGTGAAACCAATTCAAACGGCGTTTTGAAATAGTACTGCAGTGAATATTTAAATATCACGTTTTTTCATGATGCAGAAAATATTAAAAGTAAATACATAAGAGTATCTACGAGTGAGTTAGGACTCACTTCCCCATACAAATTTGAAGTTTAGTTTCCAAGTAATAGGAATGCATTTCCCTTAGAACTGCGTGTGCAGCCGCAAGAATTTGAAAAAATGTACAGCTTGAACCTTCGCCACAACGAACCAACAGTTTTCCTCACAAAAATGAACTCACATGGTAGACCATGCACCTCTTCGAAAATATAATCAAAAGAATGCTCTCATCGGCGCCAATTGAGGCATTTACTTTTTACTCTTCTAATTTTTTTCCCCTTTTCCCTGCGGGGCTATACATTTTTTCGCCTAGCTTAAACTGTATGCATTGTAAATTTCAGATGTGGATACTTTTTCTCCACACGATGACACTATGTCCATACGTAGCATCTTTATATTTCTTGAAGGATGTGAAGCAAGGATTCGGAATAGATGATATTAATGCCTGCAAAGTCCAGATGAGAAAGCCATTTGTTTTGACTAAGGCTTTTTTACAACTGCTTTTCCCTTTCGTTTGGTTGTTAGCAGCCAGCATCATAAGCGATATAGCAAGCTTGGAATCGTACCGTATTGGTAGAGGTGAAGGTTTCTTGCCTCCTATGAATGATGTTGTGCATCGTAATACACCCAATCATTTCCATCATACTGATCGAGAGTCTATTCTGTTTCAAGTTCCGGATCTCATAATCGTTGCTGTTTCGTTGCCCTGTTTAATATTGGTTATTTCGAATGTTTTTCAAGCCAACAAACATGTCGGTGTGTTTTTGGTCCGTCGAATTTGCTATTTGTATGGGGCTTTGGTGGCGATGAGGGGTTTATGTGTGTTTTCAACTGTCTTTCCATCGCCGCTTTTTTCATGTCTAAACCAAAGTACCCTTGATGAACATCCACCACAAGAGGGAACAGTGATATCATCCATTTACTGTAATGATCTCATGTTCAGTGGCCATAGTAAGTATATGTGCTTCATTGTTTTTGCACTCGGTTAAATCTTTCTAGCCATGACGAATGTTCTCATATTGTGTTTTGCACTCGTTGGGAAGTACCATCTTGTATTTAAGATTATATGTCTATTGTTCACTTGTGCTGCTGTATTCGTCACTGTGCTAACTCGTGACCACTATACCGTTGATGTTGTGGTGGCAACGTTCATCACTCTTGCAGTATTCATGGTGCAACTGGACTATTTCAAATTTCTATTAGTTGAATTTGAAAATGAGATGGAAGAAGCTGTTTGGTCCAACGAAGATGGGTCATTCTTTATCAGGAGTGGAGAAACTTTGTTTTTTGGAAGACGCCACGTGAAGAACAATCACGTTAGTCGTCGACATTTGAGGATTTCGGCTGGCCGTAACTCATTGGTATGCACTGTGTTTGGTCGATCGGGTTTGTCCTTATCAGAAAAAAATGGGAAAACTATAGAATATGACCCAGGTTCCACTTTTACATTTACGGAGAAACACAATGCCATTTCTTTTTCTTGCGGGGAACAAGTGGCCTTCTTCTTGGTTCTGGTACCCGCCAGAAAAGAATTTGAATAATAATACATATATTCTTTTTAACCGTTTATCTATTGCGTTTTTCATGTTTTTGCTGATTACCTATAATTATATTAATATATGCGAGTGTTTCGCCTCTTTATTATGAAGTCTCATATCCTTCAGCGAATAAGTTGCATCCGTCATCGCTTCCAACTCTCCACCATTGGTTCAAGAGGGGTGTTTCAAGTTCTGTGATCCACTCTTGGTTTTCCAAGCTCGGAATCTCTTCAAAAAATGGATTTTCCGCGTTTGGTTCACCATCCCAACATGGCCCGTCGTCAGAAAAGGCATCAAAATAATTCAAGAACTCATCGTGTTGATCTTTCAATTCTTCTCGTGTGAGATGGTGCTCTGCTTTCCTCTTCAATGTTTCAAATTCAATGGGTGAAGCATTCTCAAGCTCAGGAGTAGCTCCCAAAAAATCTTCGCTTGATTCAACCTCTGGATCTTCAACCTCTGGTACAAGGGCTTCCTCGCGATTTTTTGATCCCTTTTTCACTTTGGCTTGCTTGCGAAGTAGCTGCATGGCCTTTTGGTACTCTTTCTGATACCCACAAATACTATCCAAGTCGTATTCGCATTCACAATTACAAAGATTTTTCAAAAATTTGAAATAATCCGTGAAAGGGGTGCCTTCCGAGGCGGAATTAGCGACCTTTGATTTCATTTGGAACTCGAGCTTGAGTATTCTCTGCTCCAGAACGTTGCTTTTACTTTTGATGCACATACCAGCTAGCATCCACTTGTGGGGCACAGCCTTCGGTTCATCACGGTTTTTGCCCGAAGCAAGCCTGTTTGTCACCCGTCTCCGATTCACAGCTATCCTGACAACGACGTACTTCACCAAGGTAGTTTCACTTCTCTTTACTTCGAAATCTCCAAAGATATCATTGTCTTCTGCACGATGCGTCACTTGAATGGTCATTGGATGACTTGAAAGCTGCGATATCAGCGTCAGCTCCACCACCTCCTCATCCTTACGTAGAAAAGCTGCACGAAAAGCGCAGATGAAGGATCCCATGGGAGGGGCATCTCGCTTTTTGTCGCTGCCTTGAATCCACAACTCCGAAGTAGAAAACAAGGGAGCATGTTCATCGACAGCGGTCATGGAGCTCATGATCGTTACAGTCGCAGCGACAAAAAAATGGCTTCCTTCGAGGAAAGGATTCGATTTTTGAAAGCAAAGAGTGTTCCTGGAGTGTTCCTGGAACTAGAGCGCGGGGGGGGCTTGCCTGCTGTGGATTTGGGGGCTATCCGTCGTGAAGCAAAAAGAACAAGAAAGATACAACAGCGAGTTGTTGTAGATTACGACACAGACAGACATATTCTGTATTTAAAAACGAAACATGTCTAGAGACTCAGGCTACGACAGATACCTAACTATCTTCTCTCCTGAAGGCCGACTGTATCAGATTGAATATGCTGTGAAGGCAGTCGAAGCTGGTGGACTCACGTCAGTTGGAGTACGAGGCAAAGGGTGCGCTTGCGTAGTAACACAGAGAAAGGTGTCGGACAAGATGATTGAGCCAGCATCAATGACCCGAATCTTTAACTTGTCTCCTAAGATAGGGTGTGTGATGACTGGCCTGTTAGCAGATGGAAGAAGTTTAGTAGCAAGAGCGCGTCAAGAAGCTACTAATTTTGAGTACAACAATGGATTTTCTATCCCTGTATCGCATTTAGCAGAGCGCATTGCTGATATCGCACAAGTCAATACACAACATGCAGGTAGAAGGACCATGGCTGCAGATATGATTCTCTGCAGCATTGATGACGAGAAGGGAGCTCAACTATTTCAATGCGATCCTACCGGGTATTTCATGGCATATAAAGCTACTGCTTCGGGATCCAAATCGCAAGAAGCTGTATCCATCTTGGAAAGGCAAGTTACACAAGATATGGATTTCGAACACACTGTTCGTTGCGCTATAATGACTTTACAGACAACGGTTTCCGCTGATTTTAAACCAGATGAAATCGAAGTTGGTGTTGTCGAAAATGGTAAAAATTTCCGACCACTCACTGAACAAGAAATCGAAGAACATTTGACTGCAATCGCTGAAAGAGATTAACTATTTTTAAACTCATTTTTATTGCTAAAAGAAGCTGGTAGTCACTTATAAAATCATGTATGCCCTTTTGGTATTCTTAAAATTTTATCTTTCAAAAAATGTCATTTTACTCTGCTCTTGGACCATCAGGCATTTGCATGTACTTTGGAAGTGTGTCGGAAACATCGACGATTCGAGAGTCATAGAAAATATGCTGTTTTGGGGTATATATTTCTGGTACTTTATCTTGACACAACCCGATAGGAAGTGCAAACACACCAAGCACCGACCTGGCATCTTCCGCAATATATGAATTGCATTTCTTGCAGTAGCGTCGAGGAACTTTGGAACCCGCAGGGAGAAATTCCTTGATATTAGCTTCACCATGGAAAACTACATTTTCTGGCTTAAAGGCTGCAGCACCAACAAAGGCAGCACCTCCAGCACGTCTACAAAGTGAGCAATGACAATAGAATGTAACAGCTGGCTCTCCAATGCCCTCCCAGCTAACACCACCGCAATAGCATCGGCCTACTAATTTCGACACAGAAGCACATTCTTCGGTTACTAGATGTGCACTAAGTTTCATAACGCGGTTATTGGTTGTCATCTCAAGTTCCGATTTTGGTTCAAACATCCACAAAACAAAGATAGGACAAGGAAAAGTACCTGAAATTGGCAAAATTAGCAAAATCTCCCAAATAGTGATCGTTTTACGATGGTGGTGCTTATTTTCTGAAATTAACAGTCTGGTATATTTGTCTTCGAGGTAACCCACGTTTATCTTTTGTGCAAATTACGAAATATTTACCAAACCGAACGACAAGATTCCGGTGACAAGTATTCCTTTCACTCCCCTGTGTAATGAGGTTAAACAATATTCATTGGTTCCCAATTCCACTACCAGGTACATAAACAAATTCAACTTGCCTGAACTTTGTAGCGATTGAAAGAAGAAGCCAAGTTGATGCGAAATTTCAAATTTTAATTAAAATAGTTTTTCAACACAATAAACGTTGATTATTTTAAAATACTTTAAGTAATGGATAGAAGCCATGAAATGCTAACTTCTCAAGAAACAAGAGTATCTTGTTAAGGAAAGAGCCGGATGACTATCCGTGCGGTAATCACAAGCAACAAAATTATGAGAAATCACTGAATTCGCATTGTGTCGCTCCTGATGTAATTTAATTGCATCTCTCGACTTGACAGCAATGTCGCTTGCAAACGTCTTCCATGAAGCTGCCACTAATAAAACACTTTACCATGGTAACAATAAATAAATAAATGTTTTGTGCACAACTTCCAACTTGCTTACCATGATTCTTCAATTGAATTGAAGACTGATTCAAGAATGATCTCGAAAATTCTTGGACGATCGTTTTGCCTACGAAATATATTAATATTAATTAGAATACAGCTGTATCTCAACTCTTGTATTCCTTTATTTAGATTAAATTAAATGACCAGTGCATGGCCAAGAATAAACATTAAGAACTTCTAATTGTTTCAGGTAAAACCAGGAACCATACAGAATTGAAATGTCGTTTGAGTGATTGAGTTTAAGCCTCGGAACAATCAATAATTACACACTCGTTGTTGTGTCTCCTGTTGATCATCGATTTCCGTATCCATCATGGGCGTGAATAGATTGATGAACCACGTGAATTGCGGATGCGAAACAAAAAATATTTCGAACTTTGTCGATCCAAGCAACGACTGGGTCATCATTAATGGCGGAATGCTCCTTAAACATCTATTCTGCGGAAATGCCCCTGGACAGCTGTGGGAATCACCAACACCTGAAAGCACTACATTTGTTACTTTATGCTTGAGCACGTTTTTGGTTCATTGCTAGCAAATTGTTTTAGTTCTTGGTGGTCACACAGACTTGATAGATTTGAAAGATGAAGAACATCTTGAGCGGAAGAAGAGGCGAGATGAGACAGTGCTGAAAGCTTACACCAATGGATATTTCAAATTCCATAAAACAGGCAAGAGCTTAATGAAACAACTGATGGCTCTGTTGAAGGACAAAACATCTCCATCGTGTACTAATCTTTCACAACA
>Ga0105055_10003674_pt1 | contig 23017 bp, 14 predicted proteins | sample BON03_FD_78090 | JGI IMG/M metagenome (GOLD analysis project Ga0105055, IMG submission 78090) | Freshwater microbial communities from Lake Bonney liftoff mats and glacier meltwater in Antarctica - BON-03 | ecosystem: Environmental > Aquatic > Freshwater > Ice > Glacier meltwater | place: Lake...
AGAAAAGAAATCAGGGATATTTCCAGATTCCAATGTGTTCTCAAAAGTGGATGTGTTTGGAGTGGATAAGTATGCAGTGGAAGTCGAGAGAGAGATGGAAAGTAAGCTGGATGCTGCTTACAATGAACCATCCATTGCTCGTAGGCGAGCTGTCCAGTTCAAGTTGAATTCGCTAGAGATCGGATTGGAACCCGGAGACTACATCTTCATCAATAGTATTACAGAGTATCACACGCTATTGACTTCCCAGGTGGTCGAGTCGGTTGATACTTCTCTTCAAGAGAATTCCTCGACATTCTTGAGCGATGAGCATGGATCTACTTCGCATCTTTTAAAAAGACATTCCGTTACCGAGATCGAGACGCCAATGAATTTTAAATATGATAGACATTACTATCATGTCACCAAACCAATAAGCAAAGCGAGGGCTGAAGCTATCTTGAGAGGTGGAGCGGTTTCTTTGAAGAAGTCGAGGTATTCTTCGGAAGGATTCCCAACTCTTGATGACCAACCCAAAGATCCTGAAGTTGAGGAAGAATTTGGGGTGCTGTTACCACTTGTGTGCAATTTTCTTGTTCTTTGTCCTCGCACAGACTGCTACAGTGATATCAAGAATGCCAAGGTCTCGCAAATGGATCGCCAACAAATTCTTTTGAAACGAATCAGGGATCAATCAGCCCTGGAATCCTCGAAAGACAAAGTATTTACAGAATTCGATATGCAATTCTCGCAGATTCTTTTTGGAGTTGGAAATAACATTTATGGTTTCGCAAGTCCGTTCATAAGAATGAGTGTATCTAAGTTTCAATTGATTGGTTGCTCCTATTCTGCTGTACAGCAAGATTTCTTTATGCGTGGGTTTTTGTTAATAACCGCCACTTCCTTTAACAACTTGTCAAAAGTTTGGGAGCCATTCATGGAACCCTGGGCCACGCAAATTGGGGGGGAACGCTCCAAGGAGGGGACCTACCTGCAATGTCTAGCTCCTCATAGACTCAACATTAATGTGACGGACGGGCTCCTGCAGCAACTGTCAGTGTTCAATAAATGCTGGAGTGGGAATGTAGACCCTTTGATTGATCCACGATTGTCAGGATCGTTCTGTCCTAATTGGGTAATCAATGAAACTGGACATGTGCTCGATATTTGGCCAGTGTTGGACGCGAAACGGCAATCGGAAAGTATATGTCCTCAATATGTGAAATACCGAGGAGAAATTCAACGTACACAGATTGAGGATGGAAATGTAGCTCGGCTGCACCTGCACGACACTAGTATGGTTCGAGGTGTCGCCTCAAGTTTGATTTCTCAGCTAGAGGCGAACAAACGACGTCTGGCCATGAAAGCGATTCGGTTTTTGAAAGGGAATATGCGGCCTGTTTCATTGAATTTACAACGTGCTGTGAGTACTAAAGATTTTTTTACCAGAGAAGAGCTTGTGAAAGCGTACGAGGCGCTTTTTCACTATCTGGACGAAGATGGGAGCGGAGAGATCAATGCTGTTGAGTTACATCGAGCATTGTCAAGATCTGGTGAACCCATTAGTATAGATCAGATTGTCTACATGATAGGAGAACTTGACGAGGAAGGAGTTGAAAACGCAGACGCGGTGAACACTTCGATCGATATGGAGGAATTTCTAAATTTCTTTATTCCCAAAACGGATGGTACTGCTCAAGTTTTCACTATTGAAGCCCTGTGCCTAGATGTGTTTGGTTTCCCAAATGCGAATCCATCAGTTAATTCTTTCGTCTTCGCACCATGCTCAAACCAAGGCTACACAATGATACAATCTAGTCATTCGCTCAAGAGTAACATCTCCAACATAATGAAAAATGTACTCATGGACGCATTTAATGGGTTTACATTTCCTCCCACAGGTATAACAGAAAGAAAATACGAGTTTAAGAGCCACAATCCAACGATTCAGATCGTCGCAAACAACCGAAAGAAAGGTAAAGCCTCGGTTTCGGATGTTTTGATTCTGGAAACGCCCGTAAGATTTGAAAATCGAGCGTTGGTATCATTGAAATTTGTGCTGGTGGTTAACGACACCAACGGGGACACCCTGCGAGAGGACCATGTATTCACATTGGAACCAGGCGAAGAAAGATCCGTTCCTTTGTATCATTTATATGTCAAGAACATAGAACCTCAAGCCAGTGGGGTTTTTGTGGCAGTACAGCCTTTAGTTGGTGCTGAGGGCAGGCTGAAAATGAATGCAATCAGCGCAGAACGATGGAACAAGGCTCACAAATTTCAGCATCGCTCGGTTTCAGCCGAATCTATGGACGACAGTGGAGAAGCTCAAGAACATTCATGGAACAGGAGCCGGTATTTGGTGGAGCTACTCTGTGGTCAGTCCGTCAAAGTTGTTCCCCCATTTCGACCTGAAGACGATTTCTTGAACCGCCTGTCTGGAGCTCCAATTTATGATTTCTTTTCTAAAAGTAAAATCGATAGCGGAGTTGTGGGAGCTACGAGAGTGAGCTTATCCAAGGATGAAAGCAGCTTTACTTCGATGAATGAATCACAAGATAATTTAGAGTTGACCATGATGACTCAACGAAATGCGATGCCAAGCTATGCTCTAGGAGAAACATTTTCGGTCCAAATTGTTGAAGCAACTGGACTGCTTGCGGCAGATGCCAATGGTACATCTGATCCGTACGTGCGTTTGTACTTTGGAGACAAAAAAGAAAAGTCCCCTACAGTTCACAACACATTGGATCCGGTGTGGCCCAGGTGTAAATTCACTTTCACCGGGTTGCAATTTGATGACAAATATCCTTCTATGCGATTCTTGGTGAAAGATCATGATACGATAGGCCAGGATGATATATTAGGAGAAGTGCATGTTCTACTTGATGACATCAGAGAATTTTTCAATCAACCCATACGACCTGCTAAAGTTTCGAAAAGCTTTCATCTGGCCACTGTAGAAGGGATGGACAAAGAAGCAAGAGGGATTTTGTATTTAAACTTTGAATACCGAACCTTTTCTTCTGATGGAAGTAAATTCAACATCCAGCATGTATTTTCATTTTACCCTGCGTTTCTGATGGAGAATTTACTCCCTGTACCTGTTCAAGTGGAGATAACCAATACGGAAGGGCGGTCGCAAGTGTATTCGATTCCGGTAGGCACTGACATCCCGATATACAATGTGGATGGTGCCATGTTTGATCATCTAGATCCGGTGGTTGGGAGCCACATCTCCGCCATCCTCAGTCAATCATTGAAGAAAGCTGACGCCATCGTTCGGTACACATTCGACAAGGCTCAAGAGCAAAAACAGAAGCCAGGTGGATTGGTGAGATTCAGGTTCATGGACGAGCACACCGGGAAACCTATTTCAGATTGGACTGACAATGTATCTTTGCCCAATAAGCCAGTCTATGTTGCAAGAGAAGGATCTTGCTTGAGTTCTGTTTTTCTTGAAGTTACTAGAGATATTCAAGATGGGGGAGCCCGACGGCTGATCATGTACGCTCCGTATTGGATAGTGAATAAGTCAGACTTACTGCTTCAGTATAACGACTCTGCAGTGACCAACAAAAGAATGTGGTTGCAACCGACTCAGTCGAGCCTTGATCTTGCGATGATTACTTGTATGTGTTTCGAAAACCAACAAGAAGAATTGTTAAATGTAAGGGCGAAGCCTGGGAACTACCCATCTAATGTGTGGATGCATGCCTCAAGGAAGTTAGACTTGGCTAACGACGACAATCTTGTAGGAGGACTTTCATCATTCGTATCGTTACAATGTAGGTCTCTTGATTGTGACATCAGTAAGATACCAGAATTTACTGATAAGAATCCACAAACCAAATGTACGACACTTTTGGTGATGGTCCAATCTTTAGTAGGATTCACTGGCATGAAAGCCGACTGCAGTTATGCAGTGAGCGCGGTGTTATCCAACAGTCATTCGTCATCTCATCAAATTTCTTTTGCTGCGAAACGAGAATCTGATACGTTAACATGGGATATCGGCGAAGGGGTTATTGCCATTCGTTTGCCACTTGATCTGACTTCCAAGTCGAATGAATCCCTCTCTCTTTCTATCCTCGAAAAAAAACTTCAAGGCGACCTAATATCTGTTGGAGACACAAAGATTCCTTTTAAGAGTGTCATAGATCAGCTCGAATCATCGTCTTCACAAGTTTGCACCATGTACATCTCCGTACAATCGGCCACGTTATCCGTTGCATTTCGTCATGTCGGGAGATTGTGCTCCACTGATATCATGCCAGGCAGCTTTAACTATGGCGCTGATATAGCACTTCGAGTGGAGCAATTGTACGGAAAGAATAAAAGGACTCGTGTCCTTACTATCAGCCCGAAATTTATGATGGCAAACATGTCACAGGAGCCTATTTTGATCAAGCAAGTGGGTTGTCCCGATGCAACTGCACTGTATCTTCCTGGGTTCTTTCACGAGAACCGCATCGAAGGCACTGCTTTAGCGACACCCAGCCCATTTCATTTTCAAGTGTCTCCATCTTCTGCTCTTGTTGTTTCTTTTGTTACAACGAGGGTGCAAGTAGCGTTGGCCCACCCAGGAGCTCCTTGGACGAATCCATTTCCATTGGATGACATCGATGATTTCGGATTGCAGCTTCGTTTGGCAGATAACCAACGAGGTGCTCGTTTGTGGGTGGATGCAAACAGCTCGGGGCCGTCGAACTACTTCGTTTTCAGATCTCTGTCTTTCGAGACAACTCCTTTTGCAGTGCAGAATTTAAGCACAGATAGTACCTTCGCGCTAGTACAAGTACCAGCTGTTAGGGCTGGAGTCGTGAGTGGTGTGAAGCAGGTGTTTACAGGAAAGTCTCCGCTCTTTCACGGTGCGGCTTCCAGGCATGGAAAGACCATGGCCTCACTTCAATACGATCCTGACATACTTGAACCGATGCAAGAATTGGCAATGGCCCAGGATATTCTGCCCTTAAAACGAGGCGTTCGAGTCACTGTGCTGGTGATACCAGTTGGAATCAATGGAGAGTTAAAGCTTGGTGATGCTCATCAGATCAGGTTCAAACATGGAGTCAAGGAAAGAATCAAGTTATCATCTGGGAAACTAGGGACAATGCAAGTGGTTTCTGAAGGCTCGAGGTTGGTACTACGGCTACAAGATCACGGTATTAACATTTCCAAAGAGGAGAAGGCCACTTTGCAGCTACAGAAGATTCCAGGTATTTCTAAACAGGTTACTCGTAAGCATACATTGTACAGTTTATTGAAACCCACAGCTCCCAATTTGGAATGTCTCGTGAGTCTGAGCAGTGTAGGAATATCTTTGTTTTCGACTCGCCATTCGACCGAAATAGCTTATATATTTTTTCAGCGGATTCATGTGGAGCTCTCAAAGGAAATGTTTGAACGTGACTTTGTGGTGAGCGAGCGTACCAGCATTGAGTTCAGTCTCGGCAATTTCCAAGTGGATTCATCACTATGTGATCAGACAACCGAGAAAGTGTCCATGGCACAACAAGAAAAAACGGGGGGGAAATTTCCAGTCGTGATAAGCATCAATTCAACCCCAACCAGTTCGGCGCATTATTCATGCGACATTTGTCTCAAACACTTTTCTTCCAATCGACGTTTGAATTTGCACATGAAATCCCGACATAGGTCCCTCTTGTATACCAAGAGCGAGCTGGAAGTTCCTCCTTACCCTTTGCTTTCAGTTATTTCAGAGAAGGCCAAAGAACAGACGCAGCTACTCAGCGACTCTGAACGTAAAAAACGGTTTTTAGACGATGCTATTCAGTTGCATCGAGTCATGGAGAGAGAGGTAGGTGTGTCCAATGCCTTCGACATTGTGCGACATCTAGAAGTCAAGATCAAACCAGTTCATGTCTATATCGATGGTGCGTTTCTTGCAGGGATGCTGATGCTGCTTGATGAAACTGTGGAAAAGGGAGGTTCCATTGAGGGAGAAGGGCAGGTGCTGGGATCTCAGCCAGTTAGTGACAGTGGCAAATCATGGTTTCTAGCTGAAACTGGTTTGCAGGTGGCACGCATCCCTATTCCAGAACAAGATTCAATTTTCGTGGAGAATATTGATGTCCAGGAAACTGCTGTGAACATTACGGTTAATATCGGCCAAGGGAATAAATTATCGTCGATGCTGCAACCCTATGGGATCAGTCCTTTGACGTTAACTGTGGCGAAGCGAGTGGCCAGAGTGGATCTGTTTAATTTGGATATCAGCTCTTCCAGTTATTCTGGTCTAACTCTGCATAACGTAATGAATAAACTACAAAGCGGAGTCACAACAGATATACTCTCACAATTGCACGAGGTTCTATTCAACTTCACCAAGCGAATTGGTCGGCGAACTGGATTGACTAAATACAAAGCATTTCAAAAGATCCGAGAGCCGCTAGTCTCTCAGGATGATTTCGGGGCGATAGATTCCTACGGCCCAGGGGCACTGCCTAAAGACAAAGAAAGACAATTGGAGAAAAAAGCAGCCGTGATGATTGAACGATGGTATTACTCCAAGATTCAAGAACGCAAGCACGGGGACGGTCAAGAAAGAAATCCTCCTGAAAACGTAATAACGAAAACAAACTCTTTCTGCTGCTAGGTTTTTAATAATAAAGTGATTTAATAAGATTTTTCTTCAGGTTTTTCAATTGGGTCAATAATGGCGCCTGCTCGAACGATAACTTCTGGTTTGATAGACTTATTGAAAGTGCCCAAAGTATTCCAATCATTTCCAATTGGATTCCGAAGCGAATGCTCATACTGTTCTTTACTCGTAAACGGATACGGAACACCTGCAACTAAATATTTGGCTCCTTTTTTGTTCCTCTTTTTACAGACAACCACGTGCTTAAGTCCAGAGCTCTCCATCGCTTTTCTCTTCTTTGGGTTTTCCTCAGCCGGTAATTTCTTGCTCTTTTTCGGAGGTGCGACTCCAGCGCCGGTCCAGTCCCCCCAACCAGGCAAGTCTTTTACAGTTTGTTCTTTCCTTCGTTTACGTTCGTCTTCCTCCAATTCTTCTTCCTCCTTCTCCATCACGAAGTCTTCTTCAAGAGCATTAGACCCAGCAAACGCACGCTTGATCAGCTTTGCTTGTTCTTTGCGCTTCTCTTTTGACGCGTCGTCTGCGGGGTTGTTGAGCAGTGATTTGATAATCTCCACGTGAACCTTGTCCTGAGTTTTTGTGTTCTCCTTTCGAGGGCCTTGAAGCCATGGATTGCTTGACACGGAAGCAACCAACTTAGGTTGAGGTTTCCCATAATCTGGCACTGTAAACATTGATTTTTTTTCGGTCTTGGATACATCAACCGATTTCGACTCGGATATATTGGATAACTTGATACGACTGACACCTCCTTTGGGGCCCATCTTCTTTCTACCTACATTTTCAATCGCTTCATCCTTGTCTTCATCATCTTGTTCTATTTCATCATTCTCTACTTGTCGAAGGAGACGTTCCGCTTGTTCCTTGGCTTCGGCATGTTGTTTTTGAAGCCCGCGCTGCATGAATTTGAGTCCGAAAATACCCTTGACTTCTCCATTAGATTCGACGTCCTTATCAATCTGATCTACGTTCGATTGAGCCTGTCTTTTCAGTCGTTGTTCGGGAGTCATCTCATCATCATCATCACTTGATGAATCGTCATCCTCGCTGTTGTCATTCATGGTATCCATCTTACGCTTCAAACGTTGACCTTCTTCATTATGTTCCAAGATAGCTTGGCGAGAATTTTCGCGGTGCGCCCCTCCGTTTTTGAGCAGTCCCTTTATGAATTTAGACGAGTTCTTGTGTTTTAAAGTCATTCTCTCTTTGGCTCTGTCAAGAGCAGCTTGCTCCTCCAATTCACGAGCGCCTTCTGGGTCAATCTCGCGCAACTTTTGCAGGTCTTTTTCATCTTCTCTTGCCAATCTTTCTTTTTCAGGCGTCGATACAATTTAGATTTGATCTTTTTTGTTCGCTTGGCTTTTTGCTCGCTGTAAAACATAAGTGCTCGCAATTTCGAAAGTTCAGCCTGTCTAGACTTCACTTCCTCAGGGTCCAAATTCTGAACTTTCAGCATTCTCCTTTCTTCGTCAGCGATGATTTTTTCATCATCTTTTAATCCGCTCTGTAGTAAGGCGGCCTCGATCTCCTTCTCGAAGTCAGTTTTCACTTCAAACGACTCGGTCAAAGTTCTTGTACTCGAATCAATCTTGTTCTGTCCTTGTAACGGAAACGACAATGACTCAGCTTGGCGATTCTTCTGAATAGTGGGAATCCATTTAGAAACCTCTTTTTGAACGACTTCATAACCTGCCTTCCTCTCACCTCGTAGAGCTATTGCATTCGAGAGCGGTTCCGCAATCATTTCTACATCTTGCAAACGCTCCAGACGTTTCTTTAATTGGCCGTATTGCGCAGACCCCTTCAATGAACTCATCATTGATTCAAGAGTCAATTTTGATTTTGTATGGCCGATAGAACCCGCTGCATCTCCTGATCGAGTCCCACTTGCATTCATCTCCTTGACAAGCTTTTTTAGTTCCGAGTCCGCTGCATCAGAGCTAACTAGACTATCGACGACATCCATCAATTTAGCGTGTGCAGATTCGTCATCCTCGCTCGCGTCTTCCGAATCTTCATCCGAATCACTAACGCCGTCGGAGCTTTCCTCGCCATCATCAATAACATCTAACAAAGTAGCTTTATTCTCATCACCGCCAATCGATTCATCCGAATCTTGTCTGCTGTTTTCAAATATATGACCATATTGTTGCTCATCTTCTGAGTTGAAAGCTTCCTCTTCATCAATTTCTTCATCATCGCTTTCAAAATCTTGACCAGATGGACTATTCATTTCTTCCACATCATCTTCCATCGCTTTCCGACCTTTTCCACGAGCCATTCTAAATGCAACTATCTAATTCTCGCACTCCTTTCACTGGTGCTCCGTGATTTATCTGTTCAGGGTCCCCGCAACACTTTGTTCAAAAATATTCCAGTTATGAGCTTGTATGCAGTTGACAAGGGGATTCGTGGCTCTATCAACTCAGCAGCAGCCTCTCATGAATGGGCTGATACTCACTCGGTACACACTTTGAAATTGAATGGCAACAGAATTAGCTCGATCGAAGGACTGAACGACTTGTTTGAATCGGCAGTTTTCATTAATCTTTCAGGAAATGAAATTGAATCTATTAACCCGCTTCACTTGGCAGGTATGAACTCTCTGCAAGTTCTTGATCTTGCATGTAATTCACTCACTGAAATACCCCCGGGGGCATTTCCCCCAATGGCATCTCTTTTCAAATTAAACCTAGCATACAATTCAATCACCAGCATAGAAGGATTGTAAGTTGTTGCATGTATTCTTTCTTATCAACACTCATATTACTTATAGGAATATTCTTGAAAATTTAAAATCGTTAGACCTTCGTGATAATTGCATCAAAGAGGTTGCTGAGCTCCGTTCGTTGATACATTGTACCAAGTTGGAGGAGCTGCAACTTCAGAATAGTGATAACCAACAAAGTAACCCTGTATGTAGCAGCCACTTGTACACATCATCTGTTGCCAAATTGTTACCCAATTTGAAAGTTCTTGACGGGAAAGAGCTGGTTCGAAATACTATTGTGCAGGTGGACGAAGCAGTGCAATTACCAAAGTTTGATCGTGCTGCAAAACAGTTTTTGAATCGTTCAAAATTAAGTCCCGAAGTTCCGAAAGTTCAGTCGATTCCACCTGTACAAAAGCGGATAATTCATAGCAAGATTATTAAGCAGCGTTCTCTGACTCGTCGTCAAATTAACTTGGTACAGAACGTTCTCGATGACTTAGCGGCTGACAACCGGCTTCAGTTGATTCAAAAAGTGAAAGCAGTGTTAACAGAACTCAATCTGAACAAGGATGAGAATGTTTACTTGTCATCGCAAACATTCAAATTCCTTTTAAATTCGATGGGACTTGAATTCAATGAAGCTCAAGTTCACGACTTGTTTCATTTCCGTCATCCTTCCTCGGAGTTACTCTGCTTGGAGAATTTCCTTGAAATAGTAAGCATGTCAAACCTGCTACTTCGAGATTTAAAGCAACGCCAAGAAAAAGTTAAGGTAGAAGTGACTTTTCAATTGGAAGACACCCAAACCCAAACCCCTACCACGACAACGATTTCCAGTGGAACTCAAATTGAAACCGCTCCCAAAATTGTATCTTCCTTATCTTCGCAAACTTCGATTCCGTCGCCAACAGGGAAACCTAAAAACCCAGAGATATCACAATTGATACATGAGCTGGAGGTGATACGCGCCAGATTGGAATCAAAAGAAAATAGTAGTGCTGGGACGAACGATCGAACTCAGTTTTTAGAAAAGCAATTAGAAAAAGCTATTGATTTTGCAAACAAAGAAATGTTCCAGATATCTCAGCAATATGAATCCAAGCTCGATCAGATACATCTTAAAACTGAAATGGTAACGTCACAAAAATTTGCGAAGTTGGAGAGTGAGAAGCAGGAAGTTCAATCCAAGCTTGAAAAGGAGGAAGCTCTATCAAATGGTTTAAACCAACGGATACATCATCTTGAGTTTGAATTCTCTAACGTCACTGCAAAGCTGGAGCAGTCATATCAAAATGGCAGAGAACTGCAAGAGCGATTCAATAATTATCGAGATGCATCGGAGATGACCCAAGCGCAGCTTGCTAATCAATCTATATTGCTGGCTTCTAAGCTGGCGTTGTGTGAGGCTAATCACGCAGAGTGCATGGCTCAATCTCGAAGTCGGACAGACGAGGGGAATGCCCTCAGTGATAGACTTGAAAAGATACTCGCAGACTCTCGCGGAACAACAATTCAATTGGAACGCTCACAGGACCAATTGGAATCGGAGCGTCGGAAATACATTGAATTGGAGAACCATTACCGAAAAAGCTCTGAGGAATCTGCAATTGCTCTAAAGAAGTTGAAACTGTCGTTTCAAAATACTCAGAAGGAGCTTTTTGTTGAGAAACAGGCGTTACAGGGACTCGAAGACAAATCGAAAAAGCATCAGCTTGAAAAGCAAGAGTTATTGCAAGTAGTTCGGGATCAGAAAATGCAATTAGAAAGATCTCTGAGTGCACTGAGAGAGAAGGATAATGCATTAGCTTGCGCAAGAACTGATCTTCACAATGTTAGAAATGAGAACGTCCAGGAGATACTATCGTTGAAGTTGGAGCTTGAAAAAATTAAATCCCGGAGAAGCGATGACGACGAAAAAAGCAGACTGATGGAGCATTTGGACCAGGCCAAGTCGAAAGAAGAATGGAGTCAAAATAGTCAAAATTTAAGGGCCGAAATAACTGCTCTGAAAACCAAGGTTGGAGATTTAGAAATTAATTTAGGGATTAAAGTTGCCATGCTGAACGACCAGAACGATACGATAGTGAAACTCCGAGAATCATTGAAAAGTTTTAAGTCGGAAGAGAATGAATTGATTTTGCAAATTCAACAAGCGGAAACCAGGGCGGAAGCCTCGGAAGCGAAGTTATTTGAAGCAGAAGGATCGTTGGAACAGCAACAACAGATTCTTGATAGTTATGAAGATGCATATATGAACGCAGATGTCGAGCTCAAGGCCAAGTTAGAAGCTGCTGAAGAGGAATTGAAACGTAAAAATGAAGCACTCAATATGATTGAGGCCGAAATGGAAAAGATAAGCGAGTCTTTCAAAAAGCACGAAAATGCCATAGCAAACAAGAATGAAATTATATCCGATTTGAAAATGAAGAACAATGAGTTGACCACCCAATTGAAATACGCTGAACAACAGATGGCCGAAATACAGCAAAACTTCTCAGCGATGCAATCACAATTCCAGGCCAAGAGTGACGCACTTTTTGAATCAGAGGTCAAAGTGCGTGCCAACGCTGAAAAAATATTAACCCTCGAAACGACCGTTCAAAAGATTCAGGATCAAATATCTGAAAAAGATATTCAGAAGGAAAAATTAGAAAAACAGGTCACAGATTGCAAGATCGAAGTTAAAGTGTTGGCGAAGACATTGGAGCATGAAAGAAAGAAAGGTGCGAGGAACGTTCACAGGTTTGAAAAATTAGTCAACCAAATACGCAATGACTAATTCTTGAATTTAAAAACGTAAATTGTGATGTTCCTAGTACGGGTACCTAGGTGTACAAGCTGGTACAGGGACCCCCCATTTTTGAAACTTTTGAAAAAAATCAGCTAGGTAATGTCAGAGGTTCTACTAGTTGGTGACGGAGAGACAGAAGACCATGCCGCTTTTCTGGAGGAGAAGCACGAATCAGATGAGGTATGGAATGAATACGAATGCCAGTCCCTTTCTTTTGGTAAGAAGCACCCTGCTGAAGTTGTAGAACCTGCAAGTCTAGCTGCTTGCTCCCTTCCCCTTCTTCACTACCCCATACGGGACACTCTTCAGAGTCAGATTGACCATGGAGATTTATCTGGTCTTCAACTGGAGGGAGTCGCTTTCGCTTGTCAGCAGCATCTTTCCTTCTTGCCCAACGGATCTCGACGGGGCTTCTTCATCGGTGACGTAAGTACCTGATGCATGCCTTTTTAAGTTGCACCAACTTATTTTCTTTATTAGTCAGCAGGAGTTGGAAAAGGTCGTCAGATTGCAGGGATTATTTTTGACAGTGCATGTCGCGGACGAAACAAACATGTGTGGTTTTCCACCAGTACGGATTTATCAGTGGATGCGATTCGCGATTTGAATGGAATAGGTTGCACTTTACCTGTTATTGAAGGGGTTCAGGATCTGGATAAAGGAACGAAGGGGTTAGGTTTGGTTCGTTCTATGCAGCGGGGCATCTTATTCAGCACGTATTCATCGCTGGTGTCTTCCTCCGGAACCAAGAGCCGTTTTGAGCAGATTATTCAATGGGTTGGGGGGAAAGATTTCGACGGATGCTTGATATTCGATGAATGTCACAAAGCGAAAAACTTTAGCGACAAGGCTGATTCAGGATCGAAAGTGGCTAAAGCGGTGATTAAGATTCAAAATGCACTTCCGAGGGCCAGAGTGGTTTACCTTTCAGCTACTGGAGTAACCGACATATCAAATATGGCATTTTTAGACAGACTTGGGTTGTGGGGTTCTCATTCATCATTTAAATCATTCGAAGATTTTAAACTTTCGATGGGGAAACGGAATCTGGGAGCACTTGAAATGCTTTCCATGGAGTTGAAACTCAGCGGTTTGCATGTAAGTCGAGGCCTCTCTTATCGCCATGCGGAATTTGAAATTCTGCAAGCTGCGTTGTCGCCTGAGGCAGTGTTGACGTACAAAGAGGCATGTGGTTTCTGGCTTTCTTTGAAGCATGCGTTTCATCAGGCACTTGAACTTACTAATTCGAAGTCGCCATGGAACCCTTTCTGGTCCACTCATCAGCGATTTTTTAAGCAACTTTGTGTTGCATTGAAAGTTCCATCTGTCATTCGAGAGACAAAGCAAGCATTGGCAGATGGTCATTGTGTCATCATCGGGCTTCAATCAACCGGTGAAGCACAACTGGACAACTGGGTTGGAGAGCGAAGATCCTCCAAAGTTAGTACAAGTATCAACACCACCTCCAATATATCCCCGGTGTTCCAGTTGAAATGGAGCCTGAAGCAATTGATAGACAACCATTTTCCTGTGTTTGTACCACCAAAACCAACGGCTGCTGGTGATCATAGTATCGAAGCTGCAAACAAATTCCAAGTAATCAAAGATGAACTGGATCAGATTCGGACTTTATTGTTAACTGATTTACAGAATCTGGAATTACCAGCATCTGCTATAGATGACATCGTGTATCAATTAGGTGGTTCTGCGGCAGTGGCTGAAATGACAGGACGAAAGAATCGCTGCAGCGTTTCCACTCGTTGCATATATGAAAATACCACTATTATAGATTGCCTCGATCGTGTACAAGTAGAATCCAGGATATACGACAACTTGGAAGAAAAAGCCATGTTCATGGAAGGAACTAAATTAGTGGCTATCATTTCTGAAGCTGCATCGACAGGGATTAGTTTACATGCTGAAGTATCAGCGAAGAACAACAGAAGACGAGTGCATATTACGATTGAACTTCCCTGGGCTGCAGACCAAGCAGTACAGCAATTGGGAAGGTCCCATCGAAGTTCACAAGTGTCTGCTCCTAAATACAAACTTCTTACTAGTGGTATAGGCGGAGAAAACAGATTTGTTACTGCTGTCGCAGCTCGACTAGAAAGTTTAGGTGCTTTAACACATGGGGACCGAAGAGCTTCTTCAGGTGGTATTAATCTTAGTGAATTCAATTTCAATTCCGCATATGGACGAAGTGCGCTAGCTGTCTTGTATAAAAGCAGTGACACCAGCCAAGTTGCACCAGGTGTTCAATGGGAAGATGTTGTGTCAGAATCGAATTACAACTCAGGACCAGGCATCAATTTTTGGGAAGGCAAACCTTTGGAGTCAGAAGCCGATTTTGTGCAATGCATTTGTCAGTGCTTACGTTTCATTTCGGGTAATTTCAAATCGAAGCCAGCTGTTGAATTGATGACTGGTACTGGTGATTTATCTGACAATGAAAAACGGGAGGTCAAAAGGTTCCTCAACAGATTGTTAATTTTGCCCATTCACATGCAGTCATTGTTGTTTACTTATTTTGCATCCACTTTAGATGCTGTAATTTCAAGTGCCAAAGCCGCAGGTACTTACGACGAAGGAGTTTCTGATATACATGCCAATTCTATCGAGTTAGACTGCGAGCCAGTGACCCTCTTCAAAAACTCTGGTACTGGGGGATCTTTGTCTTTGTCATTGTTAAGGCTGGATAGAGGGGTATCGATAGGTCATGCTCTCATTCTTTTGAAAGATGCGCTGCCCAAGTTTAAAAGTTCAAAATCAGAGGACGTGCTGGACTCCGAAGAAGAAGATGTATTGTCATGCGAAGAAGCAGAATTCGAAAAGGATCACGAAGAAATTGAAATGGTTAAACATGAAGACGATATTGAAATTGTTGATATTGGCCAAAACAATGAGCATGCTTCTGATAATGAAATAAATCAAGCTCAAAACAATGAGCATGCTTCTGATATCGAAACAGATCAAGCTCAAAAAAACCTCCCTGACGACAGTACCGATCATCTCCCTGACGAAGACATTGCCATTTGCGACGAAGCGCAAAAGCTTCGATTAGGAGGCTTCTACGTGATGCGCAAAGCAATGTCCAACGCTGCCCCTTATATTCTCGCCTTGCGAAAATCTCCAAAATCCCGCATGTTCGTTATATACAGACCGAACACCGGCAGGGCTCTACTTGACAAATCAGAGACAGATTTGAACCGTGCGTATCGAAAAATTCCTGTAAAACAAGCTCATAAGCATTGGAAGGCTTTATTTAAACGCACCGAGTATGGTTGTATCCACGGAGAATGCGATGATGCAGACTGCATTATTGGTAGACGAGTCTCCAAGTTAGGAATCGTATCGGGATGTGTAGTGCCCATTTGGACCCAATTGCACTCTATTCTTCTTACGCCGGAAATGGATGTTCCCAAAACGGACCGTGTGTTGAGAATAGTTCGTGCGGTATGTAACAACGGAGAGAAAGTAATTGGGTTGCGATGGCCCATGGAAGCAGTGGAAGAGTTGAAATCTCGTTCAGGTGCATTGGCCACTGGAGTGAAAGAAATAACCATCACCAAACAGAATACTGTGAATGGGAATCTAGGGTTTTCTCTCCTACAGAATAAGACACTGATCAATGTGACTTCAGATAGTGGACTGGTGGACGGAGACGAATTTTTATCGATAGGAGGTCACATAGTTTCAGAATCCATGACTTCCGCTCAAGCATCAGAGTTGTTAGTGAGTGCAATGATAAGAGAGGACCGTGTGACATTGAAATTCAAAACGAGACACAGCGACGACAAAGAAGAAGCGGTGACTCCTGTTTGCACGAAAGCTATCACAGCCGCTACTCGAAAAGCTCCTTCAATATCTTCGTTTTTTTCAAGCAAGACAGATGCCACGCGAACTCCCAAGAATAACGTTTCAGTGCCTTCAAACAAACCCAAAAAAAAACAGACATTCATTTCAAAGCGTGCAAGGGAGGGAGCTATGCACTCTTTCTTCAATTCAGTACAATCCAAAAAGGTTGCGATGGATAAACCCGAGATTATTGAAATTGACTGATACTAATCAAGATACTTTTTTCCAATCTTATGTAAAGTTATAATAAGGTTTCAAATTCAGAAGTGTTTCGTTCACTGATTGCACAGCAGATTCCTTCGGCTTGGATGCTGCAAGTTTGTCATAGTGATTCTGGTAGTCGACTTGGTCCGTCCGTCCAAGCAGTTCTTTGGTACAGGCGGCAACAGATAATCCAAGACTGGCGAGATGATACCCACCTTCTAATATCATCACAATATTACCTAATGCACTAAGTCTCCTTGTGAGCATCGCATACCCCATCGGTGATACGTTACAGCCTCCCATAGTATCCCCTTGCGCTGCATCGAAACCAGCACTAATAACAATCAACTGTGGTTTAAAAGACTTCCCAACAGGCAGTATCACCTTGTCCCATGCTAACAAGTATTCTACATCCCCATGCCCGCTTCCGTTCCAAGCTATATTCACATTCATACCAGCCCCTTTACCATCACCAACACTTTGAGGTCCAGCTGAAACAGCACATGGATAAAACTTTCCGAAATCAAATCTGTGAACTGAACTATAGAGAACCCTAGGATCCGAGTAGAATTCTCTTTGGGTGCCATTACCATGGTGTATATCCCAATCCACTACCATAACTCGCTCCAGCCCAAGCTTATCCAAAGCATGTTTTACGGCGATGGCGACATTATTGAATACACAGAACCCTTGAGCGCAATGGGCCTCTGCATGGTGACCGGGGGGTCTCACTAAAGCGATGCTGCTCTGCATACCGTGTTTTACCACGCCATTTACAGCTTCAATGGAACTTCCTACAGAGGCTTTCGCACATTTGATGGTAAATTCGTTCATGTATACATCCACCAGGTCAGAACTGTAGTCCTTGCATTTCTCTAACTTTTCTTCTTGATCTTCCGTATCGTCAATCTTTTCTAGCTTACGAATATAGGACTTGCTATGTACATACAACAACTCATCACGAGTAGCACTTCTAGTATGTACAGGGGCAAGCGCGTTCCAAAGGTTGGAGTGTTTGAGCATGCCCACAATACTCAGCAGCCTTGCCGGTCGTTCTTCATGTCCTACACTGGCATGTAATAGGAAACAATCGTCGTACGCAACTCCCACTACTGTCATGAACCAAATAAGAATGACGACAAGTACAAAATTTCTAGCTGATACACTAACAGTGGGTTCACGTGTCAGTGGTACACAATGATTTGAAAAGTAAATTATCCATAAAAAATTAAATTCCTCCTCCAACTTTCACGTTTCTTCGTTGGATAGCCATTTCTTTGCGGGAAGGAGCAGGAGCAGCAGGTACTTCTTTGTCTACTTTTTCCAATCTTTCGCAAGCCCAAAGTTCAACATGACAAGGGTTGCACATGTATGGCCCAATTCTACCATGAGCTCTGTAGGTGCGTCGGCGCATCTTAACTGCATTGTTAACCTGAACATGACGAAGTACTAGGGAACTAATATCAAGACCTTTAGTCTCTCCATTAGCCTTGAGGTTGGTTAGCAAATCAAGCATGAATTTACAGGACTTGATAGGCCATCCAACTTGATCTCCAGTAGCATTTATAAGCTTAGCTTGTGCATGTCGACCGCACCCACCGTTGAATCTCTTGAAAGGGATTGCTCTCTTAAAGTCAAGAACTTGTTCCAAGTACTCAATAGCCGCTTCAAGTTCCATGCCTGCGATGAAGGCACCAACCTCTCGCATTTTCTTGAAATGGGTACGAAGTTGAGATCCTCGAGCCTTGCATGTTCGTGCAGGGTCTGCCCTAGGACCCTCAGGTTCAGTGGAGTATCTAGTCATTATTCAACCTACACAATACACGACATTAGAATCTAGTTATCCAAACGAAAAGCAGCCCAATACATATCGCCGGCACGAACAACTTCTCTCATAGTTGTATTAAGTCAATAAGGAAAACTACTTCCCCATGAGTGCTCTCTCCATGTGGCTCTCCTCCTTCCATCAATCACTTACCGTAAGACAATACTATATTAAATCGCTTGGATGCTCAAACCACACAATTTTGACCGCTACCATGTTCCCACACAAATGGATGGTCGACGGGAAAAATAAAGGGGGGCTTTCCACAAGTACATATATATATATATATATTTTTTTTTATTCTCATCATACTTCATTGTTGTATTTCGTCCCAATTGATGATCAAATGTACTCATGTTGATGCCTTTACATCGACACCATTTGCGGGAAATCCTGCTTGTGTAATTGCATTTGAAAAGGATTGCGACAAAGATATTCAGCGAGATGCAGCGTGGATGCAAAAAGTTGCATTGGAGATGAATCTTAGTGAGACTGTCTATGTGCAATCTATTAATGGCGACGGCAATAGTTACGATATGCGATGGTTTACTCCAGGAGGTGAAGTCGATTTGTGCGGCCATGCTACTCTGGCAGCTGCCCATAATCTTTGGGAACGCGGTCTCGCCGATATTCTCCTCCCAATCTCTTTCAATACAAAGAGTGGAATACTCACTGCATCGAAAGAACAAATAAACGGAACTGAAGTTATTGTCCTCGACTTTCCAAAAGAGGAAGCTTCTCCTATTGATTTAAAACATGAGGATGTCTCGAAAATTTCCAAGGCATTTAACATCGACCTTGCTGATATATTGTTCGTGGGTCGTAACCGAATGGACGTAATTGCACAAGTAACTCCAGAAGCTTTTCACAAGTTGGAAGCCAGTTCCAGTTTAATAAAGCAAATCGAATGCAGAGTTCTATCTGTGACTGCCGCTTCGACATCAGGGTTTCATTTCATGTCGAGATCTTTCGCGCCGAGGTTCGCAATAGATGAAGATCCTGTGTGTGGAAGTGCCCATTGTGCGTTAGGTCCATTCTGGGCTGTTGAGCTTGGATTGGGTGAATCCATAATGAACGCGAAAGCTGCTTCTCCACGGCGAGGCGAACTGGGAGTCAGAGTTGTTGGGGATCGAGTGTTATTAAGTGGAACTGCCGTCAGCACAATGACTGGCATTATGCTCCATTAACGCATTAGGTGAATCCAAAATTGCATAACAAGAATTAAGAAAATAGGATGGGAAGTCTCTTATAACTCTATTGGTGTTGATCCAAACTGTTTTTTAGTCCGCTAGTGTGCTCGAGTATTTTATAAAAGTTATCTCCTTGTTCATTCTTCCAATCCGAATCAATAAATTGAGACGAACTCTCGCAGAGAGATTTCGCTAGTTTCATTTTACCTTTCTCCAAGAACTTCAAAACAGTAACTTCTCTGTCAGATAGTTCAGGATGCCAAATATCCATAATAAGACAAATTCGGGATTGACTCTTATGATGATTCCACGCCTCATGTTCAAAGGAGTCATCAAATACAACACATTTACCCAACTCAAACGAAATAGTCTCATCACCAACTCGGATCCCACTCAGTCCGCCCGGGGGCACTTGCAGAGGTAAATGAATACGAAGTTTCTTATTCGTTGGTCCGTGGTGCTTACTAATGTGCGTGCTTGGATCCAACACGGATATAAAAGCATGGCAATACCATCTCGGAAGGGATTTGATCTTACTTTCAAGGTTATTACAAATGCAACAGCTACAAAAAGATACGTACCAAACTAACTGCCTCTGGAAACAGCTCACAATTCTGAGAAAAATTCACATTGTGTAAATACAAGTAGCAGACATTCCACTCTCCACTATCATGGCCCAAGCTACCCATACCATCTTGCGCGATTCGATCGGGATTCACCCAGTTAGGTGCTCTATATGGCTGAAAAACTTGCTTGTTCTTGGAGTTTTCCAGCTCTTGAATTAGACTTGGTGCTCGACTTTCAATTAATGCAACCACATTCGGTAAGTGCCAAACAGCTCGTGGGGTTAATCCGGGTATTAAATCAGGACATCCAATCTGCCAAGGAGAAAAAACTTCTTTATTTCGTTTCAGGGAAGGACTCACTTGTCTAAGCAGCCAATCCCTTAAATGCTCGAGCCCCAAAGGTGACATCGCCATCTTATCAATCCAGTTGTGCATTACGGTCTTACCAAGAGCGCCGATACCAAAATCATTTTCCAGCCAGTTATCGACGCGAGTCATAAAAGATTCACGCCTCTCTTGATTCTCCTTTTCCGTTAATTCCGATGGATGAACATCCATCAGCACCACACACCAAGTGAAGTCAACAACGTTTTTTAGATTTTTTTTTTTTTTTTTAAACAACAATTTTTAAAACCATTGAATGATCGATTTTCAAAATTGATAAACGAAGTAATAATTTCTTATTAGTGTAGATGTAATTTCGTAACAATATAAGCCCTCACAGTTTGGTCTAAACATGCTAAAGCAGCTAACCCCTCTTTGTCTGGGCTCCAATCGAAGGAAACAATTGGCTGAGTAGAGATTACTTTGGAGTTCAGAAGCTCCACTGACCCTGGAACTCCAACAGCGCGCCCTTCGGCATCCTTGCTTTGGCGTTGTGCAGGATAATTATACTTGTATATATTGAGTCCTCCATTGCCACCAGTTGTGAGAAACAGATCACGATTTTGAGGAAGATGCTTCACTCCCCACACTGTACTTTTGTGTGCCTTCTCCGTTAAATATGCAAAACCCTAGAACAATTTCAATATAAACCAATCTGTAATCGAATAACTTACCTGAACTGGATGCTCAGTCCGCATATCATAAACCCGAAACTTTGACTCTAGAGTAGTGACTACCAGCTTATTCATCTCAATGTCTTTTCTATCAAACTGGACAGAACAGATACCGTTGGCACAATTTGTTTCCCAACGAATAGTATTCGTCCGTAAATCAAACAGCTTCACATCACCGTTATCATATCCAGCCGCAATAACTCTCTCCTCGTCGTTGAAAGAATTCCCAAACGCTACTGACCAACAATCTCTTCGATCGTTCGCATCTTGAGGGTCCCCTTCAGGCTCTAGCGACACAACTGCTTTATCAACTCTGGGATCCCACACTCTAACTGAACCATCTCGACTTCCTGTCACAATTTCAGGTGCCCCACAACCAATGTTTAACCCCCCGCAACCATCGACGCAATTCACCAACGTAGAATGGCCTTTCGTAACCTTCCACACAGGAAGTCCAGTTTCAATATCAAGTAGCATGACGTTCCCATCAAAGTCCCCCGCAGCAATATGACGGTCTTCTAAGGAGGAAGCACCAAATGTTCCACATTTAAGGCCATGTGGGGTTTCACGTGAACTGAGCTGTTTGAACTTTCCCGATTCCATCTCGAATACTTCCATAACTCCATTTCCCTTGGGCTTCAATCCAAGAACTACCAAGCGCGCCGAGCTAGGTACCCAGCATGTTTCATATGGCGTGTAATTTACACTGTGATTGATGTGCTCGATCAGCTGTGGCGCATCAGTCGTGTCCATCGCAAGATAACGTTTTTACCGCCGATACGTCCCCCTCCCGATCCTTTCGAATTGTATGGACGACAAACGAAATGAAAGTATCACCTCTTAAACATTTGTTGTTGTTTGATTTGAACGGGACGCTGGTATCAAAAAAGAGAAGAAACCATACCTTCGATATCACTATCAGACCATATGTTCCAGAGTTTTTAAATCAGTTGCATGCATCCAAACTTTTTACTATGGGTGTGTTTTCTTCAGCAACTACCCCGACTGTGACTACCATTCTCCATCAAATTCGGGCCGTTACGTCATTCTCGTTTGAAATAGTCTTAGACAGAAAAGCAACTGTCATTCGGCCTCCTCCCAGAGAAAAGCCCTGGAACACCGTCAAACCTTTGGCGAAGATAGGAGATTTGAAACGAATTATATTAGTTGAAGATTCCATCGAAAAGGCTGCCAAGGGGGAACATGATAATTTTTTAATCGTGCCTTCGTGGGAAGGAAACAGGGAGGATGTCGCATTCAAAGGACTAGCTCCTCATTTCATAGATAGTCTTGGGACCACCCCTGATGTACGACTGAAAATTAGACAAGTTTCAATGTTAGCATTCCAATCAAAATAGGAATTTCAAATTAATTCGTTCATTATTCTGCATCGATTTGAGCCGAAGGATGCGCGCTTTTGAATTGTTCCAATTCGATCAAGTTTTTATTGATTCTAGATATGATAGGAAATTGTTCCATTTCTACTTTGAAACGCATAGCATTGTATACTTGCGGAACTAGAAAACAATCTGCAATCGTCACTTTATCTCCCACGCAATACTGAGAATCAACTTGATTGAATGTCTTCTCCAAGCCTCGGAAACCTTCGGTTATAACTTGCTTCCCGTATTCCATTTTGTCTCCTCCATTTTCCTCCCACATTTTCAAAAGCTTTAGATTTTGCAAAGGTTGTATTCCGGAGTTGATTATCTCGACGATCATTCTCACTCTTGCTCGATCACGCGGTTCAGCAGGTAACAACTTGTGGCCTCCACGTGTCTCCTCGAGGTACTCTATGATAGCCACCGACTGTGTCAATATGAAACCATCGATCCTCACGGAAGGTACTTGCTGCATTGGATTCAGTGTGTCCACGTATTCTTTGCTATGGTGCATCCCACCATTTTTAACTAGGTGTACTGGCTCATATTCGTACTTGATCCCTTTCATCTCCATTGCTATTCTCACTCTATAAGAGCAGCTGCTTCGCCAATAAGAATACAGAATAATATCGTCATCTGTTTTAACTCGTTTTGCTACAGGTTCATCCATAATAATAAGACAAAGTATTTTTAAAAACAACAAAAATCTAATGTTTTGTATTTAATTAATAAAATACATACAGCCCTGTATTAATACATGTATTTAATTGTGTTTTTTATTCTCAAATGTATTAATACAATTAGAGAGTGCGTGGAGGGGGGCTATCCT
>Ga0105055_10003677_pt1 | contig 22985 bp, 13 predicted proteins | sample BON03_FD_78090 | JGI IMG/M metagenome (GOLD analysis project Ga0105055, IMG submission 78090) | Freshwater microbial communities from Lake Bonney liftoff mats and glacier meltwater in Antarctica - BON-03 | ecosystem: Environmental > Aquatic > Freshwater > Ice > Glacier meltwater | place: Lake...
CACGAACAATAAATCAAGGTTACAAATTTTGCTCCAACAAATCGAAGCAAAGTTAAAAGTGGTCCAAGACCAAACTAAACGCGAAATGCCAGAAATATTTTGAAAATTGCTAGCTTCAAAAACGTTGAGCAGTAGAATGTACAAACCTAATTAACGAGCTCTTGATAGATTTAACATATTCCTTTTGAAATAATTCAAATGGTAATTTACACTGTACCAGGTACCATGTACCACGACATCTGAACCAATACAACTGTAATTGTTTGTTAGGAGCCCCCCCCAAATAGAACCGTTGAGTATATCGCATGGATGCTGGAGCTGATGCTAAATTCTCGGACATAGACCAACCTGAAGAGAATACACTGATATCCATTAAGAGCGATGAGGAACAGTTGTCTTCAAGTTCATTCACAAAAGCCAAATCATTAAATTCTGTCACAGAAAGCCCTCGTTCGTCGCTTCGAAAAACCTCATCTCTCTCAAGACGCATGTTTGTCGCCCTTCCCAGTGAAGATATTGAGCATAGCCTTATACCCCGTAGAGTATCTGAGCACAATGCCACTCAAAGTGAACTTGCTGCGATGGCTTTTGAAGGTATGCGGGAGGAAGAAGAAAAGTCCGAGATTGAAGATATATTTGAAACCCTCGACGATCATAAAAGAGATATTGAAAGATTTAAATTGCCTGAATCAGTCACTGATATTGAAGAAAATTTTAATAGTCAGATTGCGAGTATGTCGAAAAGCTTCCAGCCACAACGGTTTCGTGTGGATTTTGAACAAGTGATTAGCCAAAACAAAATTATGATAGGTAGCGTTTCTAAAAATGCAGCGGAGAATAAAATTCAAGCTATTTTGAAACAAAGAGCGCAAGCAAGAGAAAAAATTGAAAACGAAGCCAGGAATGCATCTTTGTTGTTGCAAAAACGAGAAATCGCAGCTCGAGAAAGACTGATTACGTCCTATGAAAAGCAAACTACTTCTATTAAATCAATGCGAACTCGTGTAGGACAGCATGCATCTTTAGTTCGTTCTTCTCTCCATCGAGATTTTCAGCGTTTAGAAAATTCTCTACTAGCCAAACTCGCGAGTCGCGGATTGGTCGAGAAGTCAATGGGCAAGTTAGATGAAAACTACAAATACAAACCCACTAAAATCACCTTGAAGGAATTCTTCGATACCCCAGCACCAGTATATTTAAGTATCCGTAAGCTTGTGGGTGTAAGAAATCGTCTTGTGAAATCTCGATACGTGATGAGAGTTGAACTGCTTGATGAGCTCAGTGGTGTTCCATTGAGGTATTCAGGAATGAAGCAGTCTCCAGTTTATTTCCCACCGTTTTCTCACAGTGGATATCATATTCATCAACAATTGAACATCGATGCCACAAGCATTGTTCTTTGCCCTCCAAGTAGAATCGCAAAAGTTTCTAACGTGTATATATTTCAGATATACCAGATAGTTGAGAATTCTCCCATGGACCGAATAGTTGGATGGGGGGCGTTCCCGATATTCAATCATTTAAAGGAAGCAAATCAGGGAAGTTTCAAGGTGCCGATATTAAAAGGGCGTTTTCACCCTGAAAAATTTGGCCAGTTTTTAGATATTGAAGACGCCTACTGCGCTGATCTGGATTCCTGGCTATGCAACATGTATTTTGATCTACATGTTCATGATGACAAAAAAGCTTTAACATTTGAAAGCGATGTAAACTCAACTCTACCAAATGTTGATTCGAAGACATTCTCCCTTGATAATGGTTCTACGGTTGTTGTTGAGAGTGATACCTCTCCATCTCCATTTAAACTCCCAGAATTTGAATTCGGGAATTATTCTTATGCTCTAACCGATACTATCCTCCGGATCCCTAGACCTACATACCTTCAATGTATAGATGTACATCGAGTGTTAGTAGATCCGATTCGATCCCCCCGAAAGCCGGGTTTCTTAATTTCATGTATGGAACTTTTACTAGCATTTTGGTTTCGTTCATTGGTTCATCACGTAGGCCGATATTTATATCTGCAGAGACGTTTCGGATATTTTAGAGATTTTGACTTACGTGTTCTAAAAGTAGATATCCGTTACAGTTTTGCCTCCGATTCAGTCGCCACTATAGTCGGTGCGATGTTTGTCGGTCCAGCTTCTTGCATGATCATTGGTTTACTATTGTTGGGCCTTTTTGCTTTCTCGAGGCGCGGAAAGTGCATCAAGGTGCCTTTCTTCTTGCAGTGGTACACACTATTCACCTGTTTAGACCCTTTGCTTGTTTTGGTAGTTGATGCGGTAGAATATGGAATTGCCCCGAGCTCTAGCTTTTATCCGGAGGTAGCTGGAATATATGAACACTATCTTCGTACGCAGGGAAGCGGATTCTTTGCAATATGGTTGATTGGGTGCATACTGTTTGTTGTGACGTGGTGTATCTCAGCAGTTATGGTAACATCCTTTGTGTTGCTGTCCAAAAGATCCTATAGAATGGATTTACACAGACGTCTCACCTCTGTGGACCATGAATTTATGCTTCCATTAGATGAGCAGGTTTCTATGAATGAACTTACTGCCATTTGTTTCAACGCTCGTAGTTGGAAAGGATTGAAAGGGGGGAAAAGAGTGATTGAAACAACAGCAAATAGTGCAACCATATACCAGGTGAAATCTGACGGTACCAGAGAACTATGGCGTAGTTTCAAAAAACTGGAAGATGGCCATATAGTAGAAAACATTGCAAAGAATTAGTCTCAATCATCTTAAAGAAAACAGTTTTAAATTCAAATCTATTTGTTACTCTTTCACCACTATAACGAGACTGCTAACTTGTGATTATCACATACGAAGGAACGAGAGTTGATGAATCACATGTATATAGGCCAGCATGCGAAATGGAGCATCCGTGGTACAGAAAGCTTTCCATGAAGCAGGTATTTGCAGGGTGATGTGTCACTGTGAAATTTATTAGATTATAATGACACCACATTGGGTAGGGTCTTGGAACTCCACCACATTGGGTAAGGTCTTGGAACTCCACCAGGACAAACGTCGAATTTTGGATGAAAAAGATTGTCTTGATGAATTGTCAACGAACAGCACTGATGATGATTCGACAAGTAAGAACTCAAAGATAATAAACTAAGAAGAAAGTCAAGAATTGTTTGACTCCTTCTAAGAAATGAAATTCAAGATTTGTTTTCGGGATTCAAATACGTTGCTTTATCTTTATAGTATTGATTGTTTGACATTGTTAACAATGCATTATAATGAGAAAGAGACTGGAGGCTTTCCTTCCTCCTTCCTACATTTGCTTTAAAAAAAAAAAAAACTTTGTGAATCCGAATTGTTCTAGCCAAACCAACGACAATGGTGCTTAGGACGGATTTCCTGACCGATGGCGCTGACCATAATCGCATGTTTAATTTTGAACTTGATTTGTGCAGAACCATTAACCGCGAAGAGGAGCGTCGTAAACTGAATGAGTTTCAAAAGAACCAACGGTTCAAGAGCGTCGTTTGTCGTCACTGGGTGAAGGATTTATGCATGAAGCAACAGGACTGTGAATTCCTTCATGAACTCAGCGCTCAAAGGATGCCTGAGTGTCGATGGGGAGAGAAATGCCAAGTTCCCGACTGTATGTTTAAACACACAAAAGAAGAAGACAGACAAGAATGCATGTTTTATAAAACTGGTTTTTGTAAAAAGGGACTCATGTGCCGCTTTCGTCATATCCGTTATCAGCCGGAAGAATGCTCTGAAGAACTGAACTGGGATGAAGTTGGTGACAATCGTAATTTAACTGTAACAGAAATTACTGCTGTTGAAGATGGAGTCGAGAAGAAAACGCTAGTGCAGCACAATGAAAACTACAAGGTGGCTATTTGTAAGCATTGGAAGAACGGGATGGATTGTCCCTTTGGAGCAAGATGTCATTTTGCCCATGGAACAAACGAGTTGAGAGGCAAAAGTCTTGAAGGTACAGAGCCAGCCAAACCTGTTCCAGAGTCACAGCTTCAGACCCTTATCAGTCACTTCCAAGAGTCATCGACTAACCGTGACCCGAAGAAGGATCTTGGTGCTGATCTAGACCTTCCTGACAAAGAGTTTTTATCTTCACGCAGTGTACCACCCATCTATTTTATTATCAGAACAACTGCGATGGAGCACGTGGCAGCATCGCTAAAATATGAATGCTGGGCTATCTTCCCGAGCTTTATGGAGAAATTGAACCAGGCTTTTGAAAGCAGAGCTCCGGTATTCCTTTTTGTCTACGCCAATGACACAAACCTGTTCGCAGGAGTGGCTAGAATGACCAGTTTGGTGGAACACGTGAAAGACCCGCCTGATTTCGTGAATCTTCCTCCAGAAGCCGTTGATGATCAAGGTCATAAGCATGCATTTCTTTTTAGATTAGACTGGCTGAGAATTGGCGAGCTTCAATTCACCAACACTGCGTGGCTCATGATACCTCAACCTGAATTGGATCAGCATGTTCCTGTAGCCATGGCCTTTGAATGCTCAGTCCTACCGGTTGAAACCGGTCATGCACTTATGGTTATGCTTTATAGGGAACCTCAAGTCAACATTGATGTTGCGCAGCTACCCCCAACCATCAAACTCGCGATTCACGTTGAAGGTCCAGACCCTGCTCTTGCCGCATCAGTTGATAGCCACCTTGAGCAGATGGAACAATTTGACCTGGAGAATCCTGGCGTCAGGCCTCGCCTCGCAGACATGTCAGCGTCACAAGAGAGTTCCGTGGGCGCTGGTAACGTACCAATCGCACCAGGTAGTATGCATGTCAAGACAAGCGGATTTGTGATCGGATGCAAAAATCCTCAGTTTTTACAGGAAATGCTGGGCCGAGGTTTGATTGCAGCACCGATTGAACGCGGTGATCTTATATCAAGAAGCATCGGTCCAGGTACATTGCTAGTGATCCATAGCCATGAAGAAGGCAAAGTATATGGGATCTATGAAGCAGTCAGGCCTGCTGATACTTACGAACAGCAAGCCTTTTTAGGATCAAGCAATGAATGCCTGCTCCCTGTACAACTGCCTTTCCAAGTGGCTTTGGATGCACCGCCTTTGGACACTAGTAAGATCCCACCAATTGTGCTTCAGACGGATGGCGGTGATTGTGATTTCAAAACCGTTCATCAAGTTGAAATGCAAAAGCTTGCTAATCTTTTTGCTCACCAATTAAATGACGGCGTGTCGCAAGTAGCTGCTGTTTCAGCTCCTTCTTCTGGTCCTTCCCATGTTTCGGCCGATTTTCCACCAGGTGTTAGTGTTCAGGAGTCCCCTTCTAACCGTCCTGGTACATTTTTCAGCTCTGTTATTGTGAATGTTCCTTTTCATAAGGACTTCAAGGCTGCTCACCAAATGATTGGTAAAGGCGGGGCAAACATTAACCGTGTTAAAGAGCGAACGGGAGCTCAATGTAGCGTTCAGGCCTTATCCAAGTTGCCTCAGGATGGCGAAATTAGTGGCCCAATGCAGATTAAACTGACATGTAATGATGCTGCTAAAATGTCCGAAGCGATTGAGATGGTGAAGATGATGGCCAACGATATTGTTCAAAAATTCGAAAAACCTTTACCTAGAGATGATCGAGGATACCGAAACGATCGTTCACGAGGACGCGACGATAGATCCGTTGCCTCATCGGAAGGCGGGTATCGTAATAACAGAGATGATAATTTTCCACGTCCGCGCAACGATTTCAACAATAGGAGGGAAAGAAGAGATGACATGTCCGTGGCTTCAGGCGATAGTAGAGGATTCAGAAATGACAGGCGAGATGATCCCCGTGGAAGAGGCGGAGGGAGTTACAGAGGAAATGATAATAGGTCAGATTCACGTGGAGGCGGCAGCTACAGAGGTAATGATAACAGACATGATTCGCGTGGAGGCGGAAGCTACAGAGGTAATGATAATAGGTCTGATTCACGCGGAGGTGGGAGCTACAGAGGAAATGATAACAGACATGATTCGCGCGGAGGCGGAAGTTATAGGGGCAATGATAACAGACATGATGATAGATTTGATGGCAGGTCTGACGACAAAGGAAATTCGAATGACAGCAGGCATGACGGTCGCGGAAGAGGCGGCTACAGAGGTGGCCGAGGCAGGGACAGGTCCCCACCACGTCGAAGATAGTATTTATATCGATTCAAATTTAAATATCCGCTATCTTTTTTATTAATGGCACTAGTTTATTGAATGCTTGCTTCTAGACCTTTAACACCTCTTTCCAATTTTGAAGCAACCGAGTCGTCCGCAGCTACAATCTCTGGCTTCCTGGTGGAAGGTTGGGAATCATGACCTCCATAAAGAACACGACATCCTTTACAGCAGCACCAATATACAACGCAACCAGAAGTGCATCCCATACATGGCCCAAATGCTTTCTTACAACAACCATCATCTTCTTTAATATCCAAATACAGATCGGTAACACCAACAGTGCGATCGCAGAGATCTATCTTATCAAATAGCCGACAAAAGTCTTCAAAGTCCATCCAAAAAGTTCCTTTCGAAGAGACTTTATCAGGACGCAATGCCGCATGCACTTTGGGATATTGCTTCCACAGCGACGAAGAGTCGCTCCAATTTCCCGTCCACACAAATGAACCCCAGGGATTTCTGAGTTGGACTAACTTGAATTCCTTGCCCGAGCTCAATGCTCCGAGCATCCCTTTTCCTACTCGTCTTAGACTCAAGAGAGAGTAAGCATGACCTTGTACAAGCCCATCTGACCTTTTGGTTTCAGCCCCTGACGCGATGGAAGCACCCAACAACGCCTTTCTCTTCAGGTATGTCCTACACAGATTAAACAATTCGTCTCTACTGTATTTTTCACCAGAACTGCTTTGGCGGAATGCCGATTGATCCGAGGGAGGTTTATCCATAAGATCCCATCTCCCCCAAGCTCCATTTACTTCTCGTTCGAGTGAGAAAACGAAATCCCCTGTGAGAGCTCTGAACGCCCAAAGAATACTACCTCCATCCAATGCCTTGTAGCAACCACTCCATTTGGCAAAGACCTTCTCAAGTAGAAGCACCCATATCTCATTCCCATTCGGCTGAGCGAATAACGGTCTACCGGTGGTCAAGCTACAGGGAATCCAATCATCAACCGTAACATCCTCCCATCGCATGATATAACCATTGTATAACCTCACCGTGTATTTACCGCGGGTGCTGTATTCAGCAGTCCCGAAAGCATTGGTGATGAGACCAGGATATTCGGCTAAACAGGCCAAAGCCGACATCAACCAGCAATCTCCGAGTGTCCCTTGCACAATATCTTGGGGTTCAATCCCTTCAAAAAGAACACAGTGGTCCACGTCTTTGCAAAGTTCATTCGCTCGGCGCCAGGTGCATTTCTCAGAAGGAGTGAAACCCAAACTTTCCTCATTTGGTTTGAACTTTTTATCTGAATATTCGTAACATGATTTACAAGCCCCGAGCTTGACGCATGGAAAACAGCAACCTCGCGAAAAGCATCGTCGCAAGTACACCCATGAACATCCAATAATATATACCTGCTTTGATAAGTTTCAACGAAGATGTGTAAACCGAATACTTACGCGTATTGCATGCCAGAGTAGAATAAAGGGAGAAAAAAGGCAGTTAATAAAACATCCTGCACGACCGGTACACACCTCTGACACCGAATCGCGTTCTTTCTGCGGCCTCTGAGCTTTACTGATCAAATGTTGCTTCTCCTTTCCCATCGAAACCAAATCGCCATCGTAAAAAAAAACTTGTGGGTGATCACTAAGTGCGTTGATTGTGACTTTAAACATAAGGAGAATGCGGAGTCAGAATGCTACTATTCTCTTCCGGCCGCAACTGTTTTACCAGGAAATTCTTCCTGAACATGTATGCCCGGCAGGGTTAGAGTTTAAAATGAACATGGAAACTGGCAAGAATTACGGCCGAATTCCCAACGAAGCGACACTTCCCGACAACGCAGAGGAAGCAGTTTGTATGTGCGTGCAAGAAGAGAAAGAGGATGCGGACAATGTCATAGCTGCGTTGAAACTCCGCGCATCTTGGGGAGACGTTGATGGTGTCAAGCACGTGTTGCGATCGTGTTACGTCTCTAGGCGAATGACTGACGATGCTTTGTGCGAAGCTGCTGCATTTGGATTTGAGCACATCATTATTCTCCTGTTAAAAGTCGGCGGGAGGCCCACAGCTACATGCGGGGATAAGACTGCCTTACATTGGGCTTGTCAAAACGGTCATGAAACTTGTATTAGAATATTGGTTGTATCGATGGAAAATTTGTCACAATTCTACATTAAGGATGCACGGGGGCTCACTGGTCTGGATTATCTCAGATCCAACGATGAATTGGCGAAAGCAGATCGCATTGAGGAATTTGCTAAACTGAAATTTGAAACTAAAGACTTTCTTGCGGGTAAATCTCCCACTCTCCTCTCGTAGTCGATCCACTGTTTGTATTTTCATTTCATAAATGCCTATTGTGATACGCGAATGGCTCAACTTGAGACGAGCGTATGACAGCAACAACCAAGCGAAATAGTGGTGCTTTAAAAATATCGATTTTGTTGTGTTTAATAAAAAGGTCGGAATTAACTTCAACTAAGAGTTGTAGAATTTCTGGTAGAACTCCTTTATTCCAAAACTTTGAAATCCTGTGAAATCAGGTTGAAATGAGTTTCTCCTATGTAGGGGTAGAGTTCCAGTTTGAAACCTAACATTTCGTCATTTTGCCAACTCCAATTGAATCCAAAACCGATTTTCATTAATAACTATTTCTCTGCATTTCCTGGACGTCCTCAAAAGAGCGCCACCAAAAGAACGCCACAAGCATTGCGAAGCAAACAGCAAACTTGATTTATTTATTTATTATTTATCCATACTATAGGTGGCTGCGAAAAGTCAATGGATATCGAGCTCCTCTCTGATGTACCTTCAGAAATATTTATCAGCTGTGATATTCCTTTTTTCAAATATGACAAGACGCAGCCTTTTAGTCCTTTGGGACCGATCGACATGTTCCAACAGAGCTTCGACATAAAAGAGCCCCCCCACGAATTTGTCGACATGAATGAAGTAAGTGGGGTGTTTAAGGATGCGAATGAATGGACGTGTCGCTATCAGCGTAATAACAAACGCAGCGGTCTGAAGAATATGCGTTGCTTTCCCATGTGCTCCGAGGGCGAACACCGATTGAAAGGTTTTTGTGGAAGATCATCGACAGTCGTTGTGACGAACCCATCGAAGAAGCCTTTGGTTTGCTATGCCACTTTCGCGAGAGAGGGTGACGTCTCAGAAGAGGAAGTACATCTGGAGTTGGGAACCACTTTGAAAGAGAGTGAAGTAACTGCCAAGGTTCGTACCAAGCACAACCCATTTCTACCATGGTTGGAGGGAGAGTCAGCACAAGTGGGGAAAGATGGGATACTGTCGAATCCTGATTTTCGTACGCAGGAAACTGTGGATTTTGTATTCAACAAGAACAAAAAAGGATGGCACTATGGCTGGTTCGCTAGCAAGCATACTTGTGACAGTGTGCATGTGCTCCGAGTGTATGTTTTTGAGAAATTGTCTGACAACAGGCTGCTGCTTATCCATCAAATGGATTCTCCTGGGTTTACTCTCTTCTGTCGACGTCGTCAGAGGCAAAATTTGGATACATTACCGCCTCAACTGAAGAAGCAACTGGAAATCTCTCAAGCCGAAAAAGCTCTATTACCGCAGACTGCATTAGGGAAACGGAAAACGTCTTCTTCTTTAATTGTTGAAGATCTTCCTGAAGGGTCTGTGATTCCAGAAGCAACTGTATCTCAAAAAGAGACTTTGCTGTTTCATGTGATGAGAGCTCTCCTGCGTTTGGATACGAAGGCGCAAAAGCCATCAGTCACGAAAGTTCCTTCTAGTAATACAGGAGGAGCTCCTGCACCAGCTGTCACTTATGAGAATGATCAAGTATTTCACACCTACCATGGCGATTTCCCTGATTTTTTTAATATTGATTTTTCCGTTCTGGAAGGCGAAGTACGAAAATCGAGTAAGCAGTCTTCCATACATTTCGTCCCCAAAAAGGAACTCAAATTTGGACAAATTATTCAGGAATTGGGTTTGTTCATTATTGAGGAGAGTGTTTTCACTGATAAACTAGAATCTGCCATGGTGGAGTTGACGATAGCTGGTAGTAAAGACCCCGAGATGAGTCGTTTGCGTGCTGGATCTGTTTTGCTCGATCTACTAGATACCTTTCTCAGTCGCTTTCAAATTACTAGCTCAGAATTATACTATCTATTCAAGAGCCAAGTATGGAATAAGAAACTGAAAAGGTTGAACCAATCTAATAAATCCGTAGCGGATTTGGAGGCCGTTTCTGATATATTAGCAGAACAGGAATCAGCCAAGACATTCGCCGAGACGCTCGCTTATTATCAAGACACTGTTTTGAATGCACGACCTTTCAGTGGCATTACAGCTTCGATATGCCATATGGAAAACACTATTGCTGTTGATCCAACCAACGATTTCAATGGACTATACGAGAGAGACAATGAAACATTAGATATCCTTGAAAACATCAGAGAGAGCATGGGGGTTCCGTGGGTACTTCGTAAATGCCTTCGATATGTGGAAAAGAATTTATCTATGAGGCATATTGATGGCTGTATTGAAGTCCGGAGCAACAGAAAGCTGCTGTCCAACGGATACGCCAAGTACATTCTTGATGGAAAACCGCATACGTGGGTCTCTCCTAGTCCAGTTCCAACCGAAGGCCACCAAGGACAGGTGAATACGTATGAGGCCACGCTAGAGAACGGGGTGCTGTGCATCACACACAACTACTCTAAAAAGAAAAGAGTTAAACGCGAGACAAGAAAGTTTGATGGGGTTATCAGCTCGACCGTGACGTTCCAATACCGGGATAATCTGAAGCAAGCATGGCAAGATAGATTAGTCACCACATGCAGCGCTTACAGGGTTAACACTTCCTCGCCTATAGCTGATGATGGGTTACCCACTAAACCGGCAAACGATATCGACGAAGAGATATTCTGGCTTGCCAATCCCATGAGTGACTTTGCAATGGAATTTTAATTAACTTATTAATAGATATTTATCGAAAACTAGTCGATCTCATCTCTACCTTTTGGTTCATCTCTATATCAATGCTCGTGCTTCTTCGCTTGAATACCTTGTTCTGTTTCTCGGCCGGAACATATGAAGGAAAATTCTTTTTACACCCGATATATCCACCAATCACCCCTAAAATCCCAATAGACCACAATGGTAGCTTATTGAAGGGCTTGAATTGAAGCCGACTGAGGAGGATCCCTAAATGAGACAGCCCCATCACCACGTCCTCATGAAAATCCACCAAAGCGACAGTCACATCCTTCACGCGCTCTTTTTGCTCCGTCTCCAATTCATCAGCCGTCATCAGCAATGCATAATGGGCTTCGTCATGTTCTTCGATATCCTCTGAGTGCTTTAAATGGGATAATGTAATTCGTTTCGAGTATACATTTTGTAGTCGAGAACGTTCTTTCCGCAGCGCTCGAATCTGGATCGAGTCATGGAACAAAGCAAGAACCAAACGGCCTAGCGACCAGTAATTCTTCCAATCTTTCCATCTATTAACTCTATCACTGGCTACCTTCCTTAATTTCAGCGCGGCGTTATGCTGCCGTTGGAGTTCCATGAATTTTTCCAGGGATAATTTGGACGAGGAAGAGAAAAGAATCTTTCGTAACTCCTTGTCGTCCGGCGATCGATTGATCAAGTTTGCTTGCGCGGCCCATATGAGGTTGTCGTACAAATAGTACATAAACGAGCACGTATTCATGAGCACAGCAAGTACTCGTATCAAAATAGCCCAGGTTTTTGTGCCGACAACAGACAAATACGAATTCGGACACGTTAATGCAAACCTCGCACGTTCGTATTCTTTGAACCATTTCAAAAGTCTAAAAACTTTTCTTCCGTTGCTCATGGATTCTTCTAATTTCACCCATGGCGCTTCAGGTCCAGGTTCGATCCCGGTAAAATTGAAAAACGTCTGGTTTCCCCAAAACATTGACCCATACTGAACCACAGAGGCGAGTTTGTCTCTGCCACTTGAGCGTGCAAGAAGAATTGACAGTTGCGCAAACCCTAGCGCAATCTTCCGTTCTAAACTGCTGAGGAAGGACAACGATCCAATTTTTGTGGCGTTGGCAGGCATTTGATACTTAGATAGTTCGTACACGGCAGTATCCTGTCCAATAGGATTTGCATTCTTGATTACAAACTTGACATCGTTCTCCATTTCCGGTCTACCTGGGCTCATAGGCGCATCCATTGTCGTACCTTGTGATATCTCGCTCGACGCACGAAAAATAAAAGAGCAGAACAAACTCGAGAAAAAGAATGACAGAAAACGGAAGCCAGACACAAGTAGGTGCTGTCGTATCAGTAAGTGGTATAAACAGATGCGGGTGTTGTTATCTAACAAGCCTAGACGCAACAGGATGAATCGTTGATATTGAGACTAAGACTCCCAAGCGAAGATGCGAAGGTGCATTGGAACTCCGACGTGGTTGACAATGAGAAAATGAATAAGAAAAAGTCCAACAAATGTTGCATATATCATAAACCAAGACCATTTGACGAGAGTGATTCTGAATCTGACCATAGTGACGATGAGGAGGTCAAGTTTAGGAAAATGTATCCTGAGTTCGCAGGGAAGAGGAGCTCTCATGCCAAGCAGTGCGAACACCACCACTCAAAGTAATATGTAGAATAAATAAGATGGATCGAACCTATTCAGTTATTTAAAAATGATCCAAATAAGGAGGTCAAGGTTAGTTGAAGGATTAGTTAATTGATTGTAATGTCGCATTTGTCTTGTGAAGTGGCCACTTTGAGTGAAGCTTCATTAAATGACTCTGAAGGAATTACGAATTTTGACAACTTGGAAATACATGCAATAGAAGACAAAACGACATCAGCCGCACTTCCATCCTTGGATCCGTATAAAACACTGCTGATATTAGATAGCTTCAAACGATCAGCTTTGACCTCTGCCTCCTTCATAGCGTCAGAAATTGAAAGATTCTTTCCGGCAATTCCGTTATTCCCCACATCAACAAGAAACCGTGAACCATCTCCGACCTCCAAAGCAGCCAATCTATCGGGAAGCGGATTATACAAGAGAATATCCGAGAACCTAATCAAGCCTCCAGCCTCCTTGTGTTGTCCTGTATGCAAGACATATTCCAAGTCAGGAAACGTTGACCCAGCAAGAGCTTCTAACGCAGCAGGTACCGAATGAGCGTCTACGATCAGAATTTTACACCGCTGCTCTTCCAGCATTTTGGTCATGCCTTTGGCCGACAGTCCACAGGATGCGGCTGCAATATTATAGCCGGCCATGCTTGCTCCAAGTGACAAGGTAACAAGTTCTGCACCTCGTCCAAGAGACAAGCCAACTGATTCACCTGCATGAACTCCCAAATCAACCAATCCGGAAGCTACAGCAAGAGATTGATGAGATAGCTCGGCGAAATTCCATCTAATACCCTGATGTGTCGATCTAAAAGCTGTTTTAGTAGGGAAATCAGCGACATGCTTTTGAAGAGCGGTTCTAATCAAGTTGCTGACTCTTGCCATTGCGAATGATGTGTTTTTTGCACAATGGTAGACACTGGTAGACACTAGTTTGGAAACCATTGGTATGGATGGACTTGGAAGTTTGTTGTGCAAGAAACGCATTGTATTGCTTCCCGATCAGCTTACAGCGGCGCGGCAATTTATAGATTCTTCTCCAGAATATCTTGGTTCTTCCGGGGTTCATGCATTGAAGCAAGTGGTTGAATGGAGCTGCGGTGCAATTAACGTAGAGAACGAATCACTAGAATTTTGGAATGTATTTCTTGACTCTTCCAGATTAGCTGGCAAATATTATGTGGGACCTTTGTTAACAAAGCCATCGTCGATTGTATTTTCTGTTATTCCCGGTATTCTTTCCAATCCCGACTCGTCAGAACAGCTCGGAGTTGTGGTGCAAGCCTCTTTGGAATCGTTAGTTGGTAATTTAGCTTTCCGTCCTAGTATGAAGTTGTCCGTTGATTTATTCAACGGTATCGTTAAAAGATTAGATGGTGCTTCAGAAGCAGGTCCTGAGTTTGTTGTGGATGCCCTCGGAACCGCCATTAAGTTGCTGACAAAGTTAAGTACCACTTTGGCCCCTCGAAAGTTCTTCGACTCGTTTCTAAAAAATGTTTTCGTCACATCATGTAAAATATATCCGATCCTTGATAAAAAAGGTCCTGCCAAGTTGCTATTAGAGGACATAGTGGTATCGGTTCTATTTCATAAGGAATGTCTAGACAACTACAGTGATTCGTGTATTATTTGGCGTCAGGCTGAACGAACCCATAAGAGCAAAAAGGATACAAAAATGGTGTCTAGCTTTACTCGATTCCTTTTCGAAACCATTGAGAATCTCGTAGAAAACGGATCGGATTCTCAAATTCTTTCATTGGAGCTTTTCCTACCTTTCCTTTATGAGTCACTACTATCAAAAATCGAACCAATTGAAAAAACAATCAAAAGGAAACGTGAAGAGACGAATTTAGAGACGAAGTTCTTGATTGAGCTTTTGGATATTTGCTCATTGGGTCACCGGGCCTTGGGCGTTTGCCGCGGGCTGCTTCGAGTTGCCATCGACCATGATACCATTGATATATCCAATGAGCTTTGCTGCCAAGTGTTTTCAAAATGGCTCACAAATCAACTAAATAGCTGGGGTAATGATGGGGAAATTCACCGTCTACAGGCGGATGCACAGGTGTCTATAGTTGGTCTGATGCTCGAATTAGACCATCGAATGATACATCCACATATTTCGAAAATATTCGAATTCGCTTACACTAAATTATCGTTGCTTCAAGAACAATGTTCGGAACTTATTCTCAAAGTGCTAAATACCTATTCTAGGTTGCGTCAAATGGATGTTGTAGTGCCTTTGATTCTGGCATCAGCAGATACAAAGCCATATATTGCTTTCAAAGTGTTTTACGAAAACAAAACTCTTCGGGATGGGATCGGGAAATTATTCTTCGCTCTTCCACCATTGCATAATACATGCATCTGGAATACTCTCCTCGATCAGTTGTTGGTATCCAAGGAAGGTAATCTGGTTTTCACAGAGTTTCTGCTGGAACTTTTTATTCTAAACATCAATGTCAATGAGCACTCCGCGTCCAAATTGTTTCACTTAGCAACTGCAACTCGAGTGGCAATACAACCTATTCTTGAAAATTGTTTTTGCATCTGTGTATGTTTACTCTCTCGAGTGGCTGGCCTTGCATTGATGTGCTCTAGATGGGAAAACGCAAAACGAATCAATTCAGGCAAGGATATAGAAATGTCTTCGTCAGTTCCTGATATGCTAAGTATTTTAGAAAGAATAGACAACACTTCACCTGACCCAAGTTCAGAACTGCATGATAGGTATATCGAAGCAGTAGCCAGATTGGCGATGTTGCACGTGACAGAGACAGACACGCCTGCCTATCTACAATTGGCTATCAAATATTTCGCTTTTGATATTATTAACGAGAATCTTGGTACGATATGTAGCTATTCTGAGGAACCAAATGTTGGTAAAATGTTGAAGAAATTTTGTCTGAAAGCCCTTAATGATGCGGTTTTGAACCCTAATTCCAATTCCCCTCTAGTGTCTGTTAGTTTTTATGAGCACCGAGCTATTCAGGATATATTCGGAAGCTGTATATTAGATCTATCGAAATCTATTGGTGTCGACAAGCTCCCAATCTTGTTTCAACTGGCATCCAGTCTACCTCGGAATTATTTACCAGAATACGATATCAAAGCTATTTCGAAATCGCTATTCCATTTTGCTAAAACGGATCCCTGTCTTAAGAAAGTCACGTGTTCCTTCCTCGCCTGTAATTCGCCCATGGAATTTTTTGCTGGAGACATGAAATCAAATTTGAAATCATTGGTGCCGGAGATGTTTGAGAATGAGACCTTAATAGAATTGCTATGCTCAGGACTTTTGTCTGCTCAAGACGGACTATTGTACAACTTGTTTGTTCAAAACGTTCGTGAATCGTTTGAAAGTGGTTTGGTTTCGGTCATGGACTCTACCCTGCATTTCTTGAACACAAGCGTGTCCTTCCCAGCTCATTGCAAGGAGGGTCTCTTGGTGCTTGAAAAGCATGGATCTACTTTTCCTGTTAGCAGTGGAGAGTATTTCACCTATCGTGCACTGATGATGAAGGTGCAAGGAACTCCTTCCTCTTCCGTATTGAAACTAATTCCAGAAGATGCTTCATCCTGTTCTCAGAATCGCCTAAAAGGCATGTTTCAATTTCTTCGAGTATCGTCCCAGCATATGGAATCTTCGCAAGTCGCAGTCAATATTTTGAAACGATTATTCCAAGTCCTGCAACACGTCCAAGATCGATCGGTTGGCAAGGCTGCACTGCGTAGCCTGTTTGAAAATTGCGATTTCAAGGAGCAATTTCCACTCCTACTGGACGCGCTTGTGGAGGAGATTCGATTGTTAAAAAACCTTCCTACAATGATGGATACCCTTGAGATTCTGATTGAGGTTGCGCTCGAGGATAGAAAACGTTATGCTTTGTTCATTCAGAAAAGTGAGTTGATTCATCTCCTGTTATTATCCATGGACGAAACCTCTGTCAAATGCTGCGATATACTCTCCATGCTGCTCATGCGTTGTAAGGGATTTTGGGATACCAATTCACTACAACGTCCTCGACTGGCTCTGGACTTTTTACTCATGAAGTTCACTACAACCAACCTGCCAGCAGCCTTCGCTGAAAGCTTGCTTCGTCTAATGTTTAATCTTTTGAAGCACACGCAGTTGATATCGAAATGCATCGCAGTCGTAATTTCCACATTGATAGCCGCGTGTTCGTGTGCTTTCAACAGTAAGCAAGTGTGGAATTTCACTTGGGTACCTCGAATAGTTGAACTATTAGTGGAGCATCCGCAAGTAGCTAAACATCATGCTGCTTATTTCTTAGCTGAGTATCTTGATAATACGCATTATGCCAAAGTGCCGTCTCAACTCAAAGGGTGTTACGAACAAGCTGCGTTTCATTATTTAGAGATTTGTTCAGAATTCGAGTTACAACAAACATTTGCTATTAGTGGTGCTGGGCAGCAGGCCATTTTGAAAACACTGCGAGAAGACTATCTTAACCAGCATAAATTCGTAGGAAAAATTTAATTCGTATTAGTTAATTAAATTCAAAGTTAGTTACCTGAACTTGGGCTATGACAGGATTCCCTAACGGATCCAGAATAACCGTAGGTCCTTTCTTTCCTTGTTTGCTTTCAATAACTTCAGATTCCCATTCAGGATTAGCCATATAGTTCATAACACTTTGTTCTGCCGGATCAGGATGACTTGATATAGTTTCTCTTTTCTTAACTGGAGGTATTGATGATAAACTAGAAACAACTTTTGGTCTTTCTGTCAAAACGGGGAGTAATGAACGAGGTTCCTCTGATTTCCTTGTTTCGTTTTGAGGTTGTGTGACGGGTCTTTCTAGCTGCTTGTTCATTAGATTGTTATGAACAGCTGGAGCTCGCTTTAAAAGATCCAATTGACCAGGAGTCACTTTTCTATTGCATGCTAAACAGTTGAGAGACGCATTCACTTGATTGCTAGGGTCGCACACATTACCCAACGCCCATGGCTTGATTCCTTGTCTTTCGTCCATCTCCAGATTCACCTCTGAGAGTAGCCGTTTATGCAGCAGTAACAATTTCTGCATCAATTCCTCTTTGGTAACCTTCGTTTCAAACACGCTATTCGCTTCATGCTTGTCCAATTTGTATTTCATTTGCTTTTGAAGCTTTTCTACCTGCACACTCACCCGACTGTCCTTCTCGATTTGTTTCTTCATTTCTAAAATATCTGAATGATTCGCTTTGCTCTTATTTAGCATCGCACACGTCTCTTGCAATTCTCTTGCGGCTTCCTTAAATTCTGCTTCATCTGCTCCTGCTGTTGCGATTGCTTTTTCTAGATGATCAATAACATCATCAAATCTCACTTCGATCTTCTTATCTACGCTATCCGAGTCTAGTTTAGTTTCTACTACATCCTGCATCGAGTCCATTTTCATATTAGTTTTCTTCATCACTGCATTTACAGCATTCACTTCCAATTCAAATCTTTCCATGAGGTCTTTTATCCCTCTAGTCACTTGGTAAGCTCCGATTGCTGGGTTCTTGAAAGTACTGCGGATCTCTAACAGCACTTCGTCTGCACCATTGTCGTCAACTGCTTGAGTTATTTTTGAACCAAGTGCCAATTTTTCAGCTAGCAAAACAGCAGCTGGAGGAGCTTCATTCACAGATTCACAAATGCTGCTTTTTGGGGGTGATCTCTCCAAAATGCCTGCGGTGTAAAAGCTGGATAACAGCATATCAAGATTCTTACAGGTCACACCAAGAGAGCTCTCCACCTTCGTTAGCTCTTCTTTTAAAGCGAAATCTTCTAACTGCCCGTTGATATCAGCCACACTTGATTCAAGACCTGCAACTTGGAGGTTATTATTTGAATGGGCCAACACTAAACACTTCAATACCTTGGATAACGGGATTAACGCTTCTTTGATCTCACCAGTCAATGGATCCACTTCCTGACAAAAGATTTGCTCTGATGACAGCTGTAAAGATCCAGTGTCTACATGCCCACCACCGCCTCGTCTCTTCCTTCCTTCTTCATCACTTGGATCTGAGTTTTCAAGCGCTTCATTGGCCAGTTGGTTTGCTTTTGAAACTTCCAGCTTCAGCACTTGAATCACTGCCTGCTGACGATCCGCATTTCGTTGTCCTCCTTCGATCAGTTTTTCTTGTTCAATCACGAGACCTTCGAGACTCTTAACCATCTCTTTCAAATTCTTGACCGCATTATTGCTTTTACGTTTTTCTTCTTCCAAGAGAGTTTCAACGATGATCACCTTTTCAGTAGTGGTCGATAATTCATACTTTGCTTCTTCTAAGCTAGCTGCTAGTTGCTTGGAGGAGTTTCGATCTTCTTCAATTTTCGTCTCCAGATTCTCTAATTGTGTGGCTTGAGATTTCGTGACGTTTAACAGCTGGGAAACAACATGGGAGAGACTGGTGATAGCATCTGCCAAATTATCCTTGCTGATCTTTGGAGCTCGGTATTCGTGCTTCGTTGAAGGTGTTAGCAAGGAGACAATCGAATCCATCTCCATTGCCGCGCCTTGAGAGTTCCGTTTTTATATTTTAGAACCCTACCATGGTATTCCATTTTCGAAAATCGCATTATATAAATTAGTTACAGTACGCACTCACATCACACATTAATGGCTTCTTCTAGTACTAGAGACTTTGAGAGGGTACTTTCCATGTTAGTAAATCTATTGTTCAACTATACAATTGTATATGCTTCGAAATTCTCCTTTTACCTATGACATATTAAAAATCTAGGAAAGGTGTCACCGAAACAGGAAAGGTCAGGGATTTACCACCTGACCTTTGATCCAATAAGAAACTGTATGTAAAAAAGACGTCTGACTGAAGAAAATCCTTGCGATTAAATAAAGAGTGAGAAGACAGCGATCCTGGCTATCACCATTCCGTCAAGGTAAACTGTTGAGCAGTATCAGGCACAAAATAGCTAGAGATGACGGTTGATAGGATTACCAACCACTTCATAGCTTATAATGCTGGAACGGTGACGAACATGCACATCTTGAATTTTTTTATAAATACAATAGATAGTCAATTATATGTGTGCGCTAATGATAAACTCTGAAACAATAAATGAGTTAGAAACAAAAGTTAAACACATTGAATGATTTCCGTCCTGGAAACATTTTGAGCCAAACATCCTGGGCTGCACCATGAATTAGATGCAGTCACAAACATTCAGTCACGACTCTAGCTTTATCTTCGCAACATTTGAATAATGAGGGCTACTATCAAGCCAACACCACCTAGTACGTGCGTTCTCCCCTTTTCATTAGCACCTACCTCATTCAACAGAAGCCACAACAAAACATAATATGTATATTATAATGGGTTTGGTTGGTTGTCTGTCATCCATATACAATATGATGCGGGGACCGAATTTATGGTCTACGAAGGCGATGGATGATGAAGAGGTATTGTTTGATACTTGTAATGAAAGGGATGAGGCTGTTGACTCGAGGGTTCTTGAGAAGGAGTTTGTAGAAGTAGGTATATTGTGGATGCATGGAAGAGAGATTGAGTCATCTGTAGGGTCTAGTAGAAGCAGTCAAGCCATTTATCGATCAATGTGACACTCATGCATATGCAGTTGCTGCTAGTCAAGACGCACTATTAGAGCGTATCAAGATTCTGAAGAAGAAACTCGAGATATTTGCCACCTCAGAAGATGGACTGGTTCCTAGCATAAACGAAAGCTCTGAAAAACTGAACGACACCCATCTTCGAATTAAGAAAATCAATACCCGATTGACCGTTATTCACCAGCGGTTGATAGATACGTGTACAAAGCTGGAAAGAAAGAATACCATTTTGCGATAAAATTTCAGATTAATTAACATTCTCTTCGAGAGGAATCGTTCAAGAATTTTCGTTTCCTTCGTATTAAAATAAATCTACACCAGCAGTAAATCACGAACAATCACATCCTGTGGATGGCCACTGTGGGTCGAAATGCTGAAGCTGGCGCGATTCCTTGCTCTAATAAAAGATTAAACAGAATTTTCTAAACGTTTCAAACTAGTTGAAAGTGAAAAAGAATCGAGAGCCTAAAACTAGTAAAAAGGCAAAATAAAGATTTGGCACAAGGATTCCGCTTATAATTTTACTAGTGTTTACTATAGTGATAAAACTCATCTTTCACCAAGCAAGAGAGTATTCAGGAGCAGCACTTGGAACTTTCTTTAAGTTTAGTAAAGTAGTTGAACTCATGGCTTCCCACCAGCCAACCGTCGACGGTCGAGAATTCCGTCGTGCGAGAATTGGAAGCGGAGGTATTATAGTTCCGGTTTCGTTGGAGAAAGTAGAACTGAAGATGGATTCACCGAAAGCAAGTGAAACCAGGCGCTCGCAATCCTTCACGGTGTTCATGCTGGCACTAAGCTTGATGCTACTGGAATTCTACTTGGTATCCATGAGTCGGAAGAGGGTTTTGTTGTCTAAATCTTCCGCGACATACAATGTTAAATGCCACTTCAATTTCCGCTTGATGACGTGCAGTCATGGGTGTGTAGTGCATACGCTTAAAATTAATGGTGAAGTTAAAGCCATGTGTTCCCCGTGTTCTAATGAAGATGAAGAATGTTTGCGAAAAGATATAAGTCAAATCTCACTTGTACTTGAAGATTGATTGACCTTTCTTATATCTTTGTATTATTATTATTTTAACAAGTTTGTATTCGATTATGGTTTTGAAACTCTTTATTGGTATTATTTGAAACAATTCTTGGAAAAGGGAATTGTCGTCGATGATGAAGTGTAATAAATTTGAAACCAAGCATGAAAACCTTCAAAGGATGATGTGGTGTTTTTTATGACCATCACATTTTCAGACCAATGAGGGTGTGTCGTGTATGTGTTGCATCTGAGGGAAAGTATACATGCCCAAGATGTTTTGCCCCCTATTGCGGATTGACTTGTTACCAGTAAGTTATATATCTATTCTTTTAAAAGCAGTACAGTCAATAACTAAAGGGCAGAAACCATGGAATCAAATGCACAGAAAGTTTCTACCAAAGTCAAGTTGAAGAAGAAACGAATTTAAGGCAAAAAGAAGATTCCGAAAAGTTGAAGGATTCTATGGAGGATATTTTGGAGAGAAATGAATTAGATGAGTTGAAAAACAGGCTGAAGCATCGACTCAATATTGAGGAAGTTGCTTCTGAGGAAGCTTTGTCGTTATTAAGTACTGAAGATATGCTAAGTATATTGACTCCATCTCAACGTCAACGATTTCACGATATGGCGAGTTCTGGTAATTTGAATCGGGTTTTGAATATATCGCTTAAATCTCCATGGTGGGCCGACGGAACGTATTTGCAAAATAGGAGCAACAAAATAGGTGGCCCGAAAGTGGTGATTCTTGATGATGAAAAGAATGCTGATCTATCTGATTTAAATTTGCCGAATATTTGGTTAGATGTATCATCGCGTACTTTTTATCAAGCGATTACAAACGAAACTCTTGAGTCGCTAAAAGGCCCTCATGCTGTGCACCCCCTTTTTTATTTGCATGTTGTTAACGTGGTGCTGGCTTACGTACAAGTATATCGTAGATTCAACGGAGAAATGCAAAACGATTCCAGAGTTGAAGCTGCTGAAATGTTTTTCGAATATTCAGACGCAATCAAAGATGTGACCTTTAAACCAGAAAGCGTGTCACAAGTATTAGATGGATTCAAAACTAAAGTTGCTGACGAGACAGATTTATTTGAATTATGTGTCCAGGATACTAGCTTGATATTTGATAACCAGCTCACACTAGACTGCCTGTTAGATTCGTGGTATTTGCTCCGCAAACAAAAACGATGGAAACATGCAACTCGCAAATTATGGTTCATGGCCACCTGGGTACAATGTTGTGATATTAAAAATGTAATTTTAAAGTGAACCAATCATGCTGTGAAGAATGTTTATGTTGTCGCTTAGGGTCTCAAACTGCTGAACTGTAAGCGATATACCTTTTTTTCCAGGAAGCATTTTGCCATCCTTCTCATAAAACTCTCGAATGTCGACTTTGAAACAATTCTTCGTTAATAAAAGATGCCATGAAAATAAAGAAGAACTTACCCAAAGTTTGATGGTTCCACTTTCGTAGTGTCAAACCTGGAACCACTGATTGGCAAGCGGTTCTTCGTCCTGTTACCGTTCCTGTGGCCCCTTTCCCTTATACTATGGTGTTTGATGCTGCTATGACTAGCATACTTCAAAACCGAATTGATA
>Ga0105055_10003682_pt1 | contig 22972 bp, 11 predicted proteins | sample BON03_FD_78090 | JGI IMG/M metagenome (GOLD analysis project Ga0105055, IMG submission 78090) | Freshwater microbial communities from Lake Bonney liftoff mats and glacier meltwater in Antarctica - BON-03 | ecosystem: Environmental > Aquatic > Freshwater > Ice > Glacier meltwater | place: Lake...
AAAAAAACTAATCAGATCATTGCGGAGATTGGCGATATTTCTGTGAACCTATCTACCATATAGGACGCTTTGAGATCCAAAATGTAAGGAAAGTAGAAAATACAATTAAAAACTAAAGCGAATAGAAAATGGTCCACCGTAAGGTGAAAGCCTGGCATAAAAACGAAACGAACTTTTATGACAGATGCCTTTGTTCAGGGGGCTGTTAGTCTATTCAACGGCATTGAAGCCATAAATGCGAGGATTGACAGGCTGGAAAGAAGTCCCGTGGTTCAGCATAGTGAATTCGAGTCACTCCGGTCGTTCGCTCTGTCAGTGCATCAACACCTAGTTGCGCATGACGACTTTATTCGGAATCCCAAATTTTTGGATGGTGTTGGAGAAAGGGCCCAGCAGGAAGTGATCACGAAATGCATGCCAGAAATCTGGAAGCTTCATTCTAATATCGATAAACTTGGTTTGCAGGTCCAGCGTCTTCAATCACATCGTGGTTTCGACAATAAGGTGCTGCAATCGGAGGTGGAGGAAGTGCTTTTAAGATTGGCATCATTAGGCTCACAACGAATTCAGCATGTTGAAATTGTCGGGGATTCGAGTAGGAGATACAAAAATGGGGCTCCAAGGAGAATCATGGTCGGGGAAGAAGAACTAGCTCAAGGACTGGCCCCGCAGAAGCTACCAGTTCCCAAAGCGTGGAAGTCTGATTCAGATAGTGCCACCATCAACAAGAATTTCCAACAGATAACAAGAATGATGAATGATATTCTCTTGTCTAGAATAGATGAGATTGACGAACGAATAGAACAACGAATGGATAAGATTGAGAAAAGAGTGGACGTTATTAGTTCGCTGTTCACTGTGCTTCATAATGATATCAAGTCCATCCAATCGAATTCAGAAAGCAACCAATTAGAGAATTCTACTGACGAAGAAGGCGATAGTACATCCGAAGTTCCAACAAGCCCCCCAGAAGTAAGCGAGGAACACACCGTTAATAAAACTGCAACTCGCACATGTACCATAAACATTCAAGCTGATACTAAATTGACAGATTCCTCTTCAGAGCATAAACAGTCTGATGGTATGTTGGCGAAGTCACCTGGTGTTTCTATTGCGGAGTCTTCGATGGAAACCCCAAAACGATCCTACCAATCTGGAGCTGCAGCGGGACGGGCAGCATTTGAAAGGTCAAAGTCTGTGTCGAAGATCCCATAGTTGAAACAAATTGATGTAAATTATTTTTCTGGTTTAGTGAATTCTTGCTCTGGCGGCTCAGTATCCATAATTCTTTCGTTCTTGAATTGTGAAAACAATGCAATGGTTTCATCAACAGTCATCACGCCCATTCGTCTGTTCGCTCTTGACCTAATATTAACGGAATCAGTTCCCATCTCTTCATTGCCCACAACAAGCATGAAATTGTATTGCTCGTGTTGAGCGTTCAATATTTTCTTATTGAGAGTTTTGTTTGAATTTTCCACGTCGCAGTAGATCCCAGCACTGTGTAACCTTGTCCTGACACTCTCTGCGAATTCTTTTTGATCTGCATGCACTGGGATCACAATGGCTTGTCGAGGCGACAGCCAGAAAGGCCATTTCCCTCCAAAATGTTCCGTTAGAATGGCAATCATTCGTTCAAGTGATCCTAACATGGCACGATGGATGATGATTGGAACCCCAGCCTCATTTGTCTCAGTGCTATACACCAAACCGAAGTTGACAGGTTGCTGGAAATCTAATTGAACCGTTGCACATTGGTGGATTCGCTTCATGCAGTCAAACACCTTGATGTCAATCTTCGGACCATAGAAAGCTCCATCACCTGGATTGTCTTTCCAATTGCCTGCACCTACGAAATCATCCAGCGCGCGTTTAAGCGTTGCCTCTGCATTATCCCACATAGCGATGCCTGCGACGTTGGGACTACCATCGTCATTCACAAGACCGCATGCCTTCTTTGGTCGAGTTGATCTTTCCAGTTTGAAAGTCATACCGAACAGGGCGTACACATGTTTCATGAACTCCAGAGCAGCCATGATCTCGTCATACACTTGACTCTCCCTGCAGAAAATGTGCGCATCATCCTGGCAGAACTTACGGACTCGAATCAAACCTGAGAGGGATCCACTCGATTCGTTCCTGTGTAACACACCAAAATCAGCATATCGCATTGGAAGTTCACGGTATGATCTCGTAGCATGTCGGAACATTAGACAATGTCCGGGGCAATTCATCGGCTTCAGACCATACAGGCCCTTGTCGGCATCTTTGAAGGAGAACATATCTTCTTGATAGTGCTTCCAATGCTGTGATATTTTCCATAGCTCCACATTAAAGATATTTGGAGTGTTCACTTCATCATAGCCGCGTTTGTGGTACTCGCCCTTGATAAAGTCAGTGAGTGCGTTGTAAATGCGCTGTCCATGAGGCAAGAAGAAAGCGCAGCCCGGACTAAATGGATGGAAGAAGAAAAGTTTCTGGTCTTCACCTTTTCTGCGATGATCGTTCTCTGCAGCTTTCAGAAGAAATGCTTTGTGTTCTTTGAGAAGTTTCTTATCTGGAAAGGAAATTCCATAGACGCGTTGCAGTGAATCATTGTCAGCGCTGCCTAGCCAGTAGGCAGTCGTGGCTCTTGATATCTCAAAGGCCTTGACTCTGCCGGTGTCTGGAATATGAGGACCCATGCACAGATCGATTAGCGGACCACACCGGTATGCAGAGGTCAAGCTTCCATCTTTGACCTTGTTTCGGATGATCGACAACTTGTAAGGATTATCCTGAAACAGGAGCAAAGCTTCCTCCTTGGTCAAAACAATCCTTTCAAACGGCTGCTTATCCTTGACCACCTTCTTCGCCGCCGCCTCTAACTTACTTTTGCATGCTTCATCTACTCCATTTGCCCCCAAATATGTATCGTAGTAAAATCCAGGTTCGACTGGAGGACCGACAGTTAAATGGGATCCTAGTTGACACTCAATGCACTCGCCTAGAATATGTGCCGATGAATGCCAAAAAACCATCTTGGCATCCCGATCATCAAATTTCAATAGTTCAAGTTTGCAATCTCCTTCTAGAGGTCGAGTCAAGTCCCATAGTTCCCCCTTGTCAATCGCACTACCTTCCCCTTCATCGAAACCACTACTGTCCGCAACAGCTACCGTGGACCCCACGCGTCTTGAGTAGAATACTTTAGCTACCACAACATTGGAGGCTAGCCCAACAGATATGCCCATTGCGACATCCATCGGACTTGTTTCCCACGACAATCCTTCGATCTCCTTTCCATCGGGTAACACCACCTTGATAGGTTCTCGCGGTTGAAGTTGATTCTCAGCATCTTTTTTCGATTTGAGCTCCGCGTAGATAGACAGCCGTTTCTCGATGAACTCCGGGTTTTCCTTAAACTCAAATTCTCCACCGAGATGCCCTTCGTCACTACCGATCTCCTTACCTTTGCTCACCGTCATCCTCGTCTTCTCCGAACGAACTTGCTCCTTGTCATCTGTTTCATAGACAGCCAACCGAGATTCAAGCTCTACGATCCGTGCTTTCAACTCCTCTTCATTTCCCATCGTCTTGGATATTTTGTGGTAACGAATGTGTCAAAGCAAAAAGGCGATACGGTCCCCGACACTATGTGTTCATGGGTTTTCACCCTATGTTACTACGATTGATTACGTAATTTGTTTTGGAAACTTTGAATTTCAAATTTAATAATTATAAATGCTGACCATGGTTTCGATTGTCAGGCATTGGGATTTCTAATCAAGCTACTGTAGTGCACGCCAATCTTGTCACTGTAGTACTAGCACGATGGGTTGGCAAGATGAATTGACATAGATGACTTGCCAACCCTGCACGAGTTTCAACTCAATAGAGTAACATCGAAAGAATCATCGTTCGTATCAGATTCCAAATTTCTTACTTTTTTGTCGCTTCCAAAGTTTTCTGTGTATTCCATTGAGCAACATCTTCGGTTGAGATATTTTTTCGACCACGTTTAACTTGTGGTGGAACCAGAGCTGATGTTACCTTCGGCCGCATGGATGCCTCTCCAGGTTGTCTAACTTCAATGCCACCTTTGGTTTGTCTAACAGCAATGCCATCGACACTATTGAATGAGGGAAGCACCACTTTAGTAATATGGTTAACTGGTTTGGCTATTGACTCATCTTGCATGGAATCATCCGTTTTGCGCCGTTTCGAATCAGGCGCATCATCCGAATCACTCTCACTCGAGTACCCCACCAACATGTATCGGGGACCTATCCGTATATTATTTAATTTTTCAATGCACATCTTAATCAATGGCTGAGTAAATTTGATTCAAATTCCTTAGTAATCCCGTGGTGGGTGGATTTATTCATTCAGTGTGGTGTATTTGTTAGCGAAATTTATTCACTCAGAGATCCATCCATCTAGTAGACTGCCGAGACAAGTTGATCTAGGTATATTTGAGAGTTTGGGGGATATTAAAAACATATTCTATCATAAATGACAGACAACCAATCTAAGTTTTGGAAACAGGAAGACTCATCTGAAGACGAGTCTTCTTCTTCTGGGTCTGATTCATCTTCGGAAGCAGAAATTCAAGTGAAAAAGAAGGACAAGGCATATGTGTCGTCCGACTCTGAATCTGAGGACGGAGCGAGAGTGGTGAAGACCGCAAATCAAAAATCCCAAGATTCATTAAGGAAATCTATTAACGATGTCAAGAACAAATTGAAGATCAACGACTGGAATAATGTATTACCCATGTACCAGAAGATGAACGATGAATCTGAAAAGGCGAAGAAATTTACCAACAATTCTCTTTCTCATGAATATTTGGTTGCAATCAAGCTACTCGATGAAGCTGTTCAGAATGTTGATAAGCCCACTGTTAAAAAGATGAGCAAAACCAATGCCAAGTCGTTTACTACCATTCGTGCGAGACTGAAAGCACATGTTGCAACCTTGGCTGAGTTGCTTGAGAAGGTTGATATGAATGCGACAGCTGATTCTTCATCCTCTTCGGATGATAGCAGTGACAGTGATAGCAGTAGTTCCTCCAGCAGCAGTAGTAGTAGTAGTTCCTCTGACTCTGACCGCAAGAAACGTGTAACCAAGAAGAAGAAAGAGAAGTTGGACTCTGATGAAAGTGAAAGTGATGATGAGAGTGAGCAATGGTCTGAGAGTAGTGGCAGTGACTCTGGTAGCAGTGATGAGGAGCTGACTGGTCGCGCCAAATGGGTCAAACGGACAGTCGTTACCAAAGCTCGACTCACCCGAGAAGAAGAAGCAGCGATACGTGCGGCAGATCAAGAAAAGAAGGATCAAAAGTTGGCAATTAAAAAGGCTAAAGAAGAATCGTCCAAAACCGTCGAAGTCAAGGTTGTTGAAATTCTAACTCTTGAACAATTGGATGAGAAGGTTATGGCTCTCGTTGCAATGCGTGGCAAGAAAGGAGGCAACAAAGCTGATCAAATTATGGAAATGAGAAGATTGACTCATTTGACGATCCCGCATGGTCCTACGAGCCTCCTTCCTGCATTGATGCACCTTATATCTGCCGAGTTTGACTTGGCTAGGTTAAATACCCATATGCCGGTAAATGTATGGAAAGATGCTTTCAAAGATATCATGTATGTTATTCGCATTCTCAACGCTAATCCTAGTTTGCGATTGGTACCCATTGAGTCTAGTAGTCTTGGCTCTATGAAAGAGGAAGTGGATCGCAAGGACGTGGTGAGAGTTGTTGGCGATCTTGGTATTTTCATCGACCGCATGGCTGAAGAATACGTGAAGAGTCTTCGGCAGATAAGTCCTCATAGTCAAGAATACGTAGCTCGACTCTCTGATGAAGGAGACTTGATTCGCTTGGCTGCATTTGCCCAGGATATGTTTGTTCGTGTGGAGAATTTTCCAGCGGCAAGCAAAGCCTGCCTCCTTCGCGTGGAACATCTGTACTACAAACACGACAGTATTGCTCGCGCGCTTCTCAAGGAAGAAATGTTCACAAAGGAATTTGGCAGGAGGGAATTTCTGCATCCTTCATGTGTATCTGGTGCAGAGACGACCCCAGTTAACGATGTCAAGTTGGTTCATCCTGGAGCATTCAGCGGTACTCCAACGACAATCATCGCAAAGATCGAACTAGACTATGACCATGAGGCTCTGATGACGGAACTGTGTGCCTTCGTCTACCTTCACAGCCCTTCAGACGACCAATGTCGTGCAATGATCTGTCAGATATATCACTATGCTCTTCATGACCACTTTTACAAGGCGCGTGATCTGTTGCTGATGAGTCGCTTGCAAGAAACGATTGTCTCAAATGAAATCGGAACTCAAGTTATGTTCAATCGAATGATGGTTCAATTGGGACTATCCGCCTTCCGCGCGAATCTCATTTCCGATGCTCACAGTTGTCTGTTGGAGATTTGCATGAACCGCAAAGAGAAAGAACTTCTTGCTCAAGGGACTGGATTTCGGCATCAACGAGACAAGGAACAAGCGCAGGAAAACAAAGAGAAACGTCGAATGATGCCTTTCCACATGCATATCAATCTAAGTTTGGTTGAATCTGTATTTTTGACTTGTGCTATGCTCCTTGAAGTACCCGTTATGGCCACTGTAGAGTATGGAGCTCGTCCTCATGATCGAGGTTACAACAGTAATAAGTATTTCAGAAAACAAGCCGAGTCCTATGCGCAACAACTCATGACAGGTTATCCAGATGCTGATAATACCAAAGATACCATATTCAGCGCTACCCAGTCTTTGCGAGAAGGGGATTGGAAAACTTGCACTGACCTTATCCTCGGACTTCGTTCATGGAATTTGTTTTTAAACCCTCAAGAGGTCAAAAAGATTATTTCAAAACGAATCAAAGACGAAGCTCTCAGAACGTACTTGTTAACTTACAGTTCAAACTTTGACTCTATTAAGTTGGATCGTTTGAGTGAACTTTTCGAGATGGAGAAGAACTCAATACATTCTATTGTCTCGAAGATGATCATTAACGAAGACTTCAAAGCAAGCTGGGATCAACCTACTGACTCATTGGTGCTGCATCGTAAAGAGCCCTCACATCTTCAACTTTTAGCACTGCAATTCGCAGACAAAGTAGGACAACTTGTCCATTATAACGAGAATATGCTTAATAATGGTCTACACGGGGAAAACAAAAACAGAGATCGTGATGGGTACCGAGGAAACAACCAAGCTAACAAAGACGGTGCCTCAAGTTATAGAGGAGGCCGAGGGGGTCGAGCCCGCGGAAGAGGTGGAGGTCAAGGAAGAAGATATAACAGAGGTGGATTTCGTCCCAACACTAGCTATTAAAAATATAATCTTTATTTTATTTTGAAATTACGAGATTGTTCAATTGCATTTGAAGACAGTTTTATTTTGTACCAGTATTTGCGTATTTTTTCCAATGAAACCATTTACAATTGTCCCCCTGGTGACCTCATCACGAACTGATTGCAACTGGAGCTAGATGGAACCGCCGGAACCAAGCTTGGTAGAGGTTGGAAACCTAGATTCATCTGTGAACGGTAAAGCTGACCCGCACCTGTGGTTGAAGGAGCAGCTGAAGGACCAAGCGTCTCCTGGAGATCTTGAACCAGGAGGTGCAATTGTGCGAAAGCTTGGGCTTGCGGTCCATTTGAGCCGACCAGTAAAAGTTGGTAAGTAAACACTGTATTAAGTGATGCACCAGGACTGAAAAGTGTTTGCAGTAAAACCAGGTCAAATGGTAGAAGAGATTGATTTGCAAGTACCTCTGACAAAATCGTTTCTGACTGGACAGCGAAAACTAAACCAAGCTAGAAGAAAGACCAATCGCGTGTTAACATCAAAGTACAGTATTTATTCGTTTATTCCTGTTGCTGGTGGCTATCAATTCCGTCGATTCACCAACATGTTTTTCTTGGTGATTTCCATCCTGGCGATGGTAGGCTGGTATGGGGACAACATATTCAACGCTCCTTTTGCTCCTGGTGCCACAATTTCTGTTTTAGTAATTGTTATTGGAGCTGCCTTGATATTCGAGGGGTTCGATGACTTCTACAGGCATAAGGAAGATTCATTGCAGAACAACACCGCCATCTCGCGCGTTCGAAATGGGGCTCTGGAAAAGACCACGTGGGGTGATTTGCTTCCTGGTGATTTGGTAGTTGTTCAAGATCGAGGACAAATCCCTGCTGATATCCTTCTCGTATATTCTTCCGGAGCTGATAAGAAAGGCAGCATCTGCTACGTGGAAGCTTCTGGTATAGATGGAGAGACAAATCTTAAGATAAAGGAAGTAGTTCCTTATATCCGAAAACAAATCAACAGTGAAAATGTGTTTGATATTAAGGAACATCTGCCATCAGAGTCTAGGACTTCTGGTTTCACTAAAAAACCATCTATTTTGCGATCGCCATCCGTCATGAGGTTGAACCAAGAGAAGGATATGGTTTCAAGTTCCTTGGAGCTATACACTTCAGGTGTGTACACGTACGAACAGCCTAATTCATTTCTGCAATTCAATGGAAAGTTCTCGCCTGATATGAATCTTTCTGACGACGCCAACCACCATCCTTTGGGGTTCGCGAACATGCTCCTTCGTGGGTCTACCCTCCGGAATACAAAGTGGATCGTAGGAGTTGTCGTATATGCAGGGGCTGAAACGAAACTCCAACTTTCCAAAAAGAAAACACCAGCGAAGTTTGGACGAATCGATATTTTCGTCAATAGAAGTCTTACAATGGTGTTGGGTCTATACGTTTTCTTGGTTGTGGTTTTTGTTATCTTACTATATACAGTCGCTTTTGACACTGCTAATTGGTGGTATTTCAACTTTACAAGCTCGACCTCCGGGTTCAGTATCCCCGGCCCAGTAGCGTACCTATTCACCTTCGCATGTCTCTTTGCGAACATCATTCCGATTCCAATTCTATTTGCCATTGAGGTTTCGAATTTCTACCAGCGGTATGTGATGGAGAACGATTTGGAAATGTATCATTCGAAAACAGATACTCCGGCACGATGCAAAACCAGTAACCTGATTTGTGAAGTGGGGCAGATCACCCACATCTTCAGTGATAAAACTGGCACTTTGACTCGCAACGAAATGAAACTTATTGGAGTTTATATCGGGGGGAAAATGTATGGTTTTATTCCCCCTGAATTGACGGCGGAACAGATTACTAGCGGAACTCCATTGGAGGCAATCCCCGAAGAGGATGCCAAACTGTCTATCGGTCCGGTGATTGAGATAGAAGATGAGTCCCCAGAGGAAGATGATTGCTCGTTGCGATCTATTCAAGTTGATGAAGTATTTCAAGAAGTTCGTGAGCTACTCGAAGACGTTGATAACCTTTCAGAGACACGGCGTTCTGTGATGGATTTTTTTGTATTCTTAGCGGTGTGTCATACTGTTGTGGTTGAATACGATGATGATACAGGGAAAGTATCGTTTAACGCTGAAAGTCCAGATGAAGAAGCTTTTGTTTCGGCTGCGTCGCAGTTGGGTATTGTGCTGCAGGAAACATCAGATGGTGTCATCAGAATAGCTACGCCAGAAGGCGAGTTCGCGTATCAAGTGCTGGCGATCAACGCATTCAACAGCACCCGAAAGCGTATGTCGATACTACTTCGACGATTGTGGGATGAAACCACGGTGTTGATGATGAAGGGAGCTGACAATGTGATGTTTGAGCGACTGGCGCCCGGCCAGAATGTCCTCAAGGATCGAATGTCGGTATCGCTACTACGCTACTCGTGGGCTGGACTGCGAACTTTGGTGATGGGTAGCCGTGAGATTCCTCAAGAGGAATACACCACATGGGAGAAACTTCACAAGGTGGCTATGCTATCTCCAGGTACTGAGAGGGCCAAGGCTCTGGCGGATGCAGCACAAGTGATTGAACGGGATATGGAACTTGTTGGCGCCAGTGCTATCGAGGATCAGCTTCAGTTGGGAGTTCCTGAAGCTATCCAGACGCTGAGAGACGCTGGTGTTCAAGTATGGGTTCTGACAGGGGACAAGATTGAAACTGCCATTAACATTGGCCTGTCGTCCAACTTGATTGATGCAAAACTTCTTCAGTTGCAATTGGTGGATAATGATGTGGAAGCGTTGGTGATTCGAATGGAACAGACGTTGCTTTTGGCTGAGGATCTCTTGAGCAAACAGGCTATGACTGTTAGTAGTGCGCTTGGTTTCAGGATGGATGTCGCCATGATAATATCGGGCGAATCTCTTGAATTATTGCTGGCAGCTCAAAAAGGAACTCCTGAACTAGAATATCTCCTGCTCAAAGTGGCGAGAATATGTAAAGTAGTTCTTGCTTGTCGAGTGAGTCCTGCACAAAAGTCCCTTATTGTAGAGATGGTACGATATGCCAAGGACATTGGTTTAGGACAGCGAGCACCTGTCACACTTGCCATTGGCGATGGTGCGAATGACGTGCCTATGATTCAAAGTGCTCATGTGGGTGTTGGTATTAGTGGTCACGAAGGAATGCAAGCAGTGAACAATGCTGATTTCAGCATCGCACAATTCAGGTTCTTGGTTCGAATGATGTTGGTACATGGCCGCTGGAATTACCGTCGACAAGCTAATATGATCGTATACATTATCTATTCATGGTTGTTGTACATTTGGGTGATGGCGTCGTTCTTGCCATTGTCATTGTATTCGGGGCAGCAGGTGTATTACTTCACATCGTTCACTGCAGTCTTTGCGTACTGGGCCAATGTGGGAATATGCACGTTTGCATGGTTTGATAAGGATATTAGTGACCCTTGCATTCTTGCGAATCCGTGGACCTACTTGAGAGGCATCGAATCGAAAGATCTCAATGTTTGGAAGACTTTCACTTTAATATCGAGATCATTTCTTCACATGCTGATTTTTGGTGCGTGTATTTTCGGCGTGTTTAGCAGCACGGTGTCGTTAGAAACCCTGGGAGCAGGTTTGTATGTCGCTTTGTGTCTGTTCTTGTTGGTGAGACAGTTTACCATGGGTACTACTTTCACAGCAGTAACATTTGTTGTGTTCTTGTTGATGCTTACGTTGTTCTTTGTGTTTGTTTATTCCGTCACTCCTTGGATATTCACTAATAATGGATTCATTTGGGCTGGAATTATCGTTTCTATTGCTGCAGCTCTTGCATTCGAAATGTCCCTCAAGTTTATCAGATATGAATGGTTTCCAACGCACCTTCAGATCCTGATTGAGCAAGATAGGGGTTTCTTCCACGGCGAGAAATTGGCTCCTGGAGCTCACAGGGATGCGTTTAGAGTGCTGGGTGAAACCGCCAAGCTGTCCGTGCTGCCTATTGTTTTGGGCTTTGACTCGATCAAGAACTCCCTCCACGGTCCACAAGGTCAACCAACCTTGAAGTCGAATTTGACACTGATGTCAGCCAGAGGCAACTTCGATTATGATTACACGAATGAAGATGGCGACGAGGCCGAGGAGATGAAGCTGACAGTTGTACAGAGTAGATTCCAGATGATTCGCCCTGCAACCACGGCGTTTAATCTAGTCAAGAGCACTGTGTTAAAGTTGAGGGCAGCAAGTGGGGACGCACGACGTAATAGCGCGGAGTCTTATGATTCCGGTGAAGCTGAACACGTGAATGAGGGTGTGAATCCCAAAGACGACAAATTTGACCAAGAGAAGGAAGATATGCAAACAATTTAATCAATACACCGTAGTCATCGAACCAGAAGTAACTCAATGGATTCTGAAAATACATCATTCTAAAATGATCTTTTCAAATATTTTCGTTTGGAACCTATTTCTCTTTTTAACACAACATAAAAGCCACTTTTTTTGAAAATTTTGAGAGTCGAGGAAAATTCAACTAGGAGCTGAACTGATGTGAAACCGCCCAAATAGAACTATCGTCTGAGTCCAGCTCGGGTGCCCTCTATGGACTATCGTCTGAGTCCAGCTCGGGTGCCCTCTATGGATCTATAGTTAATTTATGTTGTGCAGGGCGTACAAAAATGGAAACGAGAATCCTATTGAAAATTGGGAGTTTAATTTTATTAAACGATTAATATGAATGATTTTATTTGGAAAATAGGTATTGATGGCTTCTTTCCACTACTTGGTAGTATTTTAATTAAAATATGAAGCTTTTGAATTTAAAAAGTGCAAGGTCACGCGTACAATTGTACATACATGTTTTGTTTTCCCGTTTTTTGGCCGGTTTTTTGACCTTTTTCGGGGCCTGAAAGAATGAAATGATACGAAACATTAGGGCAAACCACTACCGAAAACACTAGTACTTTGCTCGGGTAAACTTTCGGAGGTGAAACTTCTAATTCCGTAAATATAATTGAAACACTTGAAAGCAAATATGAAACAACGTCAAACAAGAAAACATGATCGATACAAAAAATAAAAGTAGCGGCTTTTCCATGAAACGTGTTTTAATCACGGGATCCAATTCAGGCATTGGTTTCAGCACTGCTCGATGGGTTTCCGAGATTTCTGGTGTTGAAGAGATCATACTGGCAGTTCGGAGCCAGTCCAAGGGAGATGAGGCAATTGAGCGCCTTGTTAAACAGACTGGTCGTAGTGCTAGTCTATTTAGCGTACTACTCATTGACGTTGGGGATTTGGATAGTGCTATGCAAGCAGCAACAAATGTAGAAGGACCTATTGATGGGATGGTCCTCAATGCAGGTGGGATGATGGGCAAAGATACCAGAACAAAAGCGGGCGTTTTGACAATGTTTCAAGTGAATACTCTAGGACATTCGGTTTTCGTTGATGCGATGATTAAACAAGGGAAACTCTCAACGGGTGCTCATATAGTTTGGTCAGGAAGTGAGGCAACACGTGGCCTTCCCATGATGGGTTTCGGTTTCCCAGGATATGCAGAGAAGACTTCCGAATGCGTGGATGGATATATCACCGGGACTGCATTCCAAAAAAGGAAAGATGATGTAACGTATGCATATGCAAAGAGTATTATGACGCTGTACGTTTCCGCATTGGCAAGACGGCATCCGGAGTATGTCATATCAAGTGTGAGTCCCGGTGCCACGATTGGTACTGATGTGGCCGCTAACGCTCCTTGGTTCATGCGCTTTGCTTTTAAATACATCGGTCCTTGTTGTGGCGTCCCATTAGGAATGATGCATTCTGTCGATGTCGCAGCCCAGAGATACATTCATGGGCTCACGGCGAATGTCACTTCAGGCTGTTTTTTGGCATCGCCGAAAGGTAAAGCAAGCGGAAAGCTGCAAGACCAATATCGATTGTATCCGGTGCTTGCTGATGAAGTTCTTCAAGAGGCAGCATATGAAGCCGTTCGAAAGCATTTCTAGTAAACGTGTGTGCTGCTGACTATATATTTTTCTATTCAGTGGATGAAACATTTTAAATTAAATAGTAGCTATTGATTATTTTTTACCGTACTGGTATGGCAAATACGCCATGGTTTGTATAATTCGAGTAGAAAATGGTTTACGCTGGCCACATCCATTCTAGATCATTTGATATTCGTAAAATTATAATTGGATTTTGTTGAATCGAAGGATTTGTATTGTGTCATTGATACAAGAATTAGAACCGTTGGCATTTCAGGTCTTCTCGATGAAGCTCCGCGTGGTTGCAATGTGTCTGGTGCCGAAGGTACTGTGCAGAGGAATTGACCAAGATGGTGATGGGCATATATCTGCTGACGAGTTAGGACAGAGCTCGGTTTTCCGAGGAGCTGACACCAACGGAGATGGAACCCTCAAACAGTCAGAAGTGATTCGCCTGATGGACCGTTTCGGGTTGAAGCACTCGGACATAAATTCTTTCGCAAGTGATAGTATCGCTGCTGTAGAGAGTAACAACATTCCGGGTATACAGCAAGAGGATATTTTCGTACATTGGCAGCAACTGACCTCGTTGTCTACCGTCGACGATGTGGTGGATTGGATTTCGTATGCTGTTCATCTACCTCAATACGCATATAATTTCAGAACAAATGGTATCAAAGGCTACGATCTGCCTCTCTTCCTTGAAGATCCACAACTATACATTGATCTCGGCATTACCAAGAAGCTCCACCAACAGCAAATTGGTCGTGCTATTTCGATGCGTTTCCTGGGGCTAGCTAGTATACCAGGAGACCCGTTGTTTAGTTGTCCATATGCCAGGTCCACCAAGGGAGTAGAGGTGAATCTCACCTGGAAAACAGCTGAAACAGCCTCGATACTTGCAGACACTGTGAGGGTGTTTTGGCGAATGCAAGGGAACGACCGCTGGAAATTTCTTAACGCCTACGAAGCATCACATTCGAACGTGTTGGAAACACTTGCGCCTGAAGAAACACATTTTTTAGAACGTGGAGTGATTGAATTCCGATTAGCAGCCTGGAACACTATCGGACGGAGTAACTATGTATTTACCGATTGTACTATTGAAGCGGCTTTTAAGGTAAAGGAACAAAACGAAGATCTGTCACATTTGTTTTCAGCGATTGACCATGATGCAGATGGAGATATTGATTCGAGTGAACTGACCAACCATATTAAAGGTCTTTTTGCTGGTGATGAAACCAATTTCTTGTCAAAGCAGCAATCAGACTATTTGGTGACGAAAGGGGTGTCCCAAGGAATGAAAGTGGTGGATAAAGATTTAGATAGATTGATCCTTCGAAATGAGCTGGAGAAACACTGGGCAAGAATCGTTCCATTAATGACCATTGAAAAGACAACCGATTGGCTCTGCCATTCTGTAGAACTATGCCGGTACAAGGACTCATTTGTTACATTCGGTATAACAGGAGCTGATTTTAGCAGTCTATCTGCGGATAAAGATGGTATTTTAGAGAGAATTGGAGTTACGGATCACTCGGACAGGCTCAAGTTGATACGGTCGATCACTTTGCTACTCCTGGGGGTAGGATCTCCACCACAACGACTGGATGGTGCTCTAGCATATTCTGGTCCAGTTTGTGACTCTGTAGTGATTGATTGGACTGCTGCTTCTTCTGCGGTGGGTCAGGTGGTGCCGCATAAATACTTGGTTCATCGTTATGAACAAGGAAATTGGGTTTTGGTGTACTCCGGGATGGCAACTACATTCAGAGAAGTTGGATTGAAAGGCAAACATCATTCCTATCGGATACAAGCCTGGAACATCATCGGTGGTTCTCCACCATTTGAAATACTTGATGTGAAACCTAATAGGCACGATTGTACCAATGTGTTCCTTTATGTGCTAGGTCGAATCTTATCTCTTCCCTTGAGTTTACTATACTTGGTCATCGACAACTATTACAGAGTTACCGGATTGATTTCATTTCTGGGATTTGTGTCGTTGGTCAGTAAATGGAGTGCGAGGGACAGACGACGAGTTGGTATCTGGATGCGCGACAAGATTGTACCCACTCTACTCAAAATGTTTGGATCATCCTTCGGACTACAATACCTCTTGCAATATCTGCATATAGCTATAGAGACAGAAACACAGCACGGAAGCCCATTCTCGCCTGCATCTCCTCACAAGGATCTAGTAAGCAGGGCTGTTGCTGCATTAGGTAAGACTGGAATCAAATCCAGGCCAGCGCCCGCCAAGCAAATGTTAGAAAGTACAGCTACAGCACCTAAACTTCAGGGTGTCGTTCGTAATTACATCCTGAGAAAACGAGTAGTCAACATGTTTTCAGAAGGACTGAGGGGCAATCCAGACTTAGATTCGGCAGCTTCCTCGTATAGTTCTGCTGCTTCTGTGGGTTCTTCTGGCTCACCGAGGGTGAAATCCAAAAATTTCGCTTCACGCTTGAAAAAATCGTTCAGTAAACCTGCAGAGGGAGATATTTCAAGTTCCATGAGAAGCGTGATTCGATGTTCAGAGTGTCGAAATTCTGTCAAATCCTCCACTAGACATATATGCGGCAAATGCCATCAAGTATATTGCAAGGAGCACACTTCTTTCATTGCTCACACAAGATTCTTTGGCTGTGGTGTTGACTCCAAGTGCAGGTGCCTTCATTGTGCTCAATAATAGATGTACCATTTTTTAATTAAATATATAACTTAGAACAACATTTATTAAGGAGGCGCATTATTCTCCTTCCCGTGACTCTTGTTGGAAATATCGCATAATTTATTTCTCAATTTAGCTTCATTATCTCGCAACTGGACGATTTCTTGCTTCAAATTTTCAACATAACGAATTTTCTGTTTCAAATTGGCATTTCCAGCGAGTTTCGCATTAGCTTCAAGCAACTCGTCCACTTTCTCTTGCATATCTATACACCTGGTCTCTACATCAATTCGACGGATCTTTTCCTGTTCCAGTAGCAGCAGCGTTTGCTGTTCCGAGTGTCGAGCTTTTCGTTGAATCCGCATCGCCTTTTCACTCGCCAACAAGGCAACTTGCTTGCGTTGATGCGCTCGTTGATTCTCCTGGTCCTGGGTGACTTCAAGTTGCAACTCTTCGAAACTGCATTCCAAGGTTTGTAGCTGGTGACGTAGTGATCTCAACTCCGCTTCCTTCTCCAAGCTTTCTCTCTCATGTAGCTCCTTGTCCGCTTGCATTTCCTTCGTGCTCGATTTCAAAATCTTAGCTTCCGCGTTGTATTCGGCAACTTTATTGGTCAACGACTCGATGGTGAATTCAGACTGTCTCACGGTTTCCTCCAATTCAATAATGTCACTTTTGAACTTGGCAACTCGTAATGCTTCTGTTTTCTGTTGTGCTTCACGTAACTGATTCAGCGATTCCATTTCCATATGTAACTCAATCTGCTGTTGTTCTTGCGCAGTATCTACTTTCTCCAATTCAAGTTTCGCCGTTTCTGCAGCGGTCAATCGTTCTCTCAATGACTCGCATTCCTTCATCAGTTGATGAAGCGCCAAATCCTTACTGTTGAGTTCCATTTGAAGAACTAGATTACTGCTGTGCAAAGATTCTAGGTCCTCCTCCAATTTCGTTTGTTCACTTAGGCTACCGATCGTTACCTGCAATTCTTTCGTCAATGACTCAACTGCTATTCGAGCGCGATGCTCGTCTTTCTTTAAGCTATCTCGCTCCGACACAATCTGTTCGTTGAATGTCCACAATTGAGAGAGCTCTGATTCAAGTTTGGCTAAGTGCGTCGAATCAACTGGATCCTTACTCACCAATTCCTCAAGCTCCATGATTCGTTGTTTCAAATTCTTAATGGTTAGTTGTGATTCAACATCATCCATCGTTGATTTTGAAGGGGTGAAACGACCAGGGGTCATTCTAGCAGAGGATTTCGCCTTACGAACAGGCGATAAAACAACAGCGTTTTCAACTCGCTGTGAATTTTCCAATTCCTCCTGAAGTTCGTGCTTGTGCTCCATGAGACGTTTTGTTTCAGATGTCAACTTTGTATTCATCGCCTCTAAAGACTTGACTAACGACAGACGATCTACATCTATTTTGTTCGTGAGGTTCAATGAGTCGTACTTCGATCGCCATTCAATAGCTTGTGGATTCTCTGCTTTGATGACAGCAGCCAACTCCAACTCATGTACCTTCCATGATTCGAGAACCTCTTTTGAGATAACCATGTCCTTTTGTTTACTCAAGATCTGAGAAACTTGCTCTATTTTGAATTTGAATAGCGCCTTTTGTGCGGCCAAATTTTTCTGGAGTTTCTCACAGGTTTCATTCTTCACTTGAACTAACTCGTCCAATTCGTCAGACCTTAATCTCGCTGCTTCAGTGACAGTCAGACAATGGCTTAACAGCTGCTCGAGAGATTCATTGGACTCGCGTTCTGGTGTAGCTGCTTTATGTGCCAACTCTTCTTTGAGACGACCAATTTCAGTTTGCAATGCAATAATGTTGGACATGTCAAGATTTTCATTAACTTTGGCGCGATTTCGAATCAATTTGGCACGCTGAGCGAATTTCAAAGTCGACAGTGTTTCGTTCAAGTAGAGAGATTTCGGATTGATGTTTGCAATCATGTGAGTTTTAGAGTTACCTCCAAGACTCTCTCGCAACAAAAATGTGAGTCTTGAATCTCGATACTTGATATGCGGTTTGGTTGATAGTGCTTCACTGTTTGAAAGAGCTGACAATGAGCTAATGACCGACCCAAGACAGAGCAACGATTTGTTGATGTAATTAGCTTCCTCTTGACGTTCCCCCGCGGCCTTGGTGGATGATTGCCTTTCCGACCCTGCGAGATCCACAATATTAAATTTTGCCGTTCTTGCAACAAGAATACCAGTACTTCCTTGAGTTGTGCGGCTTTCCATGGTCAAGGTAAACACAGTGTGTGATCGGCTACTCTCACGGTTCATTGCAGTTGCAGCAACATGACGATTGAAACTCGCCTTTTCTACAGCATCCAATGCGTCATCTGCGCATTCAAATACTTTCTCAGTTTGGTTTTCAACAAATACGCCATTTTTCATGCTTTCCCGCAATTGCAACGTGTCCGAGCCGTTCTCAAACAAATCATATATTTTCTCTTTGTATATCTCAACCATGCCACCTTTGAAGAGGAACTCAGTTTGTTCCTCTTCTCGAGATTCGCATCTGGATTTATGCAGAAATAGTTCCTCGAGTATGCGGGGCAAAAGTCCTCGATTCTGTGGAGTGCCGAAAATGGTGTAACTCTTACCAGACCCCGTTTGTCCATAGGCAAACACGGTGCAGTTAAACCCCTTCACGATCTCCTCCACAAGTGGTTTGCCACATGCTTCAAACACTTGTTCTTGTGTACTTTCTGTCCCAAGCACCTTATCGAACATGAACTCATGACTTCCTGACTTGGTTTTAATCTGAGCACCGTCGTCGCTGAACACCGCTGAATCGCCAATGTCTATAGGCTTCACCCGAGTAAATACTCGGATGTTTCCTTGATCTTCATCTGCTCTTCCTTCCATCACCGACACGTATTTGAATACCTAACGACCAAATATGGGGACCTATTGTTTCGCCATAGCCCCCCTCCTTGTCCATCAAAATCGAATTCAGAATAAACAGCCATGAAGAACCGCCCTCGCCGTGATAGCAGCGCCAAACGGTTCATCAAAGAGGGCTCACGGTATTATTATGGCAAGCTTCTTCTTCGTGTCTTGGTTGGATCTTTGACGTTATTGTTACTACAATCAATGGTGTTTGAGAGTCACCCTGAGAGTGTTGAGAAAGTAGATTATCTGGAGAGTCATTCCATAGATGATGAAATAAATTATCATGAAAGGAACATAGTTGATGATGAAGTGATGGATGCAATAAACGACATCGAGACGACTTCAGTAGATGGAGAATCTATCGATGACGGTGAGGCCTTTCAGGACGACGACCAGACAGATGATTCAAATCAAGAGAACGAAGAGTTATTTGATCCAGTTTCCGTATCTGATGGCAAGTCATATATTCCACCAGCTCAAGTATTTCCATATAAAATGAAGACGTTTTCTTATGTGAAGTCCTCGGAGTGTAAATACTTGTGTAAGTCTTTGAAAAGTGCCGGATGGCAGTCGGCATCTTCTGTATATCCCAAGTCACCAGAAGTGGTTGTTTCTTCATATAAGCAGGTCAGTGAGTTTGCTCACTTGAAAAAGGCCATCTTGAATCAGGTGGGTCGAGGGTCTAGTTGTATTGGGGGAGGAAAGGGAAAACAGCTGCACTGCAGAGAGACTTTCGCCCAAGATAATGGATGTGAATTTGGAGACCTTGGCTTGCAGCCTCGGCAATGGAATATTCAAGAAACATCAACTTGCAAAGTGTTTATGGAATTCGCTTCTCAAGCTGAGCACGCGGAAAGTATCTGGATTGTGAAACCAGGAGGCAGTTTCCACGGCTCTGGTATTAAACTATACAAAGGAATTTCAAAAATTCACAAGATATATCCTTGCACCTCAAAGCTCAATGATGGGATGATTGTTCAAAAGTACATTGATAACCCAGCTTTGATTGACGGGTATAAATTTGATTTTCGCTCGTATCTGCTTATTGCATCCATCAATCCGTTTATTGCATTCTATCACGATGGGTTTGTGCGAAAGTCGAGCCATCTATACGACACATCCGAATCTAGTTTGAACGATGCCAGTAAACACGTTACCAACGCTCGAGGCCAAGAAAAGGCAGCGAATCATTTCTACAATTTCCAAGACCTCCAAAACATCATGCACAATCAATCAGGGTTCCAAGAGGATCTTTTAGAAGCTAAATTCAGACCGCATGCAAAACGTGTGTCTAATTTTCTCGCCAACTCGTACATAAGAATGTCAAAGAAATACGGCGCCAATAAGTATCCAAGATTCCAAATTTTTGCCCTGGATTGGGTTATGGACAACAAAGGGGGCTTCCATCTCCTTGAAGCCAATGGTAATCCCCAATTAAGCTCTTATCCTATTGATGACTTTGCACCGATGGTATGGACGTCGATGTATGAGCTGGTGCATAAGATACAAGCGCAACCTGATACACTTTCAGGTGATTTTTCAGTTGCATCCAACTATATTTTTGATGGACGCTGGCACATGGTCTACAATGAGTTAGAAGAAGCAGATTATGGCGAGGCATACAATCCGTGCAAAAACGCTGAATATGTAGCCTCCAAGCACCCCTTATATTCATTTGAAAATTGATTTCATGTTATTATCAAGAAAGTAGTTTACTAACAAGTAGTTCCATTTTATTTTTTTGAGAATTGAGTTCTTTCTATAATAAACAGTTTTTGAACACAACAAAAATCGATTTTGTTAAAGCACTACAAGTAGTGGATAAAAGCCATCAAATACTAATTTCTTAAGAAGAGTGTCTTGTTGAAAGAAAAGAGCCTGATGACAATCCGTGAGGTAATCAGAAGCAAAGACATTCTGTGGAATCATTGAATTCAGATAATATTTCTCCTGACGTAATTTAATTGCATCCCTCGACTTGACGTTGAGGTCATATCATATTCAGATTCGAAACAGCATCGATATCCGCTGAAATATTCGAGCTTGCGTCGTCATCTTCGTAGAAATCGCTCAAGCGCGTGGTTTGTGCCAGTTCCACCACTGAGGTCTCACGGTGCGCAGGAATCGAGAAACAAGAGCTTCTATACAGGTAGCTGAACACAACGACCCAAAAGACACAAGACGCTAGATAGGTGAAGATATAGAACCCTAAATTTCCCAAGTCTGCATATTCGTAACTGTGGACTTGCGAGTGCCATAAAAATGAATCCCCGACTAACTTGAGCACCATCGAGAATATCACCATGATAACAGTTCTAGTTATCAGATAGGCTTGCATGATCAAGTCACTATGCGACACTGTATTCTGTTCCTCGTTTCCTAAAGCCCCATATGTGCATGTGAAACTGTCACGTAAGATTCCCCAAAAATTCAATTTGAATTTGAATAATTCATTGTCAATACAATTACTCAAAGCTCTAACAATTAAGTATCCTTGGGTTGATATTGTCGTTATTGCGATGAGCATATAGAAAAAATGCATAATCACGTATACGAGGTAATAATTGGAGCCATTGAGAATGTCGATACTCTTCTCCATCTCCTTGAGCAGATCTGAATACGTGGTACTATCATTGGGGGGCGATATTTTTGCCGAGATTGATATACTGGCTAGTAAATATAACATACTCAGGGTGCCAAAATACAGTACGACAAATATAGTGAGCGCTATAATGAAGCGCCCGCCAAGTCGTTGCTGTTTGGTGCTCAAGATCTGTTTGTGAATTTGCCACCACATGAATGCAAGAACATACGCCGACGATTGAAAGGCCATATCGTAAAAAACGTACAAGAAGCTATACAGGAAACCGTTTAATGACTGAGTGAATACATAGACTAGATTGAGGACGCACACCGTCATCACTATTAAACATTGAACTATCATAAGACAAAGCAAGACCCCCGCGAGATTCAGACGCACATATTTAACACGAGATCCGGCTACAAAAAATAGAAGCAAAATAAAAAGCAAGACCGCGCTTGAAAAGGTTAGAAGCACTACTGTAACACTATCAACTTCCTGACAAGTGTCTCCTCCAGTAAGAAGGAAATCCGTATAGCAATAACAGACACCAGTAGAATTACCATACTTCAATTCACTACTGCAGCTTATCATGGGATACCCATCTGGGACCGTTAATTTAAACGCTCTTGAAATACAAATAAACGACTTACTTCTCCTTTTCAATGCTTCCACTACGAATTTCTCTCCGGTTGACCCGTTTCCATGCGCTTCAACCAAGAGATCAAAGCATGTTGATAGTGTGCTGCATTCAACTGCCGCGCCATCCACACAGTAGGTCGTTGTTGGGTTACATTCAGACATCTATCAAAACATCCCCACAAAACGTTAATATCCGATTCCGTCATTAATACAATTAGTAAGTACCTATGCATATCTATGTTAGGGTTTCTTAGTACTTGTACTATGAAAACCCAACCCGAGACGCAATGTGATAGCTTAACTATAGTCAGTTCGGTATTCCCCCTGAAACTATCAAGGATTCGTTTTAGGTGTACCTTCCAAGTTTGTTATCTTAGGGGAAGAACTATTTGAAAAAGAACTGGGCATCAATATTTCCGAAATAGAATTTCCCGCCTATTTTAATTTAATTTTTTCGTATCCGGCAAACATGTAACATTGAGATGCACATCAAATGTGGAGAAACGTATTAGGAATATCTTTCAAGAGACATTGTTGGGACCAGCTCGTGAAAATTATTGCTTAGCCCAAGAATTTGCTTCAGACCTTTCAGGTGGGATGTTGAGCAAACAAAACCCTGACACACAGTGGCCTGATTTTGTGCAGGAAGGATTGGCTTTGGATAAGAACGGGGAAGTTATTTCTGTTGATGCTTTAATACATTTCGAGACCATTGATACGTTCAGCCTCAAGGCACTAGGACAAAGGCGTGGTGTTCGTTGTCGCAGTCGCAATGGAAGTACTAAAGCTGCTAGTACAAGTGATTTTCTTGCGCGAGAGAAGGGTAAGGTCATGTTGGACGAAGCTTCGAATAGCTAC
>Ga0105055_10003683_pt1 | contig 22969 bp, 10 predicted proteins | sample BON03_FD_78090 | JGI IMG/M metagenome (GOLD analysis project Ga0105055, IMG submission 78090) | Freshwater microbial communities from Lake Bonney liftoff mats and glacier meltwater in Antarctica - BON-03 | ecosystem: Environmental > Aquatic > Freshwater > Ice > Glacier meltwater | place: Lake...
AAATGCGTTGCTAGTACAATGTCCCAATGCAAGTGCTTTCTTCCTACCACGTGCCGTCCCATTTGTTGCTCTAGAGGAGTCTTCATTGCTATTCGAAGGTAAAACACATGTGGACGCATCTGGATGTGGATGGTTGTACTGGTCTGCCTTCCCGCCATCTCCTAGTGCAGCATTATTGCAGGAATTTGGAATATCGGAGCATGATGCTGGGCTTATAGATGAACCATGGATTTTCTCGCCTGCATTCAAACTTGTAGCTGGTAAATGGCAACACATGCAGTCAGGCGAGTCCAACAAGAGATTTAGTGAATCTAGCTTTGAAGAAGCTGAACCTAGTGTCTTATCCGTTGTTGTGGACGAACTGCGAGTGACCTGGACTATTCCAGTGAGAGATGCAATTTTCATGGTCATTGGCAGTGTTATGTATGCCGTGCGCCAACAAGCGAAGATTAACGAGCAATCCCAAAATCGAGCTTCTCTTGATGAGTCTTTTGAGATGACTCAAGAACCAATTCCTGAAGAAACTAGCACGTGTGATAGTGTTGGTACCACTGATATTGAAGGCGGGCGTACTTTTGATGGACATTTTGATGGACCATTGGTAGATTTTGATGCTAATTTTGCACCGAAACAAAGTCCGTCAAGAGTGATGAGTTTGTTACTGCAGGCATCGGAAAGACATGATTTTAAACCGCAGATGAGAAATGCTGAAATGTGGATGGAATCCATCGAGTACGAAAATATCGAAAGGGAAAATATTCCTACTCCTGATTATCCATCTAGTTTTCATTTTCACAGGAGTACTAGTGATGTACGAACAGACTCCGTTATATCAGGTTTGGAATTCATTGGTCTAGGAACGTATGTGATAGAGTTACGATGGGCCCAAGCTCTCTTTAAATCTGGTTCTGATCAGTCATTAGTTACTGCTGAATCAGCGGTGATTCGAGGATACTCTTCTAAACTGACAAAAGTATTGCACAAAAATACTGCTTGTGCTTTACCAGGCGTGGAGGCTGAAAAGAAAGTGACTGATGTAACCGTTAAAGGGGCGCAAGTGTTTGTTCCTAATGATAACTGGAGTGGAAAGCGAGGGAGATGGATTGCTACACGACCAATGGATTCCCCATTGTGCTTCACAGATACATTATGGGCGTACGAATTCTCATTTCATCATGAGCAAATGCCCGATGCGAAGACAAGAACGTTGAACCGTAAAGTATTGCCCACACAACAAGTGTCGAAGCTCAGACGTCAGTTAGGGGTAACAGAGTCGTTTGATACTCCGCGACAAGATACATTCTCATCCGTTCTTAACAGCACTGATTTTAAAATACATGAAGTCAAGTTCAATGTGTTTGATGCTACCACAGGGTCTGCAGCATCTGAAAGTACCATGGTAGATGTGCCTCCAGGCAGTTTTCTGCTGGAAATTCCAGAATTTGAAATTCGACTCAGTAGCTCTCAGTTTTTCACTATCCTTGGTGTTCTTCGAAAAGTAATTTTGGCAATGCCTTCTCCTGATTATACTGCTATGATTAGCATTGCAGGATCTCACTTAGATAAAGATGAATCTTCGCATCTTCGATGGTTTAAAAATATGACAGAGGAAGGGACGGATGACGAAGATCCAACCGGGCATCGACGGGGATTGAGTGAAGTTTCCGAGATCGAATCTATTTACTCGGTAAATGATTTCGATAACGCTTTTGATTTTGACGATAGTGTCGATTCAACTATCCAAACAATAGACAGCTCAGATTCGGTAGAAGAATTGAGTTTGAAACTCTCCATTCCTGAAAACCTTCCTTCCCCTTGTGTATCGCCCGCCTTGACCTCGCCACATAATTCTCCCAAGGTCAAGAAATCAACTTCTCGTTTCAGGTCTCGCATTCGAAGCAGAGGGAAATCGCTAGAGAAAATCAGCGCAACTGCAACTAAAACTAGGAGAGGTGCATCTCCTTCTTTGCAGAGTTCAACCCATCCCGTGTTGGATGACATTGAAGCCGATTTACTTCGAACCAACAATGATTTCAAAGTAATTCAGAAGCATGTTGATGATTTGTTGGCTTCAACTACGAGTAAGGATGCCGATTGTCGGAGGAATGAACTTGTATATACTATTGGGAGAGGTGTCATAGTCCTGTTAGGTGAAAAATCATCGAGTAGTGAAGAAGAAGAAAAGGACAACATATTGTACGAAAGAGTGCATTTCATGATCGAGGGATTTCGTGGTAGTCATATGTTTTCTGATGATGGCTCTACGAGGGTTCAGCTTCAAGTTGGGGATCTTAGTGCTATTGATCTTTCTCCTCCGTCAGCCGCTATGCAATTTAATCGAGACTTTTTTCAAATTCTTAAAGGTCACCCTAGCACCTCAGATGTTCCTTTTTTAAGAATAGATGCCCAAACTAAGCCTCCTATTGTCTTGGGAGATTTTAAAGTGAATGTCTATGACATGCTTCAGGTCCTCTTTTACCCTGGTGCAAACTACCTTCTGGATATTCATCTCACTTACGAAATAGCTAACTTCTTTTTGAAATATTTCAAATCGGAAGGGGAATTTGAGAATGTTCCTCAGGAATCGTCGCAAGCAGGTGTTGATTCTGCATTGCCAAGCGAACTTCCCGCCGATGAAGAAGTGGTAGTAGTGTCGATTATTCGTTCTGGGTGGATATTAAAACGAGGTAGAACCGATATATCGTGGGCTACCGGCAGAGTAAGGCGGAACTTCGCTGTTTTGAAAGTCAGAATTGAGAATCGCACACCTGTTATATTGTTTGAGTACTATCGAAATGAACTTGAAACCAAAATCAGGATTCCATCTCGAGGTAGTTTTACAGTGAAAGATATCGAGTTGATTACCGTTACGAGAGATATGTCGGCTCCTGACCATGCTATTGATATTGTCGTTGCCTTAGAAAATTCAACTGTAACATACACGTTCACAACTGAATCTAAACGCACCAGAGACGCCACGTTGGAATGGGTGGCAGCTATTCGGCCCTTTGTGGATGACAAGGTAATTTCGGATGAATTGATGGAGAAATTATCATCATCAATAGTGTTGGAGGCGGTATCCACAAATGCTGAAATCATTTTTCGAACTCACACGAATCTAATAAAGCCAGAGTCCACTGAAACTGCATCTTCAATCGCGGAATTCAAACTCACCGATGAAAAGAATTATGAACTTTTTCTCCAGAAGAACCAAGCTACAAGATACATTTTGAGCAAAGTAAGAGCATCGGCACTGGGACTACTTACTTCAGAGGCCATAAAGTTGGCGTCTGGTAAACTAATAGACCTAGTATATCTGCGCTACATACGCACCTCCAAAATTACTTTGGGATTGGGTGTACATGGTTTTCCTGTTGTTCGAAGGCTTATGGATAAGCGTATTGAATGCCCGGCCATTATAATGCATTCAAGGCTTTTCACTTGGCCTAAATTTTTCAAAACATTGAGAAGCAAAATAGTGAAGAATTTGCTGCGTTCTCTTTTGAATATATTCGGCGGTCGCACTCATAAAGTGGTCAAACAGTCTGGAGTTGATATGGAATACTCCACTGTGGTGGGTTCTCCCAAAAAAGTCATCAAAACCAATTTACTCTCGCGTTTTGTCAGTCAAAGTACGTTACCAACAGAAGTGACTACAAAAGAAATTGGGGTAGACGACTGGGACCAAGAAGCCCTTACAATGCAAGTACTTGAGGAATACGATGATGGAGCTGCCAAAAGCCACCCAGAGCAGATGGGTCTGGAAGTTGTGCCTATAAGCCCGAGCACTCATAAAAGCCAGGAGAAGAAGCGAAGGAGATTCTTTCCATTAAGAAGTCCCACCTCGGAAGCGTCATGATAAATTTGTTTTAGAAATATTTTATTTCCTACAGTTGTATTGGGACGTACATGTCTGAAATGAATGAAATCATCTTTTCAAAAAATGGGTTCTAAAATATTTGTTTTTTTTAAGAGGAAATCTTTTCAAAGTGGAGATGGGAGGATGGGTCATCTATAACCGATCCTGTAGTTCGTCTCCAGTTCCAGTTATGATTTTGAACGACGGCGAAGAGTATGAACTAGGAAGAGATAGTGCATCTAATCCGGTTAAACTTTTAGTGACAGATATGAAGGTCAGCAGAAGACACTTGAAAGTCGTTGTTTCAAAACGTGAGATGCTGTGCACAGTGCTAGGAAACAACGCCCTAAAAAAAATTTCTGCTTCAGAACCATCTTCCTTCACCAAGTACGGGAAAGACTCCGTATTCACATGGAGGGAGGGTGAAATATTGGAATTGTATCATAAATCACCAGGTGAAGGCACCCTTCAAGTCAAAAGAGTGCCTAGTGAGAAACTAAAAGATATAACCGATGAAATTGCCAAACGAACCACCGAATCTCCGTCCAATGTTGTTGACATACAAACAAATGATGTTGTTCTATTGGACAGCAAGATGGACGATGCAGAACGTGAAATACTTAATGTTGTACCAGAGCCGACACTACCCGAACCAATTGCGGCTTTGCAGATAGACCTAACACAAGACACTCGTCATATCACGGATGAAGAAGAGAGAGATACTTTAGCTTATTTGGTTGGAGAGGCAAAGGCGAATGACTTTCCCGATGTGGCTGAAAAGAACCTTGGATACGATGATAACGAGTACGCCTATGACGAGCAACATGCTGAAGAGGAGAAATCTGCAGATAAACGAGAAATTGGTGATATCACCGTACATAATTTGCCTTTTCTTGAAGACGACATTATTACAAAAAACGATCTGAAGGCTTGTTACGACCAAAGACCTATGGAGGTGCCGAACAGCAATGATTCTTATTGGTCTCTAGTTTTCCAAAAGATCCTGGACAAGCATAGCGTGAAAATCTGCGATGATGTAAAACGTGCTGCTGCTGTTAAATGCATGCGAGAAACCTGTGGTTGTATTTCTTTATCAGATGCGGTGTTAGCTCGTGGAGAAACCTATACCACTCATTCGTTGTCTAATGCTTCATTAACTCGTGGAGCCAGTGCATCATGGCTTATGTCTGGAGCTTCTCCTAGGAATATTCTGATATCTCCGCGACGTGATGGTGCACCCTTATCACCTCAACGCCTCTGGAACAAGTATCGTAATTCATTCACATGGATATCGGTTGAAGGTACATCGCCGCCAAGCAATGAAGATGCCATTGGTGTGGACGAGATACATTGTTCCAAAATACGAACAGCTGATGGATGTCCTTTTTTTAAAAGACATAATAGTTCATCTTCGATTATGGCAAGCGACAAACATACTTCACCACGAGCACTGAAGAGATCGGGGTCGTCACTGGACCTTCCTGTAGATGAGAAAGAAGAAAGCAAATCTTCTGAATCGGTTACTGGTAGTACAGACGGCAGCAAGAAAGATCCCGGACCTCGAGTTGGATCAGATTATCAGGTGGATGTACCTGGTTTGCTATCTCAACTCCGAGTATCAGATGACAATCTTGGTGCTTGGTCTAAGATGCAGATTGAAACACCTAAACCACTGGCGGAGGAAGATGACGATATTGGAGACACGACGGAAGACTGGAGTCCAGAAGAAAGATACATCTTTCACAAAGGCATGTATCAGTATTTGAAAGATTTTGCCTCGATATATCGCCGCAATGAAACTATTTTCAAAAAAAAATCCGCTAGAGACCTAATTCTTTATTACTATAGGAGGTTTAAAGATACTGATGAATATCGTAAATGGAAGGAATTTGTAGCTACTACAGGTGAGGAAACTCCTTTGCCAGTTATTTTGATGGAAACCAATGATGGAACTATCAAAGCACCTACTAATGCGAAAGATGCACTGGCGGAACTAATGCGTCTAGGAATTTTGCAACACGGTCCCGAGAAAATGATCGTCAAATATCATCATGAAGTATATAAGGGGAGCTTGCAACCAGATGGCTGCATCGAATACAATGGCACAACCTTTGATTCCCCGGCTGACTTTTCTGCAGGAGTAAAACAGTCTCAGAATTCCGATTTGAAGGATATTGATGATGGATGGGATTCTGTTTTCTATGGAGAAAAATCATTGCTTGAAATTGCAAGTGCGTGTTTTTCCTCGCATGTAATGGAACAACTTTATTATAAGCGTGGTAGAAAGAGGACGCTGTCAGAATGCTCGTCCTATGTACCTCGTAATTACGAACAGCCTGGGAACTTGAAGGACTTGTTTCTCCCTGCGCTTCCCCCAACGAAATATCCTTGGCTGATTGCTAAAGCTGAAAATTCTTCCATTAATCGAGGACGAACTAGTAGATATCCGCGTTCAACCCAACCACTTGTGCGCGGTAAACGTTTTTTTCACTTACAAAGTATCGATAATGAGAGTGAATCTGATATGAAGAAAGGTGCAATCACTTTACGTCAGTTGATCGAAGCAAATCTTATTGTATGCGGTGATAAAGCATTGAGAGTTCTCTACAAAGGACGGGTCTTTTCTGGAAACTTACAGCCCAACGGAGATATCATTGATGGTGTTAGTGGGATCACCTACACAGCTCCTCAAACATGGACTATCAAACTTAAAAGCAGCATAAATCCAAATGTTAGGACGGATTCTGGATGGTACTCTGCATTGTATGTCCCTCCAGCAAAGCGAGAGAATCCTGACGAGGATCTGCAAAGCTTACACTACTACAAGAAGTTATTTATGTCGACAGATATTGGTGTTAAGAATAAACAACAGACAACGAAACCAAGTCGCTTTTGTATTTGCCAAACTGATGAGAGCAGCAATGGCATCGAATCCATATTTGTACAGTGCTCTAAAGCCACTGGTATATGTAATGGTTGGGTTCATCTCGAGTGCTTTGGGTTCAACGCAATCACAATGGATCAGAACGACTTGAAAGATTTTGTTTGTCCGTTGTGCTCTGGCGATGGAATACAGTTACATCTGGAGGAGCGTTTCGTTGACGACAAACCTATCATATATGGTGTTGGGACTATTGTAATGTGTAGGGTGGATTTTCCTACACAAAATCCGATCGGATGGTTTCCTGCGATTATTGATGAAGTAGACATGTATCATCATCGTTCCTCCCCTTATCGTATTCGTTACGCGTTTGATATGGAAACATATGAATGGATCGACTTAGCTCCAAATGACCCCACGAAAGTTCTGGCAAATGACTGGATGCGGCATCCGATGTACTCTGAACAGGATATTGAATGGAGAACAGCTGCCAAGGTCAACCAATAGCTCTCCAATTGTAAACCCTTAAATAATTATTAAGAGAACTATGCATATTCGAGAATTAACAAAGAGATGAATCCTTTTGAATGTAGGACTTGAGTGTGGATGAATATGAGTTTCATGAGTAAGCTCGAATACACCAAAACAATTTATTTTAGAATACTGCCAGTAGCGGATAGGTCATTAATGATTCATGGCTAATTTGAAAGTGAATAAACTAGGTTGTTCATGAGGAAATCAGATCAACTCATTTCCCATGCGGATGATATGTCTAATAAAGAAACAAGCAAAAGCTTTGGATTTGCTTCACAGGAGAGACACGGAAAGTCTCTAGTATGCATATCAATACTTCTACTTGGTGGTGCCTAAGGTTGAATCAGGAAGCATTTAGTGGGTCTGGTCGAGTTCAGAAGCAGTAGTGATTGACTTTCATTCGAACAACCAAGGATACATATTCTAATGTTGGACTTTAATAAGAGGTCAAGTAATAAAATTCAAATAAAGTTTTTAGCATGTGATTCTTATTTCTGTCACCATGGTAGGTAGCGCGTTTTTGAGTTTTTTCGCTTACCAATTATTGACGTAACCAACAATTCATGACCAATCGATAGGCGTTACTATAAGCTTCATTGTTCACTCACGCATGAATGCTTCCATGAATTCAACCAAATCATAAAGCAAATTTTTAATTTGAGGAATTACACCAACACTCCAATATGAAAAATTCAATGAACAACAGCCCTACAACCCGGTGATGATGTACGAGAAGGGATTTTACAACCCGGTGATCACGTACGAGAAGACACCCTAGGATAGCATCAGATAGTTTTTGCCCTTGTCGAAAACCACGGCGGATATGCCACACTTGTATACGAAGACTTTTTATAAGTACAGCAACGTTCGACCTCTTTGCGACGATACACTACAAGCATGTTTGAAGAACATTAAAGAAAATGTCAGACAATTTAAAATTAACTTCAATTATTGCACATTGAGAAGAATGAGAGAACCAAAAGAGAAATCAAACCCAGAATCAATCTGAGCTGGAATGTTAAAAGCGCACGAGCCCACCAACAACTCTCCTCGATGAAAGTTCAACAAGTTGATGATCTACTGGAAATAGTTCCCGAAGCTGTTGAGTATTGTTTACAACAGTGGGTGAAGGTTTTAAAACCAGCTGGAGAATATTGATACCACACGAAGACATTCATTTCCGTTATTAAGTGAAGCATCCAAAAAGATCTCTATATTCTTTCACGCAAGGCGGGCAGTGAGTTGCATCTCATTTTACAGTGTACTCTGGCTTTCATGGCGATGATACTCTCAACTGGTGCACGGCCAACTGAAATTGCCTTTACCGCATCCCACGAGGAGACCAAGTTTAGCAGAAATTGTGTCACCGGATTCCACGAGGAGACCAAGTTTAGCAGAAAATTGTGTCAATATTTTTTATTGTAGAATCTCATGACCTTTTAGTCCTTGAGGAGCGGTCCCCTCCTTTAACAACTGTATCATATTTAGAGAGTAACGAGATGGAAGACAAGAACTATCCGAGAAAGAACAAAGAAGAGAATCCTTTTGAATACGACAGTCCCGTGAATGAATATGAGTTAGCAAAGATAACCTTCTTCTTTGGTAGTCTTTTAATATTTGTTCGAATTATCCTCGTTGCTCTCTGTGTATTTGTTGCGATAGTAGTGAGCCACATTAGTTTATTGGGATTGAGCGCCGATAAGACATACCAAGAACCACTTTCGCCCATAAGGAGAAAACTACTTTCCCCTATTCGGTATTTATCGAGAGCTATCCTTTTTGTTATGGGCTTTTACTACATCGAAGTCACTGGAGAGCCATCGGATAAAGCGGCATTTATAACACCAAATCATTGCTCTCTATTTGATTCACTCGTTTTAATATGGCTATGCATGCCATCGCCTGTTGCCAAGGCTGAAGTCACTAAAATACCGTTGGTGAGTGTCCTTCTGCGAGCTATCAAGTTGATACCTTTGAAACGAGAAAGCAAAGAGGCACGAAACTGGACTAAGAATGTCATGTCAAAGTTTTCAAAATCTGCTAGTAATCACTCGTACAATAAATTTCCACCAGTGCTAATATTTCCTCAGGGTACGACAACTAAAGTGAAAACGCTAAGTATGTTTCAAAGAGGAGCTTTTTTACCAGGTCTTCCAGTTCAAGGAGTAGCACTTAACTACAAGTGGAAACATTTTGATCCTGCATTCGTAGTGACGAGAAGCAAAGATTACTTCTTTCGAAGGCATTGGTGTCAGTTTTATTATTCTTTACAAGTTACTTTTCTTCCTTTGCACGTTCCAAACAAGGAGGAAATAGATGATCCTACTCTTTTTGCAAATGCAGTTCGACAAGAAATTGCAGATATATTGGGGGCTACAACGACAGAACACTATTTTGAAGATGCCAAGTTGTTTAAACTTGCACTCAAACTAAAAGAAGACATGAATGTACTGAGCCTTCTCCAACGACCTGAAGCATCTGATAGAATAAATCTTGCAGGATTTGAAATAACGCAAGTGAAGAATCTTTTATCATCAGATACTGTTCTGAAAGATGTAGAAGCAGCTCTTCGGGTTTTTGTAAAGATGGATTTGAACCACGATGGTTTTATTGATTATTATGAATTCTGCGCTGCCACTGGATACAATCCGGAAATGGAACAATCTAGGATCATATTTGCATTTTTCGATCGCGATTTATCTGGTACAGTGGACTTCAAGGAACTCACAGTGGGAATGGCTTTATGCAGTAGTAAATTATCGCTTGAAGAAAAGGCCAGATTTGCATTTGATCTGTATGATTCAAACAGAGATGGACTAGTGAGTGGAAAGGAAATAACTTCTTTTGCAGTGTCATCGACTAGAAACATATTGAACTCAACAGTGCAATCCTTTTTACGTAAGGCAGAAGAAGCAGGGGCGCCGAAAGATAAAGATGGGGAGGTTCTATTGGATTGGCCACTGTTTAAACAATTGGTTTCAATGGATCAAGAGCCGAATGTCGTAGACATCGCCATTGAGAAAACGATGCTTCCAAAAATAGGTAGACCATAATTCAATATAGATCCACCAATTCAGATGTTTGTTCGTAGGTGCTCCACGCTTTCGAATCTCATCGGTGTGAAACCCACTCAATTGGAAACAGGTCGGTGGGTGTGGGAAATTCCAGGAAAAGGAAAGGTCTCGGATATCGATTTTCAAGAACAAATTGCGGTTTTAAAATCGGCTTTTAAAGAAGGAGGTGACTACCTAGGATCAGCTGGTAGGGCTGAGCACATCGATGCTTTGAACCCTGACAGTACAGAAATCACATTCGTTGGAAGATCGAATGTTGGAAAATCGTGCCTGTTGAATGCTGTCACTAACTCGACGCCTCACAAGTCTGGCGCCCAAGTATCAAAGCGAGCAGGTAGGACACGAGTCATGCATATATTCGGAGTAGGAAGAGATAACTCTAAATTACAAAGAAGGTCTTTGAATAGGTTCAGAACTGTTTTGGTAGATTTGCCTGGATATGGATACGCTGATGCCTCCTCTGCGCTGGCATCTTCCATGGCGAAAGTGGTGGATAGCTACTTGTCTAAAAGGCATCATACTCAACTTGCAAAGGCGTTCCTTTTGGTGGATGCTAAAGTAGGTCTTAATTCAAACGATTTGCAAATGTTTGAATATCTGGAACACATGAGGTGCCCTTATCAAATTGTGGTCACCAAATGTGACAAAGTGACAGAAGACCAGCTTGACTTCAATTTGTCACAGTTTATCAACGAATTACAAAAACCTGAATACACGATTGTGAGTCCCCGGGTTTTAGGCTGTTCATCAAAACGCCGAAAAAAGAGTAACCTGCGTCCTGACTCGCGGTACTTTTTAACACAAGATGGAGGTATCGATCGTATTAGGTCGGAGATTCTCAATATTGCCAAATATCATGATATTTCGATGGAGCTACGGACACGATCAGCTCTCCATCATTTATAATAATCCGCTGCTGTTTCCAGATTGATTCACAAGGTTCACGAGTGCGTTCGATGTATCTTCCTCGCGACCGATTGTATGCAGAAGGCTAGTTGTCATTTTATCTACCTCAACTCTTAACTTGGTCAGCAACAAGGTCTCGTTCAGTTTATCCTCGAGTAACCTTATTTCACTTCGAATTTCGTTTGCAATCTTTTTTGTTTGTTCTATTTCTTCATTGTATAGCTTCAATGAGCATGAATAGACTGGAGTTTTCATGTTCTTCGAAATGAATCTATCCAAAACAGCCTCACGGTTCCTTGCTTTTTCTGTTATTGCCGCCAAAATTCGAATATCGTCAACCTCGAATTTACAATTCTCTTGTTCAAGAGAGAGATTCTTCTTCAGATCTTGAAGTTTTCCTATTTCAAGCTCTAGGACATGAGTATTGGCTTCCAACTGTGCTCGCAGCAATTGCTGCTCTTCCATTGCATTGAGGAGCCCCTGATATTCTTTCAAAGAATGCGATTGAATTAAACTTTTATAATCAATTGTGATTTGATTTCTCAAGTGTTGTCTCTCTGATTTTTCCAATTTCAAAAGTTCACTCCGAAGAGCGTTGTTGGTTTTTTCCACCTCGAGTAGCTCTCGTCGTACCACTCGAATGGTGCCGCTATTTCCCTCGCAATTATGTTCAAGATCAATCAGAGCATTCTCCATAGCAGTGCATGTTTGATTTCTGTAGTAATACGTTTCGGCATATTCACTATCTATCTCAGCGTACAACTCTTTAAATACTTGATCATGCAACACGTCGTTCTTCAATCTTCGTGCAGTTGCTTTTAACTGTATGTTTCGCAATTTCAAATCTGCCAGTACGAGAGAATGGGTGGCATTTGCTTCTAGAATCTCCGCTTCTAGCGAATCGGTCATCACAAAACAGTTCCAGGTATTATTAGTGTCCACCGTTGCAGAATGTTGATTCAAAACCTAACGACCGAACATTGAAAGCAAGTGGATCCGTTTGATGGATACTATTCTAGGAGATTTGAAACTATGGGAGGTGACTCCTCTGGTAGATTCACAAGGTATGCCAGCCACATTGAACTATGGTTCTTTATATCTCAATGGAACCTTCTTGCTTGACAACAAAGGTATAATGTTCCAAGATTCGTCCTCAGCATTTTGTTTTCCTGAATGCTACGTTACTGCAGTTGTTTCTACTGAAATTTTTCGAACTATTCATTTAGCGATACATGAAAAGGTTTTAAGCATCTCATTCGGTGAGGCTACCAATATTGAAATGAGCCAGCAGCTTGATCGCTTGGCGTTTTGTTTACATGATGATAGAGAAGCAATTGCAATAGAAGCGGACCACAAAGAAACGCCTGTAAAAACCCGAAGAAAGAAAGAAAGTCGTCGGGCCAGTATTTCTTTTGAAGGTCTTGAAGAATTTCGCCTCGAGGAAAGTGAATCACTTGGTGTTGTTGACACTGGTATAGTTACTGAAAAGAACGATGCAGATGCGAGGACACTTGTTCGACAGTATGTGGCTGCCTTGGGATCTAGTGCTTCCAAGGAGCTTGGAGAAGCTCTTGAACAGAAACTTTCCTACGATATTGGCATCGTTGATAACAATATATCTATTCCGAGGAGTCCTCCGCACTTAAAAAAACCGACTAAAGCAGAACTGAAGATTTTGAAACCGATAATACAAAACATGTTTTCGAGTGCAGCAGAACAAAAGTCAAAGATAGAGTTATCGCTTGGTATCAGAGTCGAAAGCCCCAAATCTTCGAATCGCAAATCATATAGATATATCGACGTCGAAACCAGTAAAGAGATCCCCGCAAAATTGTATGCGCAAAAATATAGCGAGTACATCCGTCCAAAACAAGGTACTTTCAAAGATGCCGATGTTGAAAACATGAACACTGGCAACTTGGAGAAAGCGATTGTTTTTGAAAAAGAACCTATTTTGGAAAAAGAAACGGTGTTCGAACCTACGTTAGAGAAGGAACTCATGGAGGCAGAGAAAACAATGCACAAAGAGTTTGATGCAGCGTTGGATAGGTTCATGATGAAAAAGCAGGAAATCGAAGCTAAATATAAAGCCAAAAGCAAACGGTCGCGACGGAAAAGTATTTGCTTGGATGATATGGTAGCTTGTCTAGATCTTGGCGTATAATATTTATTTAATTTTCAAGAAAAGAATTCGAAAAGTATGTGCTTGGATGATGTGGTAGCTTGTCTAGATCTTAGCGTATAATATTTATTTAATTTTCAAGAAAAGAATTTGAAAAGTATGTGCTTGGATGATGTGGTAGCTTGTCTAGATCTTAGCGTATAATATTTATTTAATTTTCAAGAAAAGAATTTGAACGTAGGTTCAGTCTCCGCGTTTTTCACAATGTCTACTACGACAATATCCCCGGACACGGATATCACATTGTACGCAGATTTGAATGATCTCCCTGATGATTCTCTCGGAGTCAATCGAAATGACAAAAGCGCGTTTCCTCCAATAGCAAGCACGTGCGACCTTGCGATGGCCTGAGCTTCATTAAGAAACAACGTAAAGAACTGACTGAGTCCTCCTCCTTCTCTGACAGTCCACGTCTCTCTGATGAAATGCAGATTAAGTCGTCCTAAATAGCTAACAATAACATGCCCTGGAATAAAACTTAAAGAAGATATCTCTACCACCGGACGCCAAGGATATATACCTGTATGTGGAGGAATTCTATTTGGTGAATAGATATTCAAATTTGAACGCACCACAAGTGATTCTCGATGATAAGCACTCGCTGCAATTTCATCCAATTCCCCTGCTGTTAAAACTCCTAGTCTTTCTTCTTTTGATGAAATAGTTCTGCGAAAACGAGGGATAGAGAGAATTGACGTGAACTGCTTTCTCAAGTTCTTAATATTGTTCAACCGAGAGTACGACTGAGGTCTAATCTTATCACTATGTTCTGATGGTGATATGACTTGAGGGGTATTTAGTTCATTCAATTCGAATTCGAGATCAGGGGACGCTTCGTCAGGAATACTTTGAAATAATCGACTTTGCAATGAATCAACGATTGATTTTTCCAGCACGGAAGGGACCACGCTGCGTGAAATGTCTGGGGATTGAAGCATCGCTGCTGTGAGGGAGTGAACATCAATAGGATTCATTATGATGTCCGCTTGTGTTGGCAGTTGAACCCGATGAACAACCCCTGAAAGCAAAACTTCCACAGTGAATTCTTGAGGAATACTTATTTCAATATGCAAGCCGCAAACGACACACGGGACAAAGGGAATAAGTTTTAGCGATAGCATTGCATACAATTCGTGAAATAACTTGGAGAATTGAGAATTAAGGCGAGTCATCCGCGATTCATTCAATTCTTTCCTAATTAGAATACTCATCTGTTGTTCCTTTTTCATGGGTTCGACAACGAACCATCTAGGTAACTCCTCTGAACTACAAAATATGACACCAGCAGGTGGATGACGATCTAGAATAACAGCCATGATATCTTCATCCGTCTCGTCGTCCACTTCTATCACGAAAGTTTTAGGTCTTGCCTCTATAGCATTTATCTCGCTCAATTCAACTTTTTCATCATCAGAGGACGAAGATGAAGAAGGTTTATCGCCCTTTTTGTTGGAGGAAGAACTAGAACTACTACTACTACTATCAGACGGAGAAGAAGACGAACTTGAATTAGATCCGGATGACGATGAACTGGAATCTGAATCTGAAGAACTGTAGCTGCCACTACCACTTGTATCGCTGCTTGTCGAAGAGGATCGATATCTGGGTTTTCTCGTTGCTTTTCGTGCACTTTCTCTCTTCTTTGGTTCCAACAAAACGGAAGGGGACGCAACTGATTCAATATTTTCTGCTTCATCATCACCTCCGTATTCATTGTCGTCATCTGGCACGTCGGACGCTTCTGATAAATTAGGAGTCTTTTCTAGATCACTCTACCTTAACTTCTTCATGAGACTCGTTTCTTTCGATTTAGATCGGTTCCTACTAAACGAACTGAATAGCTTGGAATGATTTTTTTCTTTTCTGGTCGGTCCTTTTGCTTTCTCCTCCAGTTTATCAACACATACAATAAGTTCACTGGGCGATGACATTGCGTTGGAAGGACTTAATAAGCTCGAGTCCGAATGACTGCGTGAGCGCAGGATCCTTTCTCCATCCTGTTTAGCATCAATCGTTAGCTCCTTCCGTTTCGGGCCTTTGCCCCGTAGACGTTGCCAAACACTAGCTTCTTTGGTATCACTGGTTTCTTTGACCACATTTTCTTCTAGTGGCATTTCAACAGGAATATCTTCTAACTTTTCGTTCTCGTCTTTTCCTTTCGCCTTTCTTCTTGAAGTAAATCGTGAAAGAAATCCACTTATCGAGGTATCATCAACAGGTTTATTAGTTGAATCTGTCATTTCAACAACTTCCACTTCGTTCACAAGCAACTCGGATGATGATTTATCTGGAACATTAAAGCGAACTACTCCATGTTTTCTCGGATATCTTTTCCTCGTATGCTTGCGCCGTTTTGAATGTTTCTTCCTCTTTCTCATTTCCTGTTTCTTACGTCGTTGACTGAGAATTTTGGTCACCGCCTTTTTCTTGGCTCTAAATGCGTTTTTTGCGGCCACCATAACTGCCTTATACTCCGTTGTCTGTAACAATGAATCCCCGACAAACTTCTCTCGATTGGCAGCAGCTTCTGTTTCGATTCGATTTTGAATTTCCAACAAGTCTCGATCTTCTTGGTCCTCAACTGCAATATTTCTATGAATTTTCAACACTGCGGGTGGTGGAAGTACCGGAGTGAATATTGCCGTAGCAGTTGTAACACCGATAATCATGCGAGGACCCACTCGAATTTTTGACTTTAACGAAAAAGCTGCGTTCATACCGAGTAGCTTTAACTTGAGGATTAATTGCTTGTGCATCTCTATTTCCAAAAATACAAGGTTTTCTGAAACGGCAAGTGCATCTGCTTCGCGATTTTCAGCTTTTGAATTCAACTTCGGGCGTGCTCTACATATCCTTGCTTCTATGAGAACACCATGAGAGATGACAGGCAGAGTGGCAGGAACTTCAATTGTCGAAAGAACCACTTCTGGAACCCATTTACTATTGCATAACCCACAGGGGACGACTCTCATGTTTGCAAAGGCAGCTGCATCATGTCGGAATGGAACATGCAAAATAGCACATGGAAGCACAGGTTTACCGCCAAACAAACTAGTAAGAGGAGTAGAATCCATGCCTAATGGAGACGCAGAGCTTCCTCGTTTCAAGTCGCCTGAATCAGGACTCCCTTTCAGTTTGTTTTTATGCCTCCTTGGTGCAGCAGACGAAGATCGAATCAGATTATGGATTGATTTTTTATCAATCCTGTATTTCTCTATCACAGGGGTTATTTCACATTGCTCGCCAGAAGGACTTAATTCAACAACAGTCATTTCCATATTTTTACCAGTGGTTTGAACCACACTCCATATAGGTCTGTCAGGTAAGATACTTGCAGCAGTACCGATAGCCGAAAGAATGCATACATCTTCATATACAACACAGTCTTCCATGTAACCAATAACATGAAGGCAATGAAGAGATTTTGCATGTGCACGTATTTCCTCGCGAAGTTCTGACCACCATTGATCACGTGTCTCCTGGTCTGCTATTTTCGCAGCTAGACGGCCTAGAAACTTCACAGACCTAGCAGCAACTACACCTCCTACACGAAAACGGGTGTTTAATGGCATTGACATTAATGTAAGTAAAGTAACTTCACTTTCTAGTCCCGGCGACTTTCTCAGTAGTGAAGGGAAATCTTTTGTTTCTGTCTCTTGTTCCTCTTCAGTGTCAAGATGAAGCAACGAATCTTGGCTCATTTTGTGTTCTAAACGAGGAAAGACTCGTCGGTGTAAGTAGCTATTCTGAGGGAAGACTTTGATATAATCCTCAAGGGGTGTGAAAATTGGTGGTGGGAGCGAGAACGGCGAAGTTATAAAACATGCAGTACCACAACCTCGTGCAACAAGACCAGAGTCCCCTTCTATGTCAAATGTTTGATTATATCCTAAAACAGCATTTCCTCCTAATTCCAAAACTTTCTTCCCAACTTGTCGCCAAACGGAATTCGACAGTTTATAAAACAGACTCTGACGAGACTCATTGCTTTTACGCGCCGTTCTAAAATTATCGCTCCACTCGTGCTCAGGATCATTCTCGACCACAAGCTCTTCAACAAAGCCAACTACGAATTCTACTGTGAATATATTTTGGTTCAGAACTGAGGTACCAAAGAAGAAAACGCCAGCTGAAGAATTCTTGAATGGATTCTCATCGTTCGAAAATGTAATTTTAACAGCAACATGCAATTCTCCCCGTATTCCACTCAATGTATCATAAATAGGAAACCATCCCAATATCTGATCTTCTTGATCATCGAAACGAGAAAACCTTAATAGAGGAGCAAGACTAACGTAAACGGTTCCAATCAAATCATCTGAAGTATATACATCATGGTCCATCACTCTGAAACTTAACGGCTCATTTTGAAGTTCAGAATCATCCAAAACATTAAACCTGAAATCTTGTTTCCACACTGGGTTTAAGGTCTTTTTTTTAATCTCAGTTCTCTCCATCTGTCCAGCAAAACGAAGATCTACAAATGCATCCGTTAGATTGGAGGAACGGTCCATTACTGGTAAATCCCGAGCCTCGATCACGCGAATCTTCACAGTCGACGGCATGCTTGATTGACCTCAAGAAAAAAGTGCGAAATTCAAAAAAATAGTTTCAAATCATGTTTCGAATCGTCACACTTGACACTCCGATCAAAATAGGTCTTGTTTGTAAAATAGTACCAGAGCATGTACTATGTATTCATAGGTGGTTCGTAGAGTATCTGCAGAAGCCATCCACGATATGCATACCTTATTTTATTCTTGTAGACATGCAAAAAATGCTAAAATATATTTAATTTTATAAGGGGCGGATGATTCATTGAATGGAACAACTTCCACATGTAGGAGCAGATGTTCGCGTGGGAACATAGGTCTCTAAATAGTTGAATTGCCTGACATTAATAGCACCTCTACGAACTCGGCGAATATATTCCACAGCATCAATCGGCTCCATTTTACAAAACTCAATCAATGCAATTGCGACTAAAACGGGTGCACGTCCTAAACCCGCAATACAGTGGACAGATATTCTTTCATTTTCCGCAATTCCCCCTTTGAAAAAACAATTTTCAACAAGCTCAAGCCATTGGTTTCGTACTTGGTCTGATGGCGGGCCACCATCCTTGAACTGCAAATCATGAACAGTAATTCCAGCACTTTCTAAGGCAGAAGTAGCATATGTCGGTTCACAAGCTCGAACGACATGTTTCACCCGAAGCGAAATCAATTCGTTTAGATGTGTTTCCATGTTCAAGTCAGAAGGAGCGTCTGTGATAACAATACGCAGAGGACCGTTATCTACAATGGAGGCACGTTTAACGCCCACTGTTTGTAGGGTATTGTCCGCGTTAATCATGATTTGTTATGGTGGCTCGAATAAAGTGGTTAAAATGACACTCTCTTGTTCATCCACTGCAAGAAGAACACCTGAAGCAGCTATCGTGAATATTATGGTCTTATCAATTGTGCCTTTGACCATACGGGGCTGTAGCACGGTGATGAGGAAGACTCTCTTACTGATGAGTGCGTGGATGGAGGACAAGTGATATCGAATTGCTACAGAGAAAAGTAATACCGGCAACCACTCTAGTAAACTTCTATCTAATACACTATACACAAACCTGAGCAAAGAGGATTTCATTCATATTCATTCATCTTCTATTTTGGTTAACTAAATGGTTCATATTCATTCGGAATATCGCGCGCTTCGTCCGTATCGTTGGAAGGTACATTTGATTCGTTCAAAAATGGTTTTTGGAATCATGTTCCACTGCTGCCATCAATTCGTTCAACTCCTTCCTAAAACCTTGAATCTCTTCATTCTTGGTTTGGAGCATGACTTGAAATTTCTTCTCTGCAGAGGCTAAATCCATCTCTGAACGATGCTGAACTTGCTGGACAATGACTTGTAACTCACGCTCGCGAGAACTAAATTTTAATTCCATATCCTCCAGTCTTCTATAAAGTGTTTGGTGTTGAAGCATAGATGGTGTGGTTGGCACTCCTAGCTGCTTCTTTGCTTCTCTCAGTTGCGCTTCTAGTTCACTATTCACTGAATGCAACCTATGTACCATCTCTTCAGAACGCTCAAGAGCACGGGTCCAGTGTTCCTCGTTTGAATAATTCGATTGGGATTTCATTATCTTAATGGCGTCTGCCAATGCTTCATTCTGTTTGATACTTGCCATCAATTTTTTCCTTAGAGACTTTTCTTCTGACTCCTGTTCATTTTGCATCTCCGGAGCTTCTCTTGATTTGGTCTCCACTTCACGTTTTTCTTCGATTCGAATTTTTTGCAATTGCTTTCTTAATGCGCGATTATCCTCTTCAAGATCACAAGGGGATATTTTGACTCCTTTTCCATAAAATGTGTCTAGTTGACTCTGAAGTTCCTCCACACGTGATTCAAGGGCGATATTTGTAGCACGAAGTTTGTCATTATCACGTTGACCTATCGATACCGGTCCTACCACTCCCTTCCGCATTGATTTCTTTGACAAATCCTCAATTTTCTTCCTGTAAAAGTCACGAATGCGAACGATTTCAGTTTCAAGAGCCACGATTCGAGCCTCTTTGTCCGTTGTTTTGATAGGTCCTTGAAACATTTCGGGTTTCATCTTGGAATTATTATTATTATCTTGTTCAACCAACAGTTCGTATCTTAGTTTGATGCGTTCATGCTCCTGGCGGAGAGTACGAAATCTGCCATTGAACGTTTTTTCCTGATTTTTCAACTCTTCTTCCAAACCCGATACCTTCTGTCGTAACTCACGACGAGTCTCTTTCTCTGATTCATTTGGACCAGCTGCTAAAATGAGATTTGCGATGCAGTCTGGATTTCGTTTCCTCAGTGCTTCTTCCAGCTCGGTCACTTGTTTCTCGAGTTGACGAATTCGTTTGATATCTGCAACAGATGAACGTCGGTTCTCTTTGTCGTGATGACTCTGTGGCTTTCCTGATTTGAGCGATACAATTTCTTCTTTGAGATTGGATATAACATCTTCGTTCGCCATAATAAGTTGTTGATTCTCAGCATACCAAACTAATTTCTCCTTCAATCGTTTCGCCTCTTCCAAGTGCTCCAATCGAGCTTGAGCCAGTTCCGTTCTAAGTGACTCCATCAAATTAGTATTCTCTGATGTTGGGGTAGCAAAATGACTCGCTGCGAGTTTCTTTGAAAGCGATTCGTTTTCAAGAGTGAGGTCTCGAACTTGATCACGGTACTTGGTGACTTTTTTGATATTATCTTCTCGCATAAAACTTAATTCGTTTCGTAATGATTCCAGTTCTTGTTCTGTACGAAGCTTTCTTTGCAACTCATCTGCCTGCACCGGGAAATGTTGCTCTTCAAGTCCGGCCCGTAGGCTAGCTTTGTACATCGTGTCCCTCATATGTATTGATTTTTCCTCTGCTTGTCTCAGCTGTAAAACCAACTTTTCGTTCTCTTTTTGGTACCCTGCTAACAGACGATCTTGTTCTGCCATTTCTTTCTCGATACGGAGGAGTTCTTCTTTCGGCACTGCGTTCGTGTCGCTTGAAATTACACGTTGGAGAGAAGCACGAACAGCATTTGTTGAACTGATATCACTTAGACTCGCCTGCAATTGAAATATCTCCGCCTCCTGGGAATCATGCTGGGTTTCGAGTTCTTGTATTCTGTCAACTGCTTTATGGTACTCTTTTGTGATTGCTTCCAATTCTGCTTCGAGAGAGCTAGCAAAAAGCTTCATCTTTTTGTTTTCTTCCACAGGGAGTTGTTTTTTGATGTGAATGGATTTCACATGTATTGGAGGAGGTAGTGCTTTTAGTGGTTTGACAGATTTTTCAATCAATCTGTCGTTCTTAGAAAGTGAATATTGTTGTGGAGAAAGAGGAGGAGGCGGAGGAGGAATGTTATCGTCGTTGGTTGAACCAGCTGACGGTGGTTGAATTCCACTCCAAAATATCCTTTTCACAGCTTCTTGGGTAGTAACACTGTCTTCATGTGTAGGATCATTTTCTCCTGGTGTTGTACTCTGATGGTCGACATTTTCTTCTCGTGGTGTACTCTGATTATCAACATCTTGAAAATGAGGAGGGTTTCTTGGTGGGGATGGCGCAGCCTCAGAAACACTGTCACTTCTTTCATGGCTTTGTTCTACTGGATTATCCTCACTTTTTTCATGACTTTGTTCTACTAGATTATCATGCGTTGAAATGTCATGACTTAGCGACCTCTCTTCGTATGACATATCATAACTTTGCTCTTCATCACGGTACTTTGTGGATACTTCAAGTTGATGGTCTTGAGGAAGAAACTCGACCAATGATTTATTGACTCCTGTACAAATTTCGCCGTCATCAAATAGAATAGTAAATTCTTCATTGCTATCCACCTTTTCAATCACACCACTATAAAACTCCCCCCATCCAGGAAGTTTCGCTTTCACTCTTGCTCCTAAAGCATCTTCTATATTTGGACTCTTTGCAGTCTGAGCCGTGCTGTAAAAATCGTCCAAATAATCTTCGCTGGCATCTGCTTCTATTGATGCGTAAATATCTTTGACCAATTCATTAGACTCTTCTTCATCATTCGTGTGTTCCTCTGAATCATAATCTGGGGCGTTCATGAGCCCCGATAGGTCCTGGAATGTAAATTGTTTCGCGACTTCATCAACAGCAACCCCTTCATTTAATTGTTCAGATAATCGACGTTGAAGTATATTTTTAGTACTTGGTTCGTCATCATCAGAATCATGGTGCATTGGAACACTTTGCAAAGTAACATCAAGTTTTTCACTTTTATTCTTGTAGGCCCCAGCTTCAAAATCTGTGGAGGATAATTCAAATGATTCTGATCCGAAAGACATATCAGATGAACCCGCTGGAGATACAACTTGGTCGGTTGTCTCTTGTTGCTTTCGTTGTTCAATCTCAACTTCTTGTTCCATCAACCTTTGCCTCTCATCCTCGGCAATTTTATCACGTTGACGTTGGGTATTGATATTTCCAAGAAGGGCCTCCATCCTTTCTTCCTTTGTTTTACTCAGCTCATTCTGACGTCGTGCTCTATCTAATTTCTCTTGCTCTTTTTTCCTTTTTGTTGAGCTTCCTTTCTTCTTCTTCGTCTTTTTCACGTCGAAGTCGTATTGATCCTCTGCTGATTGGAATGAATCGTATCTTCCCTTCCCTCCTCGGGATGAGTAGAAGCTATCCTCCTCGGAGACGCTTAAGTAGTTTTCAAAACCGTCACCCATGGCAGCTATTTGAAAAAGTATCAAATACTAATTTTTTCCCATGTATTCGTTTTTAGTACCAAACCTGATACATGTATTTTTTTTTTAAACACAACAAAAAATTGATTTTTTAAAGCACTACTAGTGGATAAAAGCCATCAAATGCTAATTTCTTAGATGCTCATTTCCGTGGTTTTATTGCAGTCAATGGGTCCAGACGGGACTTCAATTTAGGTGTAGATGTTTCCTTTGTTGATCCATTTGCGAAATCTTATGAAAACTTATCACCTGACGAGGTTTTAGTTTCGAAGGAGGACCT
>Ga0105055_10003687_pt1 | contig 22955 bp, 11 predicted proteins | sample BON03_FD_78090 | JGI IMG/M metagenome (GOLD analysis project Ga0105055, IMG submission 78090) | Freshwater microbial communities from Lake Bonney liftoff mats and glacier meltwater in Antarctica - BON-03 | ecosystem: Environmental > Aquatic > Freshwater > Ice > Glacier meltwater | place: Lake...
AACAAAAAAACTAATCAGATCATTGCGGAGAATGGCGATATTTCTGTGAACCTATCTACCATATAGGACGTTTCGAGACCCAAAAGTAAGAAAAGTAAAAAAGAGAATTAAAAACTAAAGCGTTGGTGCCAACATTGAATACATGTTTACAAGAGCAAGGGTCTACTTTATTTTTTGTAACGGCAATATCAGAAGTTGGAGTGATGGACAATGAAGCGATGGTTTTTGATCCATGGGATATCCTCTCCCCAGAGACACAAAGTGCAATCTCTCATTCAATCGTGGAACAAGTATGGAAAGGATTTCGAGAGTGGTGTGAATGCAATTTCCGAGAAAAAAAATCATTTGCCATCCCGAGTATTGGCGTTTTGCATTTCCGTCCCTACAAGCTTGGTATTAAAGTTCCTGTGCTGGCTTTATCAACTACCTTCGAACACACATATGGATTAAAAGGCCCAAAGTGTGAATTAGCTTCAATTGAAGTAGTCCGTGTGAACCTTAGAACAGAGGCCCACAGGTGGCTTCACGAGGACGATCACGACTGTCCTTCTTTTGAGATAGCACGCAATGTTTTGCATGCTATATTTGATTCATTTGGAGAAAGAGTTGCTGATGGTTATGATGTACTTCTGGAGTTAGGATTTGGTACTCTGAGGGGAGTTGGTCTCGATGTCGCTGTAGTGTTTCCAAAGCGAGACAAAAAGGAAGCGTATCCATTACCGCGAAGACCGGATATCAAATCCTCTAAACCAACATCACCAATGAATCAACGGCGCCGTAATTCCTCTAATCCTACCAGCGTGAGTGCCTTATGGACTTTGGATGGTTCCTTGTGTGACACTGCCAACTTGAAAACAATACCACACAATCGACGTGGCTCTTCCTTCAATAATGCTAGTTTGGAAGTGATTCAAAGCCGCAACAATAAGACAGCAGGAAATTCATTGAAACCTTTCCGCCGCAGTGCTGAACTAGAAGTAATGGTTACAAGTATTGCTTCGAAACTGCAATATCCACATTTCGTTGACAAATACTCGCGAACGAAATGTGCTATAGTAGATAGTAGCTGGTCAGGCTCATGGTCAAGTGATAAAATTGCCTCATTTTACTCTCCCCAAGCGAAATGCATATTTATCGATCCGATTCTGAAACGACTGATTTTCAAATTTCCCCAAGATCTTGAAGCTAAACAGGAAAAGAACCAAGAAGAACAACCATGGTATCGAAGATCATTTGATGCAAAGATTGTGAGTAAATCGGTTCCACGCAAGCAAATTCGTTTTGGTGAGCAAGAATTATTGTTGCCAGGTATAGCAGATCACCAGTTATTTTGTGTACCTCGTGAAGAGGAAGAGGATAAAGCGTCTATATTGCAGTACGAGCATTATATTATTCACGGTATACCAAACAACGACGTGGCTCCACTTCCGGTGGAATGGATGATGAGAGTAACCAAGCAGCTTCCGGATTTGAATCTTGCATGCATCACAGATGAAGAAAGCCCTCCCGCTGAATTAGAAGAAGTCGAAGAAGAGGATTCTGAGATTGATGAAGACTGTTTTGATGAAGATGAGGAGTTGAGTGATGACGAATCTAGTCTAGGAGAATCGATGGCTCTGAAACAACGGAATCTGGATATTCTGCGAAATACACTAACTGATACAGTGAAGCAAATCGAAGAACGATATAAAAAGGCAGTTCAAAAATCAGTTTTAGATTATGCACTGAAAGATCCTATTCAAAGAGATATGTTAAGAATTCGTCATATACCTCGAACTCACAGGGCAAAGGAATGGGGATGGGGGGCGGAAGAACCAGTGTTTCAAGCGCCCATTGAATGGAAGGAAAGCTTTGAACTGGCTAAAATAACGTTGAAAACGCATCTTATGGTGACTCATCCGTTGATAAGGCAAATCGGGAATATTTGGAATGAAGAAATGGAGGAGATACTATTACTTGGACTTCCTCAATCTGACGATGAAGCGATTCGTATGGATTGGAAGCCAGCCACTATTGCTCAAGTTGTCTCTTCACAGCGACAACATACAATTGCGGCAAGAGAAAAGCTCACTGCGGTATGGCATGGCAAGGTTGTTGGCATATTTACGGCAGCAGTGGACGCTGAAAGTGACCCATTAAGCGAATATTCACAGGTAAAGTTGAGATCGCTTTTTGAATGTGCGGGAACATTGATGGGAAATCAAATGAGGCAAATGGTTTACAAGTCTTTGAAGTGTTTTGTGTACTTTCTAGACCGACTCAATCTACACCATGAAAACAATCAAGTATACAGCGACTACACTGCAAGCCTTCGTTCTGCATTTACTAATGAACTAGTCATTGATGACAAGAAAATTACCACTCAGACATCCTTGGAGCAAATTTCCAACCAAGTTCTTCATCTTTTTGACGATGTGGCGGTGTGCTTGAACAAATTGATGCGAGTAGAGAAACTAGGAATTGGAATCAGTGCCGAAGAAGATGATGAACGAGAAATGAGTTCCGCCTCTTTCGACAGGAATACGTACATTGTCGGCTTAGAGGCTACCTATTTTGCAGAATTGCGATCCGAAATTGAAAAGAAATTGGTTGTGAATGCGGTTATTTCAGAAGATATTGTTGCCAAGTATTCGGAATTTCGATTCATCCTAGAAGAAATGTCGTCATTGGAAGCATTTGTAAAACTGGAACGACCTCTTGAGGAGTACCAGGTTTCTATGGATCGCTACCATGTGATGATAACGATGTTGAAGACGCATAATCACGACTATATTGCTATGGGTTTGCAAACCATATATTGCGCCTCTATAAATGAGGAACTCGTTGCGCGAGCCCAATCTTGTTGTCATTTCCTTGAAAACAATGTTCTGCAAGGAGTGGTGCAGCGCAATATTAGTATATGTAAAGCTTTCACACATATTAGTAATACGGTTGCACTCAAGTCGTCAGACACCTGTGAGTTGGTCGAAGCGGAAAGGTATATTCTGCAAGTTCGGGAGGTTGTCGTTCCGGAATTGCTTCAAGAGGTAGATGAGATTCGAATGAGCCTGGAGTTCCTTCTATTAAATAAATCACTTGTCACTGCAGATCTGTTAACATCATTGGGGGTGACTTTTGGATGGGTGAGGAAAATTGAAAGTGTCGTTGACGATGGAGCAAATCATCGTCAAGCAGAACGAGATTCATTCGAAGTTGAATTCAAATTGGAACGTGATGGTTTTATGCAAGAATTGGGAGTTATTGAATCTCAGATCGATATGTTGAAGGACAAGGGAGACATTCGATTTGTTCGGCAACAACTTCGAGCAGTGGGCAATGTGAAGGAGCTGATTGGCAATGCCAAATCAAGAGCCTCGGACATTAATGAGGAAGAAACGAAGCTAGGATGGGTCCCTTCGGAATTCGCCAAATTGAATCGAATCGAGCAAGGCTTAGAACCCTATGATTTGCTGTGGTCTACGGCGGAAAGGTTTCAGGCGTTGATGAATCGATGGAATAACGGCCCTGTGTATACATTACGAGTGGACCAGATGGAAAAGGAAACGTTGGAGATGGAAAGAATCACGCGTCAATTAATGGATCAGTTTTCAAGTTCAAGCCCATCTTGTGCCTCCGTCGCAGAACATATTCACCACGAATTCAGTCAGTTTAAAGTCCATTTGCCACTCATAGCCGCCATTTCCAACGACGGCTTACAGCCTAGGCATTGGTTAAAGATATCTGATACTGTTGGATTTGCGTTGGATCCTGAAGCCGAAACAACTCTTCTTCGAATAATGGAACTCCAAATTGATCAACATCTTTATGAACTAGAAGCTATATCGGAGGTGGCATCCAAAGAGCACGCTATCGAAAACGCACTAGAAACTATGAAAAAGGAATGGGAAAGCCTCAGCTATGATTTACAGCCTTACAAGGAGTCAGGTACCTTCATTCTGCAGGTAGGGAAAGTGGATGAAATTCAAACAACTCTTGATGATCATTTGGTGAAAACTCAAACGCTTCGAAACTCTCCTTATTGCAAGTTTATCGGCAGTGCTATGGAACAATGGGAAGAGTTTCTACAAAAAACCAGTCAAACAATTGAAGAGTGGTTGAGAGTCCAAGCATCATGGTTATATTTAGATCCAGTATTTTCCTCTGAAGATATAATGAAGCAGATGCCTAAAGAAGGTCAAGAGTTCCACCAGGTGAGTAGCATGTGGAGGGAGATTATGAACGTTGTGCACAAGTCACCTTTGTGTATGTCTGTTGCAGGTATTGAAAACCTTTTAGGAAGATGGATTAATGCAAATGCCAAGCTAGAAGGAATCAACAAAGGGCTCAGTGCATACTTGGAAATGAAGAGACTCTATTTCGCTCGATTCTTCTTTTTATCAAACGATGAATTGTTAGAAATTCTTGCCGAGACCAAAGATCCAACCCGTGTTCAACCATTCCTGAAAAAGTGTTTTGAGGGTATTTCGGGTTTAACGTTTAAAGATGGAATAATCATGGATATACAAAGTGCAGAAGATGAATGCGTTCCATTGCGTACTACCATTACGCCCGCCGATGCCAAGGGGGCTGTTGAAGTGTGGCTTCTCCAACTGGAACAAGAAATGTGCAAGACATTGCGTGCATGCAGCAAATCGGCGATTCAGGATTTTCCAACCAAAGATCGTCAAAAGTGGATATTGGATTGGCCTGGTCAAATTGTATTGGCTACTGGATCTCTATTCTGGACACAGCAAGTGGAAAATGCATTTCAATCACCTGACGGATTAATAGAGTATGATCAATATATGACCAAGCAACTGGATGACTTAATCAATCTCGTTAGAGGGACCTTAACAAAGTTAGAACGATGCACGTTGTCGGCTCTGGCTGTTATTGACGTGCATGCTCGCGACGTAGTAACACAATTAATGGATGCGGGAGTTCATTCGAAAGAAGACTTTGATTGGACGAGTCAGCTACGATACTACTGGGAGCAAGATACAATTATGGTTAAAATAATTGCTTCGGAACTTGAATACGGCTACGAGTATTTAGGGAATTCATCGAGGTTGGTTATCACACCTCTTACTGACCGTTGCTATCGGACTTTGATGGGCGCGGTACATTTGCAATATGGTGGGGCTCCGGAAGGGCCTGCAGGTACAGGTAAAACTGAAACTACCAAGGATTTAGCCAAAGCACTTGCACGTCAGTGTGTGGTGTTCAACTGTTCTGATGGGCTGGATTATCTTGCCATGGCCAAGTTCTTCAAGGGATTGGCGTCTAGTGGGGCGTGGGCTTGTTTTGATGAATTCAATCGAATTGAGCTGGAGGTTCTTTCTGTGGTGGCGCAGCAGATATCCAGTATTCAGCACGCCATCGCAAGTCGGATGCATGAATTTGAATTTGAAGGAACAAAAATTCAATTAAGATGGACTGCAAATGTTTTTATTACGATGAACCCTGGCTATGCCGGTCGTTCTGAGTTACCGGACAATTTGAAGTCGTTGTTTAGGACGGTAGCCATGATGATTCCAGACTATAGTTTAATTGCAGAGATTATGCTGTTTAGTTACGGTTACTCCAATTCTAGGGATCTTGCAAATAAGATTACCACCACTTACACTCTATGCTCGGAGCAATTGTCTTCTCAGGACCATTATGATTACGGTATGCGAGCCGTTATCAGTGTTTTAAAGGCAGCTGGTGCCTTGAAGCGACAGTTCCCGAACGAGATGGAAGATGTGATTGTGCTACGATCTATCTGTGATGTGAACCTTGCCAAGTTTCTAAGCCAGGATATTCCATTGTTCAAGGGGATCATTTCAGATTTGTTCCCTGGTGTAGTTTTACCAGAAGCTGACTACACTCACTTGTTGAGTGGCGCTTATGCTACATGCGAGACTTTGAATATTCAACCAGTTCCAATTTTCATGGAAAAAGTTATTCAGTTATATGAGATGATCGTGGTACGACACGGTCTCATGGTCGTTGGTCCCCCACTAGCCGGGAAGACAAGTGCATGGAAAGTGCTTCAAGGTGCACTGACTACAATGGACGAGTTAAAGGTGATGGAATGCACATTAGGAGAGCACGAATTGGCCGCTGATGCTTTCGTTATCAATCCTAAGGCAGTCACTATGGGCCAATTGTATGGTTGTTTTGACCCTGTGTCCCATGAATGGTCTGATGGTGTATTGGCTGAAACCTACCGTAACGCGTCCAGAGCTAATGACAACAGAAGAAAATGGCTGTTATTTGACGGACCAGTAGATGCTGTATGGATTGAGAACTTGAATACGGTGTTGGATGACAATAAAAAGCTCTGTTTAATGAGCGGTGAGATTATTGCTATGTCAGCATATATGAATTTGATTTTTGAACCCATGGACCTTGCAGTTGCTTCTCCTGCCACTGTATCCAGATGTGGTATGGTGTACATGGAGCCCGAGAAGCTGGGATGGCGTCCATTCTTACACTCGTGGAGCGTCACCACTGGTTTGGTTGTTGGAGATGTCCAAGTACTGACCAGCTATTTCGAAAGTTTTGTAGACCCAATTTTAGAATTTGTAAGAAGGAACTTGAAGGAGCTGGCACCTACTACCAACACGATGTTAGTTCGCAGCACGCTACAACTCCTAGGGTGCTTATTCAAAGACTCGCAAACTGAAATATCCATGTCTTCATTGCAGATGTACTTCATGTTCGCAACTGTGTGGTCTTTTGGTGCTTCAACAGATAAAGAAGGGAGACATTTGTTTGATGTATTTATTCGCAACTTGTTTGAGACAAGTGAATTGCTTGATCATTCGTTAGATTTTCCATCTCAAGGAACGGTATTCGATTTCTTTGTGCAGGAGGCGAGTCAATGGGAAGCGTGGTTCAGCCAAATTGATCCTTCACCAAATTTTGCTAAAGATGCTTCGTTCTCTTCTATCATAGTTCCCACCAAGGATACTGTGAGATATACATACTTACTAGATTTAGCGGTGAGAAATCAAAAAGCAATGCTGTTCGTCGGTCCTACCGGTACAGGAAAGACAAAATACACGACAGACTATTTGCTTAACAAATTGGATCCAGCCAAGTTCAAAGTATTACTAGTCGGGTTCTCGGCGCAGACTTCGGCAGCACAAACGCAGCATATGATCGACAGTCAAATGGATAGAAGGAAGCGTGGTGTGTTTGGTCCCAGCCAAGGTAAAAGGTGCGTGGTGTTTTTGGATGATGTGAACATGCCACTGGTAGAAACATATGGAGCACAACCGCCTTTAGAGTTGCTGCGTCAGGGTATTAAATACGGAGGATGGTACGATTTGAAGGATCGCAGTTTTAGAAATATAGTTGATTGTCAATTTGTTGGAGCCATGGGTCCTCCTGGTGGTGGTCGTAATTTTGTTTCGCCTAGATTCATGAGGCACTTTCACATCGTAGGAGTTACTGAATTTGAGGAAAGTTCCATGCAGCGTATTTACAAGGTCCTAACAAACTGGTATGTTAATACTTGCAACGAATTCCCTTCGCAATTTGGATCCATTGGTAACACGGTGGTGAATGCCACTATTGAGATATATAACACAGCCATTCGGCACTTGCTCCCCACGCCACTGAAATCCCATTACTTGTTCAATATGCGTGATATTAGCCGAGTTATTCAGGGGATCACATTGGCTACTGATAAGATTATCGGCAAGGATGTTAATAAGTTCACGAGGTTGTGGATGCATGAAATTATTAGAGTCTTTGGAGACCGATTAGTCGATGATCTAGACAGAGATAGATTTGTTTCTGAGATGCTTCTTCCGGCATTACAGACACACTTCGGGAAGAGTTTCCAGCAGCTATTTTCTCATTTTCCAATCAAGAATAATGAATGCAATTGGAACAATGTGCGGCAGATCATGTTTACCAATTTTTTGAATGGCAAGAAGAACGCTGAGGAATATGACGAAATATCAGATATTGAGGGATTCAAGACTGTTTGTGAGCAACAGCTGATGTCCTACAATGCTATATCAAATAAACCTATGAAACTTGTCATGTTTGCTTATGCCATAGAACATCTAGTCCGTATATCGAGGATTATTAGTATCGACGGCGGCAACGCACTTCTCGTGGGATTGGGTGGTTCTGGCAGACAATCTTTAACTCGCTTAGCAGCATTCGTTAACGAGTTTGATATATTTCAGATAGAGCTCCGAAAGAACTACCAAGTAGTCGACTGGCATGACGACCTTAAGAAGGTATTAAGACTCTGTGGCGGAAAAGGGAAACACATGGTGCTGCTTGTATCTGATGCTCAACTGAAATATGAAAGTTTCTTGGAGGATATTAACTGTTTATTAAACTCTGGAGAAGTTCCGAACATGTTGGCCCATGATGAGAAAGCAGAATTATGCGAGATGGCTCGGACTGCAGCAAAAAGTCGCAACATGGAGACTGCTGACGGATTGTATGCATTCGTCATCGAGCGTGTACAAACCTGCTTGCATATTGTCCTTGCATTTAGTCCTATTGGTGATGCGTTCAGATCTAGAATACGCATGTTCCCTTCTTTGGTAAACTGCTGTTCCATTGATTGGTTCAGTGAATGGCCAGAAGACGCATTGACTTCCGTCGCAGAAAGTTTCTTGAATGATGTGAGTTTCGGAGAAACATCGCAAGAGAGTAAAGAGTTTAGATCGAAATGCGTGGATTTGTGCAAACGTTTTCACGTCAGTACCATAACCTATGCGCAGCGCTATCTAGCCGAGTTGAACCGGTACTATTACGTGACCCCAACTTCCTATTTGGAGTTGATACATACATTCAAGTCAATGTTAGGAGTAAAACGATCTAACTTGGAGAGCGCTCGACAACGATATCATATTGGATTGGAGAAACTTAAGTTTACAGAGGACTCCGTTCAAGGCATGCAGAAGGAACTCCAAGAGTTACAACCAAGTTTAGTAGATACTGAGAAACAAACAGTGGAGATGATGAAAGTCGTTGAGACAGAACAATTGGAGGCAGATAAAATCGCCACGGTAGTGAAACACGAAGAACTGGTGGCCAATGAAAAAGCTCAAATGGCAAAAAGCATTAAAGATGAATGTGAAGGGGAGCTTGCAGAAGCCATGCCTATTCTGGAATCGGCTATTCAGGCGCTAAATACGCTCAGCAAGAACGATATCACTGAAGTCAAGTCTATGAAGAGCCCTCCAGACGGAGTGAAACTGGTGATGGAGGCCATGTGCGTAATGCTAGATGTGAAACCTGTTAAAGTAAAGGATCTAAACGACCCCAGTAAGAAAATAAACGATTATTGGGAACCCGCTAAGAAACAGCTTTTATCAGATCCCAAGTTTCTCAATAATTTGATGGAGTATGACAAGGACAATATCGATGCTAAGATTGTTTCCAAGGTAGAAAAATTTTGCGAGATGCCTGAGTTTGATCCGGCGATGATCTTGAAAGCCTCTAATGCAGCACATGGATTGTGTTGCTGGGTGAGAGCGATGGTGGAATACGACAAGGTGGCAAAAGTGGTCGCACCTAAACGCGCTGCGCTGGAACAAGCAGAGACAGAGTTTGAGGTGGTGATGATGGGTTTGCGCGAGAAACAAAGCGAGCTAGACAAGGTTGAGAAACGAGTTGCCGGCTTGGCCCATCAGTTGGCAGAATGCAAACAGCGGAAACAAGATTTACAGGAGCAAGTGAACGAATGTACGGTCAAGCTAGACAGAGCTGAGAAATTGATATCTGGTCTAGGAGGAGAAAAATCCAGATGGGAAGCTGAGGTTCAGAGTTTAATGGATCAATTTACGAACGTGACTGGTAATGTGTTGATATGTTCCGGTGTAGTGGCTTACTTGGGTGCCTTTACCGTCACATTCAGAAGAGAAATAGTGCAAGAATGGACTAGATTGGCAGTGGAGAATCAGATTCCATGTTCCCGTAAGGAAGATCTTAATCTAATTGCAACTATAGGAGAGCCAGTGAAGATTCGCAATTGGAACATTCAAGGTCTCCCCATTGATGACTTTAGTGTTGAAAATGGAATCATTGTGGATAATTCTAGACGATGGCCTTTGATGATTGACCCACAAGGTCAAGCTAATAAATGGATTAGAAACCTTGAGAAAGAGAATGGACTTGAAATATGTAAACTGACAGATCCGAATTTCATGCGGAAATTAGAGAACTGCATACAATTTGGGAAACCTCTTTTATTAGAAAATATAGGAGAAACTCTTCCAGCGACATTGGAACCATTGCTTTTGAAACAAGTTTTTAGTAAAGGAGGCGTGACCAGAATCAAACTAGGAGATGCTATTGTTGAGTATTCTCCCAAATTTAGATTCTATATGACCACCAGATTACGCAGTCCGCATTATTTGCCAGACGTTTCGGTGAAGGTGACTCTATTGAACTTTATGATAACTCCTGTTGGTATTGAAGATCAACTACTGGGAATTCTGGTAGCCAAAGAACGACCAGATCTCGAAACTTCCCGGAGTGAACTCATCGTTCAGAGTGCTGATAATAAAAAGACTTTGAAAGAAATCGAAGACAAAATACTTCATGTGATGTCCTCTTCACAAGGGAATATCTTGGAAGATGCCACTGCCATCGAAATCCTTTCCAAATCTCAGGCGGTTGCGAAAGACATTTCTGAAAAACAGAAAATCGCAGAACAAACAGAGAAGGAGATCGATGAAGCTCGTGACGGGTACTTGCCGATTGCCAGCAAAGCGTCGACTATGTTTTTCTGTATTGCAGATATTGTGTCCATTGACCCAATGTATCAATACTCGCTCAACTGGTTCATAGAGTTATACGAGACCTCCATTGGGAACTCGGAGCCGTTTCCAAATGACATTTTTAACAGACTGCAGGCGCTTGAGGATCACTTTACATTTGCGGTGTATCGCAACGTATGTCGCTCGCTGTTTGAAAAAGACAAGTTGTTGTTTTCATTCATGCTTTGCACGAGGCTCTTGCAAGATTCCATCCCCCCAGTCCTGTTTCGGTTTTTTATTAGTGGAGGAATGCCTTTGGAGCATTTACCTGTCAATCCATGTGCAGATTGGCTTCCTGATAAATGTTGGAGTGAGCTCAATATCCTTTCACGAGAAATGAAGTCAGTTGGTTTGGAATGTGCAGACACGCTTATTCAATCGTTTGGGGACGAGTGGAAGGAGTATTATGACTGTCATGCACCACAGAATACCCCTTTACCTGGTTTATGGAATGATAAACTAGATGCGTTTACGAAATTATGTGTACTTCGCTGCATTCGACCTGATAAGATGATTGCAATGGTTTTCAAGTTTGTATCAGATATGATGGGTAGCAAATTTGTTGAGCCTCCTGCTTTTGAGCTTCGTTCCTGTTGGGAAGACTCCAAGGCATGGACTCCGCTTATTTTTATTTTATCAGCTGGATCTGATCCTATGACGTCATTGAGCAAGTTCTCAGAGCAGCACCACATTCAATTGACATCTTTATCACTGGGTCAAGGACAAGGTGCATTGGCCGAAAAATTGATCCGACGAGGTATTGAAACTGGCTCATGGGTTGCGCTGCAGAATTGTCATTTGTTTCCAAGCTGGATGTCGGCATTAGAACAGCTTTTGGAAGAAGTTGGACCTCAACTAATGCAATCAGAAAATCAACAATTCCGTTTATGGCTAACTTCATATCCTTCCAAAATGTTTCCAGCTTCGATTCTGCAAAATGGTGTTAAAATGACAAATGAAGCCCCTAAAGGACTACGGGCCAATCTAGTGAGCTCGTATATGACCGATCCTATTGTGGACAGTGACTACTTTGAGACTTGTAAACCGACGAAAGCACGCTGCTTCAAAAAGCTGTTATTCGGTTTGTGTTTCTTCCATGCCGTGATACAAGAACGACGGGACTTTGGAGCATTAGGTTGGAATATCCCTTACGAGTTCAACGAAAGCGACCTTCGAATATCAGCACGACAATTGAAAATGTTTTTGGAGAGTGGGGATGAGCAAAATGATTTACCGTTTAAAGCATTGAAATACACCATTGGTGAATGCAACTACGGAGGTCGAGTTACAGATGAGAATGACAGAAGGACCATGGGAGCGATGTTAGAATTGTACTTAGGACACAATGTAGCTCACATTGAACACCATAGTATGAGTTCTAGTGGTACTTACGTTGTACCAAAACACGGATCGCACTCAAGTTATCTAGAGTACTTGAGATCTCTCCCCGTGAATGCTGATCCAGAAGTATATGGATTAAATGAGAATGCTAACATTTCCAAGGACATCGCGGCTACTCATCAGATGCTAGAAGCCTTGTTATTGACACAGCCTCGCATTCAAGCAGCAGTTGGTCAAGCGACACCGGAACAGCAAGTGGAAGAGGTTGCCATCAACATCCTTGCCAAACTAGATGAACAATTTGACATGAACAAAGCTCACAAGAAATACCCAGTCATGTACTCCGAGTCCATGAACACCGTGTTATGCCAAGAGCTTAGCAGGTACAATACATTGACCAGTGTTATCAGAGACAGCCTATGCACCCTAATTAAAGCGACGCAGGGTTTAGTAGTGATGAGTCTTGAATTGGAAAGTGTCTTCAGTTCGATACTGGTTGGAAAGATTCCTGAAATGTGGAGAAAAAAATCGTTTCCGTCTCTGAAGAACTTGCATGGCTATGTACAGGATCTATACAAGCGACTGAACTTCTTCCAGAATTGGTTCCAATATGGCCCTCCTTCTGTTTTTTGGATATCAGGCATTTTCTTCACGCATGGTTTCCTTACAGGGGTTTTGCAAAACGCAGCAAGAAGGAATCGGGTATCTATTGACGGTGTCCAGTTTGACTATCTGGTTCTTGCAGCTGAAAAAAACACAACAACTCCACCTGCACAAGGTGTCTACGTTAATGGTCTCTTTCTTGAAGGCGCTAGATGGAATCCTGATTCAAAGGCCCTGGACGAATGTTTACCGAAAGTACTTCATGACACATGTCCTTTAATCCACATGCTTCCGACTTCAGAAGCAGTTCAAAATACCGGAAAGTTCAAGTGTCCGTTATACAAAACAAATGAAAGACGCGGCACATTATCTACCACTGGACACAGTACCAACTTTGTGATGTACATAACACTCCCTTCGAATGACGACGAATCACATTGGATTAGAAGAGGTGTTGCATTGCTCACTCAACTACCAGAATAGACTTGTAAATGATTCTTTAAATAAATAAGTAAATATGAATGGTTCACATAACGCAACAACCAGAGGTTCGAGGCTTTCGGTTTTGTTCTAAATCTTTTGGTTCTTCCACTTCCATATCGTAGGCTATCTCACAATCGGCCAATTGTTCATAAAATGTTTCTGGTCTCACAAACTCCAATTCTTTAAATACTTTGGCGTGAAATTCATCCACCAGCTTAACAGACTTTCTTCTCTGTGCCTTTGTGGGTGTACTGGCATCCCATTCGGACTCCTGAAATTCAGCGTTTACCACATTCAAAGGAGGTCGAAACGGCGCCACAATAGATCTATTCTCGAGTTTTTGCCAGTCAATCCCGTTGAAGAACGGATGGTTCTTGAGTGCCGTGAAACTGGTGGTGTCGGTGGATCCGCAACCAATTCGTTGGTCCGGCGCATGATGCAAGAGTTTCAGAACCAAATCATGGGCATCTGGGGTCAATCCGGTCATATTGTTGCCAGCGTGTTCCTTGTTATGAGCAAGTTGTTCAAGCGATGCATCGCTCCAACGAACAACACCCTGTACCATGTTTTGAACCAATGCTCTTTGACTCTTCTTAGGGCCTCGAGAAAAAGGAAGCATGGTTGGTGAGAACATCTGATGCAATGCAACACCACAAGCAAACCAATCCACCGAATATCCATAATCTTTATACCTGGGTAGGTCGCCAGATGTATTTAAGGATTTACGCGATGGTTGCTTCATAAGTGATTGAAATTTGGAATTCTGTAAACTCTCAAATGCAGAGGTGCCCAATGCTAAAGATTCTCTTGGAGGTTGCTGCTTTTCTTCCTGGAATGATATGATTTCAGGAGCTTTCTCGAGGGGTTTCAAAATTGGTGCATTATCTTTCGTGGATGATAAGTGCTGCACACGAACACTCGTTCCTCTGCTTCGAAACGATATTATTCGTTTTTGCAAGAAACTGGAAGTTGCGTTAGATAATTTCTTGCTTGGATTAGCGACGCTTTTGGATCGCTTACTGTCCCAATGGGGACCTAGATACATTTCCGGAGCTTCAAGTTCATTATTAACAAGGAAAACAAATTACAAGCAATATAACTTACCAACATATCCTGGTGTTCCACAGCATGTGACAGCTCGCGGGTCTTCAGTTTCAGATGTTACACTCAATCCAAAATCATTAATGCATACATATCCTTCCGAATCCAGCAATGCGTTAGAGAGTTTAATATCTCGATGAATAATTCTGTTGGAATGGAGATGATGTATTCCAGAAATTAGGCACGCCATCCAAAACTGCACTACGTCTTCACGAGGTGCTTCCATTCTTTTTAATTGATACTTCAATTCACCTCCAAACATAATATCCAGAATAAAGTATATGCTCATATCATCAGAATATATGTGATGCAATCTGCAAATGAATGTACTGTGACATTTTTTCAGTATCTTTGCCTCGTTGAGGACTGTTTCAATTCGTTTCTTTGTGATAATTCTTGCTTTCGACATTTCTTTGGCTGCATAAATAGCTCCCGACTCCATTCGAATAGCATGGACTTTTCCAAATCCACCTTCCCCTAGTACTCGTAATCGCTCGTAATCGTCTGAAGTAAGAACCTTCTTAGAATAGGTGTCGTATTGATGCACAACCTTTCCATACTTCGAAAGTAGAAATGAATCTACTGATCCGCGCAATTTATCCATCGTGAACTTTATTAATTCTTCAAGCGATTGGGTCTTCTCAATCTGAGTTTTCAACTCTAATAGAATGTTACTATCGCTTTCAGACCCTATGTACAATTTACTCTCTGTGCAGAGGTAATCTCTGATAACCCGCATGATGCCATGTGTCTTATAAGTTCCAATTGGGCAATGACTCAATTCTTCCGCGCGATCATGGCAAAGAATAATGTAATTCATGTCCATGGTCTTTAGATACCTCCAGAACAACCCTCTTCTAATAGATATATTCAGGATATCTTCGAGAGTGTAAGCATGTATCTTGAAAGAGGACTCTTCTGTCATGTTTTTCTTTTCCATAGCATTCTTAATAGAAAATACGAGCGGGTCTTTCTGGGCCTCTAAATAGTGACGATCCTCCACCACTTGGCTGAGGATATTCATCCAGTGTATACGTTACCAAGATCAAGTCAAGATTCAACGGCTCTCCTGTTTTGGGGGACTATCCCTCGAATGATTTTTAATATAGTTGTCTCTAACAAAGTCCTAGTGGGAGAATAATGGATGGTGGGCGCTTGTTTTTTCAAAAAGTTATCTTTGATCACCACCCATATTAAAAGTGTTTCCATGACAGACCAGGAACTCAATTCGAAAGATGCTTCGCAGTTCAAACTTCTACGCAAGCTGCACGACAAGAAGCAATACAAGAAAGCTTTGAAAGCTTCTGAGCAACTGCTTAAGTCTCATCCCAACCACGGGGAGACGTTGTCGATGAAAGGTCTCACTTTGAACTACCTCGATCGCAAAGTGGAAGCTTATGAGTGCGCTAAAGAGGGTTTGAAACATAACATTAGAAGCTCTGTCTGCTGGCATGTTTACGGACTTATATATCGCAGCGATCGGAATTATGTAGAAGCCATCAAATGTTATGCCAACGCCCTGAGGTTCCACCAAGGTGCAAATGTTCAAATTCTTCGCGATATGGCGATTCTTCAAATTCAAACCAGGGATTTTAAAGGATATCAAAAATCTAGAAAGGAGCTGATTGTCTTGCAATCGAATATGCAAGGAAATTGGATTGGATACAGGTAAGTCATCGATATTTTAAAGGCTTGATCGAAGCTTTGCACGAAAGACTTCCACTTTCGGCGGAGTCAAAACATAGCCCATAGAGAAGGAAAAGTAATGGTCGCGGAAATATTTTCATCAGTACCCCCACCTATATCCCGCATCACCCAACTGGTCCACATTGTAATTGTATTGATAATTGTAGGCTAACAGTATATGACAGTATGGCGCATCATTTGGCTGGTAATATCGATTTAGCGTTACAGATACTCAATTTGCATATTAGTACGTACGATGTTTCACGTATCCGACCTACCTACGAAGAGAGTGAAGTATGGATGTACAAGGCGATGTTGCTGGAGGAAGACGGACGTCTCGAGGAAGTGTTGCAGCTTCTACGAGATCAAAAAGATGATATTGTTGATATAGTTGCTTGTAGAGAGCAATACGCCAGCATCCTTTTGAAACTGGGTAAATTCGACGAGGCAACAGAGTTATTTAAATTGATGTTTCGCGTCAATCCAGAATGCTACAAATACCATTGTGGTCTATTGGTAAGTTTACGATAATGATTCGCATACATATTCTGCCACGACCATACGGTGTCATATCGACGTTACTGTTTGAGTTGCCAAGTGTTTTGCGTAAATTCGTGCCTGTGTTTGAAATTCTCTCTGGTTAACACCTAATGTTTCTCGGGGAAAAGAATGCAGACAACAAATTCATATGAAACCGGAATCTAACTGTTTTTAGGCATGTCATTTGAAAATATCGGATATTAGCAACTGTTCTGGTTGCCAGCTACCTGTTCAAAATAGGATGTAAGTTGCAGTAATAAATGGCATCGATGATGATACATCTATCGCGTAGAAGCATTCTGTATCACGGAACTGCGAAAGCAGACAAACCCTCTGTGTTTGGTTTGCTCATACTTCAAATCAATTCATCCATCAAATCAGCCGTGTAGGATTCCATTTGGTACTCGTTACCGTGAGTTTTCTATTGGTCGTTTCGATGGTTTATTGTGGAAGTAGCCGATGATCGAGCAATGCACTTATGGTGCTGTCTGAGATACCGTGTTTTCAAATCGTTATTAACTTTTAATTTGCAGATTAGAACCGAAAGTAGTTGGTGAAATTTCAGGTATGTACGAGACTATGGCTTGTGAGTTCCCCAAAGCACTTGCCGTACAACGAATTCCTCTTGACTTTTTAGAAGGTTCGATTTTTCAAAGTCATGCATCGAGATTTTTATTGATGGCCCTTCGCAAAGGCATTCCATCCCTGTTTTCTTCATTGAAACCAATATATAAGATTGCTTTTGACAAATCCGAACAAGTGTCCAGTGAAATACGCGAGCAGAGTATGGGCAAAGTGAAGATATTAGGTGAAATCATGGATTCATTCAGGAATACTCTGTACAAAGGCGAACCTTTACCTGGCGGCACTGTTGATGAAGCCCCTACCATATTGCTGTGGATTTTGTACTTTATAGCGCAGCATTTAGATATGTGTGGAGAACGAGTAAGTATATTTTAAAACAGGGGGACTCAAATGCATTCGATGATAGAATATACAAGAAACTCGAATTCTGAATGCTGGTGAAGATTCATCGACAAACGATTTGCACGTCAGTCTGAGAATTGTAGTGTCCCCTTTGTGTAGTGTATTCCGTGTGACGAAACATCAATAGCACAGACCTGTTCTGAATTCATGTGAAGAATACGCTTTAGATTGCCTGATGGTTACACTCACACCTCTTTTTTTGAATATGTTACTTATTCCAATTTTAGGACAAAGCTCTTGTGGTTATAGAAGAGGCCCTTGTTCATACGCCTACACTTGTAGATTTATATTTCGTAAGTTGATTTAAACTGATGATATTGAATCGGCGTGCGTGCGTGAGTTTGTTTTTTGGGAAATGATGCTTGATCTTATTCAATATATTTCTTATGCTACACCTTTCGAGTGAGGGGTTTTTCTATAAATCTTTCGTGAAACCAACAAGAAGTGATCCCAAACATACTGCAGGCTCAAATCCCGAGTATCGCTTCCCGTGCGAATGTTTCGTTTGAAAGCTATGCTAGATACTTGCATGTACATCAACTACGCCGATTCATGATTCATTACTTTTGTATCGGTGCTTACGTCGGCTAACATTTATTATAGGTTAAGGGTCGCATACTCAAGCACATGGGTTCTCTATCAGCAGCATCGGATTCATTAGAAAGTGGAAGAAAGCTGGATCTAGCTGACAAATGGATCAATTCAAAATCAGTCAAGTTTCTACTGCGAGCTGGGAGAATAGCTGAGGCGGAGGAAGTGGTTTCCTTATTCACCAAGCATGAAGGGGATAGTCGAATGTATCTGATGGACATGCAGGCCATGTGGTTTGAAGTAGAAGCGGGTAACGCATGTCGACGATCGGGGAATGTTGCGCTGGCCATGAAACTGTTTAAAGGAGTCCAAAAACACTTTGACGACATTCAAGATGACGAGCTGGATTTTCACATGTATTGTCTTCGCAAAGGGACATTGAGAGCATATGTTTCGGTATTAAGACTCGAGGATACCATTCGAAGTCATCCTTATTTCGTTACTGCTGCCAGTGGCGCTGTGAAATGTTACTTACAGATGTGTGATAACTCTGTCATGTTCATCGACCCATCGACTATCGAACCAGACTATTCTCAGATGACTGGTGCCGAGAAGAAGAAAGCCAAGGCTAAGGCACGTAAATTGCAGGCTAAGAAACTAGAAGAAGAAACAGCCCAACTTGCATTGACAGAAGCGAATAAGAAAGATTCATCCTCGAAGAAAAAAGATATTCCACCTGACGAGGATCCTTTGGGAGAGAAGGCATTTCAAATTGAATTAGGAAGCCCTTTGGAGTTTGCTCATATTTTGCTGCAAAAGGTGCTAAAGGTTACTCCTCCCTCCATTCGATTATGTGCTGATATATTCGATGTTCAAGTTAGGAGAGGGAAGCATTTACAAGCCATTAAAGCGATGAGAACAGCGTGTCATTTAAGCGCTCAAGGTTATGAACACCCTCTGGTGTTCCCGCGACTAGTAGGACTAGCACACATGATCCTCAAGTCTTCCTCCGTTTTATGGTCTTGTTGGAAACCGCTCAGTGACAACGAAGCCGTGCTTTCAGTATTGAAGTCCATTGCAGAAGAGTGTCTGGGAGTTGAATGTGACACGAACGCTTTGGTGAAAGCCTATGCGAAGGATCATCTTCAAGGTCCTTCAATAGCTTATAGAATGGGGGCTTGCATGGCATTGTTGGTTGTTGATCCTGCATCTCGTCCATCTTGTTTTATTACTGTAGTGGAAAACTTGCCATCTGATGAATGCTTTGTGCGTTTTCAAGAGCTCTTAGAGTTTGCGCAAGCGTACGGGTTTCCTCAGGAGCAGTTGAAGGAGTTAGCTGTGGCAATGGAAAGGCAACCAATTCAATAATAATTTATGATTCATATAATTTACGATTCAAATGGATATATTTATATTGTGAGAGCCAAGTTGCCATGTCATACATAGAAAAAACGAGACTTCCAAGAGAACATATGTCAATGAGTTACCCAAGCAGACATCTTTTTCAATCCAAGAAAGAATGTTTTCTTTCGTGTCTGGATTCGCAAAATCTGGAGTCCAGTACACTATGGTGAGAAGATTTTCAGTCATTCCACGAGCGAGGAATACGAATATCGCATTTCTGCCCATTCGAGTGAAAACAAAAGTCAACGAGGCGCTAAATCTTCAAAATCTGCCACAATAGATATCCCAATCCCAATAATCCTGCTGTCACCAAACAAACGGATGGCGTATATAGTTGCTTATTCAAAGGGATGACGTGGTAACCAATCCAACTCTCAAAGAGATCATAAAAATTTCTGAAACAGGAAACAAACATCTTCGACGCTTACGCATATTCTGACATTGCCGTGGAGAACCAAGGACCAAGATGGTTTTCTCCCAATATCAAACAGTCAACGTAACTCTGTGCAGAGCGTGTTGGATAATCGAGATTCCCTCTGATGTCACATTCAATTGTTGGTGCATTCCTTTGCCAGTGAAATGGATCCAAGGCGATTCCCAGCTTGGGACATGCAGCGTATATGTGAGGATTTGTATTCGGCTAAAATCAATAAATACGTGAAAGAAGCAACTTACGACATGCAAGGAGAAGCATCAATACTAAAAAGGATTGCCTCACAACCGCACGACCTGATCCATCATAGGGCACGAATTAACTTATGATGGCAACGACGGAATACGCGAAGCCAATGCGGCTTAGAATCCCACAAAACCGCAAGAGGCTGACATTATACCTGAAATGATAATTGCTCGGCCAACCATTTTCCTGCATCATTAATCCTAGCACGAACAGTTTCATTCCTCTTTGCAGTTTGGCTTTACGACTCTGCTTTCTACCAAGCACCATATAAATTCACACGAGCACCAAAACCCATGGCGTGACTAAATCAGCAACATTGTGTCCGTGGCAAGGAGAGTGGTGCAACCGTTTATAGGTTTCATCGACATCGTCCACCAGAATCATCAATGCGCATGTCATTCCTCGTATTGTATCCATGCATGTCACTCGGCTACTACTACTGTGAGTCTCCTGAGAATGCTCTTCATAATCTGTCAAAGTGGTTCCATTGAAAAGTCTTTGAAGTTTCAAAATCCATTTTAAAATTAAAAACAAGAATACATGATTAAATAAGACCCGAACCGATCTAGCGAACCGATTTCCGTTTATATTTGAATGGAATGATACACCAAGGTTGATCTGATTTGCCAGATTCTCTAATGAAATCAAAATGCTCTTTTGGGAATCCCCAAGTAAGTCGAGGATCATTCACCCTCAGATATCTTCTCGCCAATGTCATACATGGAAGCGCTCCATGCTGAACAACAAAAGTACCATATCCCAAAAAACTACCAAACTCATTTTCCCCTTTTGCACAGCAGAGTATCGAAATGTTTCCTCGTTTTCGCTCGATGGTTGTATCAAAGCTCAAAACAGAAGAGTCATCGTAATTTACATGGCTCGCATCTCCATCTTGTAAGCAATAGTGGCCATGCAGGTTCATGGATGTTGCAAGCGAAGACAGAAAACTGTCCATTCATGAAAAAACCGTAGTGCTTCACTTGACTCGAGAATAAATCGTTGGAGGGTAATTCTCCATCTAAAGACGGGGCCCAGCATCCTTCCCAAGCGAATTCACCGGATTTATCTCGTATAATTCCTTTCCAGACAAATAAAGTTTCCTGCCAACCAGCCATGCTCTCAAATATGCTTCGGATAATTTTTAATTGCCAAATTAGCAAATTTCCCAAATTTGGTAGATCCACTAATGATTAGTGGTACTACTTTTGACGATACACCATTTTCCCTTATAGGAACTGAATGGCTGGCTGTAGGGGCATAGGACACACTTGCTTCTCCAAGTGAACCTCTCTTCAACATTATGATGTTCAAGGTTAAAAAATGGAGGAGGATGTTCCTCGCTGCGTTAATGTCTCGATCTGCCTCATAGTGACAATGAGGGCAGATGAAGGTTTTATTTTTTCCAAGATTGTGGTGAAGTTCTCCACATGATCCACATATTTTGCTGGTGTAGTGCTCATCACAAATAATGACCTGGCAACTAGAACTGAGAGCGGCCTTGTTTATTAGCATCTTTCTGAATCTTTAGTGTCCCCAATTCATCATCTTTCGAGCAGTGACAGTTGAAATGTTGCGATCTGCGTTTTTTACCATCCTTGATGTTTCAAACTTTGGTAGTAACACAATGCGTACATTTCGACATAGTTAGGTGGCAAACTTCTTGTGAGCTTCATCAATCATGTTACGAAGTCTCAGTAGCAAACGGAGGTAGGCGCGATTGTAAGTGGGTAATTGCTTCTCCATCTTGATAACCTTGGGATCGCTCACTACCAACACATCCTTGTATTTTCCAAGTTCATCTTTACTTCTGGTGACATCGTTGTGAGCCTTGGCAATATCGGGATCACTCGCCACCAGACGAATCATGTTATAACCAAGTTTTAAATCTTCCTTTTTAAATTTTTAATAACGTGATGATCCTTGCCCAACGATTCCGTCTTTTCAGCCAGTTCTTTCTTTTTGGAAATACTTTCACAACGATATTGAATGAAAGTTGCGTGGGTTTCTTTCAACACCTTCGTTAGTTCAGCCTTGACAGCATTCAATCTAGCAAGCTCCTCAGTTCGTCGTTTTACCTCAGGGTGCTCCTTAGTCAATTCATCCTTGTAAGTGGCGATCTACTTGTCCATTTTAGAATGAAGCTTGTCTGTAAAGCGCAACATCGCGTAGATTCGATTCATATCAATAATATCCATTCAATTTCCACCCCATCTGCATAATATCCAGTCCTGAATGTCCTCACACCAGGATCCAATGCAACGATTTCATGCGGACGATACGTTGAAGTATCCAGAGTTGCGCCTTCTGTAAAGTTAAATACAATCCCATCCTAGTTTTTTGTGATATTCACGGCTCGAAGTACCTTCTTAGGTATAGCATCCATCTCCTTACTAGTGAAGTCATTCACTAGAAATAACTGTTCCCCGATACCCCAATTTTTGGATAGAATTTTAATGGTCTCCTTCATGGCCTCACTCTTTCTTCTAAATCCCATTTTAAAACTGAACGGGATTCCTTTCTTTCGCATAGTGATAACTTTTTGTTCATTGATTCCTAGCGCCTTGTAATAATCGCGAACTGATCTTTTCTTACATCATAAGAACAGTCTTTTAGCCAAGGATTAGTGGGTATCATCGATTTTATATTTTCACATAGGTCACGTAGGACTAGTGCACTCCGCTGTTTTAGTTTCTCAGGATGGTTTCTTCCAAATGCAACACATTGATTGTAGCACCATCGTACAGTACCAATCCACTGACATATCTTCTCTAAACTCGCTTCACAACCTTTCTTTAGAACAACCTTGGTGCGCTTGGTACGTAATGTTTCCTTAACTTCTG
>Ga0105055_10003689_pt1 | contig 22938 bp, 22 predicted proteins | sample BON03_FD_78090 | JGI IMG/M metagenome (GOLD analysis project Ga0105055, IMG submission 78090) | Freshwater microbial communities from Lake Bonney liftoff mats and glacier meltwater in Antarctica - BON-03 | ecosystem: Environmental > Aquatic > Freshwater > Ice > Glacier meltwater | place: Lake...
CACGCGGTGCACGCTGTGACCACCTTCACGGGCCAGATCGTAATTTCCAGCTTCGTTTTGGTCAAATCGGGCACCCATAGCAATGATTTCTTGTATTCTGGCAGGGCCTTCTTTGATAACGAACTCAACAACCCCCTCGTCACAAGCACCATCGCCGCAGTCGAGGGTATCGGCAATGTGTTTTTCGAAGCTGTCTTTGAGTAGATCGGTTACGACGGCTACACCGCCTTGGGCATATTTCGTGTTGGATTCATCCTCATCACTTTTGGTGATAATACAGACCCTGCCCAGTTGTGCGGCTTTTAAACCAAAGCTTAATCCGGCTATGCCTGAGCCAATTACAATGAAATCAAATTTTTCGTGCATCATAAATAAAACGGACAGTTGCATCCAAAGTTCTTAAGCTTTCTTATATTCGTGTAATAAATTTTATAAAGCACTGACTATCATGAAAAAAATACTTCTTACGCTTGCCTTAATGGCCACCGTAACTGCAGTGGCCAGCGCCAATGTAGGCGACAAAAAGAAAAAATCTAGAGAGAAAGCCAAAACGGAACAAACCGATAAAAAGGAAGGCTGTTCAGAAGTTAAATCCTGCTGCAGCAAAAAGCCGGCAACTGAAGCCGCTAAACCGGCGATTATAAAAGACTAATAGGTTAATTCCTTCGTAAAAAGCTCGAATCATAACGATTTGGGCTTTTTTTTGTCAAATTATTTTTACTTGTTCCTATAAATCTGGGGTTGATTAAAAAAACGGTGCGCTTTTTAATTACTGCTGTTATTGGACTCGTGAATTTCTTTTCATACGAAGTGTGACCTGTTCACTGACACTGTTGTGTACAGTCCGTATAACATAAGCGCAAGGACTCGCTGTAGCAGTATGCGCCTTGAAGATTATTTCTTCTCCCCAAACGCCAAGTCTCCCGCATCTCCCAAGCCAGGAACGATATACGCTTTAGCGGTGAGCTCCTTATCGATGGCAGCAGCGAAAATTTTGGCTTGAGGCATGTGTTTGCACACATAGTTTACACCTTGCTCAGAAGCGATAGCCGTCACCACAAAAACCTGGGATGGGGTGCCAAATTTGAGCAGCTCTCTAAAGCTCAGCACGAGGGAAGTGCCTGTCGCTATCATGGGGTCGCTGAGGATGAGTATGCGGCCATCAAGTGGGGGGCAAGAGGCGTATTCTACCTTGACTTCAAACGTATGGTCTTTGTGGTGGTATCGATAAGCGGAAATGAAAGCATTATCTGCACCATCAAAATAGTTGAGTAAACCTTGGTGAAGCGGTAATCCTGCCCGAAGGATGGTGGCCAAAACCGGCTGCTCAGGCAATAATTGCTCTTGGGCCTCACCCAGTGGTGTTTTGACAATGGTGTTTTCGTATTGCAACAGCTTACTCAACTCGTAGCCACACACCTCTCCGATACGTTCAAGGTTGCGCCTGAAGCGCATGCGGTCCTGCTGAGTGTTTTTGTCGCGAATCTCGGCCACAAAATGACGGAGCACAGAAGGTTGTTTACTCAGATCGTATACCATGTTTCCAAAGACTTAGCGGCCAAGGTAGCTTGCTGTAGCTCACCCTCGTATAAATATAAGGCTTTGCGCCGAAACCGCCGTAAAAACGCTGTAATCCGGCAATCATAGATCCTTCAAAGTCGAAAATAATCTCTTGACCGCACCAGTCGACCAAAAGCCGATCTAATAGTTGGTGCATGGCGTTAAGTTCTTTAGCTGCAGGCGCATTGACTGCTAATTGGTAATAGCGCTGCTGTCCATGACAAAAAATGGCGCAGGCTGCTACTAGAGATGCTCCAGAATAGGCGCCGCAGATTTGCCACTGTAAGACTGGATTTCTGAGTAGTTCTTCTGCTTTATTATAAAAGGAGGCGGGTAGTTTTATTTTGTTGGATAAATGCTGCCGCAGAAAGGGCATAAACGTCTCGATGCTTACATCCTTGGAGATACTCAGGGCGCTTGATTTTTTTAATATGCGCTTGAGGTGTTGACTATATGCTCCCCGGAGTAGCTGTGGACTTTCAGGTAAAGCTAAACGATAAGTAACGCGCTCTTGGCTTTTCCACCCTGCCGGTAAGGGGAAGGCTGCAGTATCAAGACAGAGGTCGATATAATGGAATTTGGCGCTGAGTGCGTTTAATAAAGCAGTATAATCTACTGAAAGCGGTGTTTTGGCGCCAACCAAAGCAAAATGTTGGATAAGTAAAGGTTGTTCTAGCAGCTTTAAATGGGCCAAGGAGCGGGGCGCCAATGGAAATAAATATGCTCCAGATTGAAACGGTTGCCAGTTCGGCGTAAGTGTCTGTAGGTAATCCGGATGGAGATAAGGGCTGTAGCTCTTTTTTTGCGCTAGTAAAAGGGCAAATTGTGCTTGAATCGATGTATTTGTCTCTTTTTCAACCTGTTTCATGCTTTGGCTTCGGTTAATAAGGTGCTGTAAACCGACTTCCATCCGTACCAACCATCGGGCTCAGAAAAGCTGCTATTGTGCCACAAGCTCACAAAACAGCCCCCTACGTCTTTGCATTCCCCAATAAGATCTCTGATTTTTTGAGTGGCTTGTTCGGGCGATAGCTGCAAATACACGCGGAGGCTAACATCCATAACAATGGTGGGGTATATTTTGAGTTTAATGGGACTCTCGTGGTCTAGATCGTAGAAAAAATGTGGTGTGGCGGTGCCTGAACGAAAGCCTGGAACGGCGGCATAACCCATGCTGTAATCTGCGGCAAAGTCTCGTTTAACAAGCTGTTGATAGGTTTGTGGCAACCGGAGTTTCAGAAAATGTTGCCGACTAAGACTTACTGGTCGGCTGAGTATCTGCTCAAGCAGCTTTTTTTCTCGATCGATTAATGTCTGGTCTTCTGTTGAGCGGACGCTGGGGTGCAAACCAATAAGATTGCGGTCGGCGAGCGTGCGAATATGTTCCCTGAAATGTTCATTGTGTGGGTTGTGTGCATTGTCGAGTAAGCCATAATCGCCCATGAGCACAAAATAGATGGGTTCAGCTTCGTTTTCATGGTGCTGAGCATTGAGCCAGCCGTAGGTGTCGAAGGGGTCGGGTTCACCACCACTGAGCACACGTAAACGGCGGCGAAAGGATAGCCAACGACCCTTTTGTAGGTCGCTAATCAGTCCACCGAACAACCTTGTCCAGTTTTTTTGGCGGTAAGCGTAGAGCTGATCAATGTCGATGGTAGGCTCAAAACGGTAGCTATTCGGTTGTAAGCCCAATTCTGGCCAGCGTTCATTAAGTAAATTGCGCAATTGTCCAACCCAACGGTCAACGATGGCGGTTTCTAAAAACCCTTCTCGCCAAGCAATGCTTTCGGTATGCAAAAAGCGATCGTGTTCGTCGCTGCGGTGTGGAAGATATTCTTCGTAGCGCGAGACGAGATAAAATACAGCTGCGAATATATCGTAAGGCAAACTATATCTTTTGCTTGTACGGAACAAGGTTTTAAGATCATTGTGCTGACCAATGGTTATTTGCTGATCTTTTAATCCTTTTTCAAAAAGCAATTCAACGGCACGTATGCTGATTGCTCCTTCCTCTAATTGCGGGTTGGCGGAATAAATCAATCGCGGGCCTGTGGCTTTTTGAAATGCGACTTCATCTTGGGTCAGCTGGTAAGCTGTTCCGAGCATGGTTTGGAAGATGAAGTCGAGGCTGTAACGGAGCCGACTAGAATAGCGGTCGCTGTAAACGAGTATCATATTTAGAGCGAATTCAATACGTTAGTCCAAAGCTCGGTAAGCGACCGTTGGTTTTTGCCTTTAAATCCAGTGAATTTATCTATATCCGCAATGAGTCGGGTTACATTTATGTTTTTTTGTTCTTGATTTGGAGCTATACCCATAGAAGTAATCCGTTGAGCAAGGTATTCTTGTTCGGGTTGTCCTGGCGTGCTTATGACCCCAAAATGTGCCCCGCAATAATATAAATCACTTAAAGTGCTATGTCCGGGCCGACAAACAACGTATTTGTGTTGTTTTATAAGTTGTGTAAGTTCTTTTGGGTCGGTTATTTCTGGAAGGATGTTCACCTTTTCATTAGGTGCGAGATTTTTTGCGGTGTTGTTGCCCCTAACGAGTGTTAATGGAGGGGGGAAAAGATGGGTTTGCGCTAAAAGTAGGCGCTCGAGTTCAGTGCGCTGGGGTTCGGGCCCACTTAATAATAATAAAGTCCCTTTTTTGATATATGTGGGCGTTTCTACAGCAAGTCGGGTAACGAGCCCAATATGTCTAACTGGCTTTTTGGTGGGGTTGTAAAGCATTGCTTTTGCCAGCTGCAAAGTTTCGTCTTCAAATTCGGGTAGCCAAAGCTCCTGAAATGGGGCTGCAAAGCCGCGAAAGGCAGAGCGCCAAATAATTTTCCAGCTCAGGGCAGGTAAACCGCTCCAATTTTGAGGGGGTAATAAATCAAGTTGATTGCTTAGCAATACGGCTTTAATGCCAGGATAAGTACAGCCATAGCGGTTATCGCTTACAATAAAATCAACAGCATTGTTTTTAAGGTATTGTTTGAGTAGTTTTTTGTCGTCTACCATTAAGCGACGAATCATAAAGGGGCTTTGAAGGAGTGCCGACCACCAAGCCGTGCCATTATAGCGCACATCTAGTGACGATAAGGTAACAAATTGAAGGCTGGGATAATAATTTTTCCAGAATTGAAGGGCATGACCTGAACTCGCCAAAATAGGCGTATGCCCAAGTTCAATTAATGCGTCGATTAGCGGAATACAGCGGGTGGCGTGACCTAAACCCCAATCGAGCGCAGCAAATAAGACTGTTTTCTTTGATTTTTGTATCACAATAGTAAATCTCACATCTGCATAATTACTTAGCTTTATGCCCATGTTACATTGCCGTAAAACTACTACCCTTTTCGCCTTGTTGTGTTTGTTTCTTGCCTCTTGCGCCTCTAAAAGGGGTTGTGATTGTCCTTCTTTCGGACAAGAAACGACTACCAGTGAAAAAACGGACAAAAAAGTCTGATAACATTTCGGATATCGCGAAGTTGCTCTAACTTTGCGTTGTTTATAAACAATCTAAATAGGCGTGAAGCTAAGTCAATTAAGAGCCGGAGATTATGCCCAGATCAAAGCTTTGGGAAAACACCCTATTGCGAATAAATTGCTGGAGATGGGGTGCTTGCCCGGCGAAAGACTCAAGGTGCGCCGTATCGCTCCATTCGGCGACCCGATGGCGATTCAGATTTTGGGGTATGAACTGGCACTCCGGCGCGATGAAGCCGACGCCATAGAAGTGGAGCTGCTACCGAAATCGCCTTTTCTGTGAAAAATCAAATCAAAATAGCACTTGTTGGCAATCCCAATAGTGGCAAATCCTCCTTGTTTAATGCGCTTACTGGGCTGCATCAGAAAGTAGGCAATTTTCCAGGGGTTACGGTCGATAAAAAAACAGGGAGTGTTGCGCTGAACAGTCAGCTTACCGCTGAAGTAATAGATCTGCCTGGTACCTACAGCTTATATCCGCGCTCCGAAGACGAAAAAGTTACTTTTAATGTGCTTCTGGATGCCGATAACCCAGCGCATCCCGATCTGGTGATGATAGTCGCTGATGCAACGAATCTCCGTCGGCATCTTTTATTTATTACGCAAATCATCGACTTGGGCATGCCCTCGGTTTTGGTGTTGAATAAAATCGACATGGCCGAGAAGCGGGGAATTGAACAAAATACCGATGAGCTAGCACGCATCCTTGGCATACCGGTTGTTGCCACCAATGCCCGCCAGGAAAGTGGGCTGGAAGAACTAAAAAAAGCCTTGGCTGAACAAGGTGCCCGGGTGAGTCTACCCTTTTATCTGCCCAATTCAGAGATTCAACCTGTACTTGAGGAGGTGTCGAAAATGAGCGGTGAGCCAATGGGTTATCGTTCGTTTATCTATCTCTGTAACCACGATCACCTCGATAAACTTAAAGCGAAGGAACACGCCAGGATTGATGCGTTGATTACTAAAAAAGAGGTTAATATTCAACAACTGCAAGCGCGTGAAACCGTTGAACGGTATCAGCAGATAGCTGGTTTGCTGACCCAGATTGAACGTAAATCCCACAAGAGCGAAGATGTACGCTCCGAGCGTATTGATAAAATATTATTGCACCCAATTTGGGGATATACCATCTTTTTGGGGATACTGTTTTTGATATTTCAGGCCATATTTGCTTGGGCGAGCTGGCCTATGGAGTGGATTGAAAAGCTTTTTAACGGCCTGGGAGGGCTAGCAAATCAATATTTACCCGAAAGCCTGCTGACCGATATGTTGGTGAGCGGTGTCATACCCGGCTTAGGCGGTGTGGTCGTTTTTGTACCACAGATTGTGCTTTTGTTCTTTTTTCTCGCGCTGCTCGAAGAGACCGGCTATATGGCCAGGGTAAGTTTTCTGATGGACCAGTTGATGCGGAGGTTTGGCCTCAGTGGTAAGTCGATTGTACCACTGATTGGTGGTTATGCTTGTGCTGTGCCGAGCATTATGGCAACGCGCACCATCAATTCTTGGAAAGAGCGCATACTAACCATCATGGTTTTACCACTGATGAGCTGTAGTGCCCGATTACCAGTGTATACCTTGTTAATTGGCTTGAGTGTGCCCGACGACCGTGTTTTGGGCCTATTTAGTTTGCAGGGCCTGGTATTGATGGGTTTTTACCTGATGAGCTTTTTCGCAGCTATCGGCGTGGCCCTTGTTTTGAAGTGGTTCATTCGGGAGCGCTCATCTTCTTATTTTTTGCTTGAGATGCCCGCCTATCAATTGCCGCGTTGGGGCAATATTGGTATGACGCTCATTGACCGGGCCAAGGCTTTTGTATTTGGTGCGGGTAAGGTGATCCTGGCGGTTTCGATTATTCTGTGGGCCTTGTCTAGTTTCGGTCCAGGCGATGCTTTTACGCGACTCGAAAGCCAATACGCACAAGAAGCAATGCTGAATCCAAGTCAGGAATTAGACAATCAATTAGAGCACGATAAACTTGCGGCCAGCTATGCGGGTACCTTAGGGAAGTTTATTGAGCCGGCGATTGCTCCGCTTGGTTTTGATTGGAAAATTGGCATCTCCATTATTACGAGTTTTGCTGCTCGAGAGGTATTTGTAGGCACCATGGCGACAATTTATAGCTTAGGAACTGCAGACTTTGAGGAAACCACCCTAAAAGAAAAAATGCTTGCAGACACACACCCCGCCACGGGTCTGCCGATTTATTCTTTGGCTACAACGTTTTCGCTGCTCGTTTTTTATGCTTTTGCCATGCAGTGTGTGAGTACGCTGGCGATTACCTACAAAGAAACCCGCAGCTGGAAGTGGCCAGCATTGCAATTCGTTTATATGACCGGCCTCGCTTATTTGGGGAGTTTGCTGGTTTATCAGTTGCTTAAATAGGTTGAACCGGTGCTTGAGCAGCGACTTCGGACCGCACTTTTGCCTTTTTTGCCCGCGGCAGCGCTTGTGCCGGCGGTAGCTTATATCATCGAAAAAAAGGTTCAGCTAACTGTAACCGGAAATAGGGCGACGAAATTGGGCGACTACCGCCACCCATTTCAGGGGAAAGGGCACCGTATTACGGTAAACGGCACTTTAAATCCTTATGCTTTTCTGGTTACTTTAGTGCATGAATTTGCCCATTTGGCTGTTTGGGAACAACATCAAAACCGAGTGAAGCCGCATGGCGGTGAATGGAAGCGGGCGTTTATTGTTTTGATGCGGCCGTATTTACAGCAGGATGTTTTTCCAGAAGACTTGTTGGTGGTATTACACGATTATTTCGAAAACCCTCGTGCATCAAGTTGCGCAGATCCAGATCTGATGCGGAGCCTATCGCAATTCGATAAAGGCCGGGATAATTACCGGTTTTTGGAAGAATTAGCTGAAAAAAGCGTGTTTATGACTCGCCAGAGAAGGTATTTTATCAAGGGTGAAATACGACGCACACGCTTTTTATGCACTGAAAAAAGTACAGGGAAACAATATCTGTTTCACCCACTAACACCCGTGCAACAACGGCATACCGATGGCAGTCCATTGCTCGAGGTAATGTCCTAGCTTATTGACCTGTCGTGTTACGTCGAAACGACTAGCGAAATTTTTTGAGCCACGTGGTTTGAACTACCGAAGTAAATCCGCCTCAACCCAACGGCATAGGGCGCGGCTTCTTTAATAAAACAACAATGCCCCGACTGTAAGGACGGGGTTTGTAGATTGAAGCAGTGATCAGGCTGCTTTTCCTGACAGATAGAAGGCGGCACCTGCCAGTGATACATCCTTGAGCAAACTTCCCATGGCCATTTGCGCGCCGTCGCCGCCAGCTATTACGCCAGGCAAATGAATAGTTAACACAAAAACGAGCATAAGTATACCTAAAAGGAGCATGGCCATTTTTTCCATTTTACCAATTAGAATGCTAATACAGGCTGCGAGTAAACCTAGACCGGCGAGATAAATCCAAAACACGCCGCCGGGCAGGAAAGAGGGTAACATTCCGGTCATCTGATCGCCAGCCATAAAGTGCATGAGGCCAAATACGCCAAAGGGTAGGGCGTACATGATTTTGCCAATTTTGTCAAGCTTGTTCATAGTACAGGGTTTAGGGTATAAAAGCGGGTATGCTTATGTTATTCTAAACTAGGCATTTAGCTAAACCCTGAAAAATTCTTTTTTCAACCGAAACGGACTAGGGTCTGACCCTTCTCCACGGCATTTCCTGGAGAAACCAGTACTTTATCCACAATACCTGCACCCGGAGATTTGAGTACATTTTCCATCTTCATGCTTTCTAATACCAAAAGCGGGTCGCCTTTTTTTACTTCCTGACCAACCTCTGCGATTAAACGCAACACCAAACCGGGCATAGGTGCTTTTACCTCGTTTACCTTTGAATCTGCGAGCTGATTGAGGCCAAGTTTTTCGAGCATAAGGTCGAGCTCGGTACGTAAAAATAGCTCATAGCGTTGGCCATTAACACGCACCACCAGGGTTTTCGCTTCCCTACTCATCAGTTCGACGGTATAAGAGCGGTTATTGAGTAATAAGTGTATCCGATTTTCGTCTATGCGGGCGAGATCGAGCGTCAGCGCTTTTCCGTTGAGGAAGAGGTGATTGTTTTCGCGATGCAACTGATGGGGCTGGCCGTTAACCGTAATCTCGTACATGAAGCAATATTTTGATTGTCAAAACTAAGCAAAATGACAAACTTTGAGCTTATCCTTGTTGTTTAGCGGCAGTTTATCGCCGTTGGCGTTACTTTGTTCTATCAAATCCTATTCATGTTGCGTTCAATTATCTCCTTATTTGCTGTTACAGTCATTTTGTCGGCTTGTGGTAGCAACCGACTTAGCAAACCTGCTATCGACAAAAGCCTTGCTAGCCCCAAAGCCCGCGTATTTGACCCGGTGACTGATTACCGTGCTGCTCGCCCTCTTGATATGAAGGTGGTGCACACCAAGTTGTATCTCCGGCCCGACTTCAAAAATGCCTGGATGTATGGAACGGCTTATTTGACGGTGCAACCTCATTTTTATGCAGGCGACAGCCTCATTCTTGATGCCAAAGGTTTTGCAATCAGCCGCTTGGAATATGTTGGCGACGATTATTTTAAAAGCCTTCCCTATACGTACGACGGACAGCAAATTCGTATTTACCTAGAGTTTGAGCATAGTCCCAAGGTCAATTTTGAAATCTTAGTCGAATATATTGCCAAGCCGAACGAGCTCAAAGGTGTAAGCGGAAGTGCGGCCATTCAGGGAGCCAAGGGTTTGTACTTCATTAATGGCGACGGCAGCGACCCTAATAAGCCTACCCAGCTGTGGACGCAAGGCGAAACGGAGTCGAATTCGTGCTGGTTCCCCACTATCGATGCGCCTAACCAAAAAACTACCCAAGAAATATACCTCACCGTGGATACTGGTTTTGTAACTCTTTCTAACGGTGAGCTGGTTTACAGCACCGATAATGGTGACGGTAGCCGCACCGATTATTGGAAGCAAGACCTCAAACATGCCCCTTACCTGACCATGTTGGCTGTGGGTAAATTCCATGTGGCACGTGAAAGCTGGCGGGGTAAAGAGGTAAGCTATTATGTGGAGCCAGAATTTGCGGCTACTGCTAAAGCGAGCTACCCGAATACAGTGGAAATGCTGGAGTTCTACTCCAAACAACTTGGCGTACCTTATCCTTGGCATAAGTACGCACAAATTAGCGTGAGAGACTATGTAAGTGGCGCAATGGAAAACACCTCTGCGGTTATTTTTGGCGAATGGGCACAACGCACCGAGCGCGAATTAATCGATGGCAGCAGCGAAAGCACGGTTGCCCATGAGATGTACCATCACTGGTTTGGTGATTTAGTTACTTGCGAATCGTGGAGTAATATTTCGGTGAATGAGTCATTTGCCACCTACGGCAGCTATTTGTGGGATGAGCACAAATACGGCCGTTTTGCAGCTGATCAGGGTTTACACGGCAATTTGTTGGGCTATCTCAATGAGTCAAAACGCAAGCAGGAAGACATGGTGCGTTTCTATTATGGCGACAAAGAGGAGGTTTTCGACAGCCATAGCTATGCCAAAGGCAGCCGCATTTTGCATATGCTGCGCACAGAGGTGGGCGATGAAGCTTTTTTTGGTGCCCTTCAACTGTTTTTGACACGCCATGCCCATCAGGCCGTAGAAATACAACAATTGCGTTTGGCCTTTGAAGAAATAACGGGTCGTGATATGAACTGGTTTTTTAACCAGTGGTATTATGCCAAAGGACACCCAGTACTTGATATTCAAACCAGTTATGATGCCGTTACAGCAGAGGTGGTAGTAACCATTGCGCAGCAACAAGACTTGAGTAAAAGTCCGCAATACCGCTTGCCTATGGAGGTGGATGTGTATACCGCCAGCAATAAAAGCACGCACAAAATTGTGCTTACGAGCTTAAATCAGTCATTCCGATTCAAAAGTGCCGGTCAGCCTGTTTTGGTGAATGTAGATGCCCGCAAAGTATTGCTGGCCGAAAAGAAGGAAAACAAAAGCACGGCTGAATACCTGGTTCAATGGCAGAGAGCCCCGCTTTATCTCGACAAGCTGGAGGCTTTACAACAGCTGCAAACAGCAACAGCCAATTTACAGGCCAAAGCAGTTTTTTCTGAAGCCTTTGGCTTTGACCACTGGCAGATTCGTGCTTATGCCATTGAAAAGTGGAATTTTGATCAATGGAAAACCGATGGGTTCTTCGCGGAACAGCTGATCGCATTCATTCAAACCGATCCAGACACCCGCGTTCGGGCTGCTGCACTGGAGAAGTTAGGCGAAACCACGGGCAAAAACTACAGTGCAGTTTATATGGAAAGTGTGTCTTCAGATAGTTCGTATCGCGTAAATAGTGCAGCATTGAGAGAATTGGCCAAGGCAGACAGTGCCTTGGCGCTTGAAATTGCACCAGGTTTTGAAGAGGTGCGCTATGTGCGTTCGACTGTATACGACGTGTACGGTAGTTATGGCAACGCAAGCAATGCCGATTTCTTCGAGCGCAGCTGGGCAATTGCTGGCAATCAACGGTTTCAGTTGATGAACAACTACACCAAACTCGCTTTGCGCAGCAATGAAAGGGAGTTTATTGGACGTGTAATTAGCTTTTATAGCGCTAAAGATGCCGAACTGAGTGGTTGGCAGAAAAGGATTGCTCTTGAACAACGCAAAAAACTCGAAGCGGCCTTGTCTAAATTGAAGTAAGCCGCGAATTATCCACCAAGCCCACGTGGATAAGTTGTTTTTTATCTGATTTCATATTACATTTGCAGCGCAAAAGAGAGAGGGGACCCAGCAGTCCCCTCTTTCATTACGCTACCATGAATCCAGTACAAAATCGCATACTACAGCATTTGGAGGCCATCTTAACCGATGACCACCACTTCCTCGTGGAGTTGAAGTTGAGTCCCAATAATGGGTTACTCACCGTTTTACTCGACGGCGACACAGGCGTGAGCATTGATTATTGTGCTTTGGTGAGCCGTGCGTTGGGTGAAAAGCTCGACGAAATGGAAGAGCTGGGTAAATATGTGCTCGAAGTCTCCTCACCGGGTGCAGATGCACCATTGCGTTTGTTGCGGCAATATCCGAAACACATCGGGCGGAAGCTAAAGCTAGAGATCAGCGATGGCAGCGCGCTCGAAGCAGCACTTACCGCTGTGACCGGAGACCAGTTAACGCTGGCGTATAGTCACAAAGAAAAAGGCAAAAAAGCAGTGCAACTGGAACGTACGCTGGCTTTTGCTGATATCAAAACCGCTAAAGTTATTATCTCTTTTAAATAAAAGCTTACCATGAACAGCAGCGAACTCATCGACTCCTTTGCCGAGTTCAAGGAACTGAAGAACATCGACCGTGCAACCATGATGCGCATCCTTGAGGACGTATTCCGCAGCATGGTCCGTCGTAAATACGGTACCGACGAAAACTTTGATATCATCCTGAATACCGAAAAGGGGGACCTCGAAATCTGGCGTAACCGCGAGATTGTTGAAGATGACGCCGAAGACGCCGATCAATTCGACAAGGTGCGCCTGCGCGAAGCCAGGTTGATTGAGCCCGACTTTGAAGTGGCTGAAGAGGTATCGGAAGAAATTAAGCTCGAGGACTTCGGTCGTCGTGCCATCTTGGCTGCGCGTCAGACGCTAGTTCAACGGATTTTGGAGCTGGAGAAGGACAATATCTACAAAAAATACATCGACCGTGTGGGTGAAATCATAACGGGTGAAGTATATCAAATCTGGAAAAAAGAAATTCTGGTCCTCGACGACGAAGGCAACGAACTTATTCTACCTAAGACCGAACAGATACCTGCCGACTTCTTCAAAAAAGGCGACGCTATCCGCGCGGTGGTCCAAGGTGTGGAGATTCAGGGCGCCAGTCCGCGTATTATCATCAGCCGCTGTGCACCAGCTTTCCTCGCTCGTTTGATGGAGCTGGAGGTGCCAGAGATTTTCGACGGCTTAATCACCATCAAAAATATCGTGCGCGAGCCAGGTGAACGTGCCAAGGTGGCTGTAGAAAGTTATGACGACCGCATCGACCCTGTTGGTGCCTGTGTCGGCATGAAAGGGTCGCGTATTCACGGTATTGTACGTGAGCTGCGTAACGAAAGCATTGATGTTATCAACTTCACCAACAACCTTCAGCTGTACATTCAGCGGGCCTTGAGTCCGGCTAAAATCAGCAATATGGAGTTGGATGCAGAAAATAAAAAAGCACATGTATTCCTCAAGCCCGACCAGGTTTCACTGGCCATTGGCAAAGGGGGTCACAATATCCGCCTTGCGGCCAAACTCACCGGTTATGAAATCGATGTTTTCCGGGATGTAGAAGATAGCGATAGCGATATCGATCTTGACGAGTTTGCAGATGAAATAGATACCTGGATACTCGATGAGTTGAAAGGCATCGGCTGCGACACCGCCCGGTCGGTAATGGAACTTGGAAAAGAAGAGCTGGTTCGGCGTACCGAGCTAGAGGAAGAGACTGTTCAGGAGATACTGGACATCATCAAAGCCGAGTTCGAATAATCGCAGGGAAAAAGCGAAATTTGTCAATTAGTAATTAACAGGAATGTCAGAAGGTAGTATCAGGATCAAAAAAGCGGCAACCGAGTTCAACATCAGTGTGGGGCATGTGGTAGAGCACCTCTCGAAGAAAGGCTTCGACGTGGACAACAACCCAAATGCGAAAATCACAGACGAGATGTATTCGGTTTTGATGCGCGATTTCGGTCAGGACAAAAAGATCAAGGAGCAGGCGGCCCAGATCTCAATCGGTCGCCAGACCAAAGCCGATGTGGTCCTCGACAACAAAGACTTTGCTGCTATAGCTCCCGTAGAAAAAGAGCAAGATGAGGTGCTTATTAAGGGCCTCAACACGACTGCTAAGGCTGCCGCCGCTGCCGAAGCCGCTCTTGTGCCTAAAGAAAAACCAGTTCTTGCTCCTGCTCCTGTTGAGGTGCTGAAAGAAGCGCCAAAACCACAGCCCAAAGCTGAAGATGTGCCGGTGCCAACGGCTTCTGCGCCAGCTACGGCTCCTGTGGTTGAAAAAGCGCCAGAAGTGGTTGCTAAAAAGCCTGCCCCAGAGAAGCCCAAAGCGGCTGATTCTGTAGCTCCTAAAGAAACAGCTGCGACAGCTGACGACAAACCTGCCAGCAAGGTATTGCGCACCATCGACTTGGGCGCTATCGGCCAGTCACGTCCCCAAAGAGCACAATTGCCGAAAGGCGAAGGTCATAAAAAGGGTGCTCCGGTAATGGAAAAGGCCAACGCGCCGAAAACACCGCCGCCAGCGTCGAAAGGCACACCTAAAGCCGAAATTAGTCCCGAAATACCAATTTCACCGGAGGATGAAGCCGTAATTCGCGCTTCTGCCGACCGCTTGAAAGGCACAACTGTTTTGGGTAAAATAGATCTTACCCAATTCGAAAAGCGCAAACCCGTTGCTAGTTCAAGCGATGACGCGGTTAGTCGCCGGAAACGTAAACGCAAAGACGGCACTACTCCGGGCGCGCCTGCGCCTGCCGGAAGTACGCCTGCCGCTGGCGGTGGTAACCGCGACAACAACCGTCCAGCCGGAGCGGGTGGTAATAACCGTGGCCCGGGGGGGCCAAACCGTGGCCCGGGTGGTCCAGGGGGCGGCAATCGCCGCAACGACCGTGGCCCGAGCACAGGTGTACCTGCTGCTAAAGCTGAGCCGACCGAAAAAGAAATTCAGGATCAGATTAAGGCTACTATGGCCCGTTTGCAAGGTGGTAACACCCGTGGACGTGGTAAATTTGCCAAAAAAGGCCGGAATGAGCGCAATTCCGAAGGTGGCGTTGAAATGCCAGACGGCGAAAAAGTCAAACTGCAGGTTACAGAGTTCCTCACCACTGGCGAACTCGCGCAGTTGATGGATGTGGCTGTAGGTGAAGTTATTATGAACTGTTTCTCGCTCGGTTTGGTGGTTACCATCAACCAGCGTCTCGATGCGGAAACCATCACCCTCGTGGCAGATGAATTTGGCTACGATATCAGCTTTATATCCGCCGAAGAAAATGAGCCACAGCTCGAAGAAGAGGAAGATCCAGAAAAAACGGTGCACCGTTCGCCTATCGTGACCATCATGGGACACGTCGACCACGGTAAAACCTCTTTGCTTGACCATATCCGCGACACCAATGTAATTGCCGGTGAGGCGGGTGGTATCACCCAGCACATTGGAGCCTACGAGGTGAAACTGAAAGACGATAGAAGCATTACCTTCCTCGATACACCGGGTCACGAGGCATTTACCGCCATGCGTGCACGGGGTGCCAAGGTAACCGACATCGTTGTAGTGGTTATTGCGGCCGACGATAGTGTCATGCCACAAACCAAAGAAGCCATCAGTCATGCTCAGGCTGCAGGAGCGCCAATCATTTTTGCTTACAACAAAATAGACCGCGCAGAAGCCAATGCAGATAAAATCCGCGAACAACTCTCGATGATGAATGTACTCGTAGAGAGCTGGGGCGGTAAATACCAAGAGCAGGAAATTTCGGCCAAAAAAGGCTTGAATATCGACTTGCTGTTAGAAAAAGTGTTACTCGAGGCGGAATTACTCGAACTCAAAGCCGACCCAAGCCGCCGTGCTACGGGTACAGTGGTCGAGTCGTCGCTCGATAAAGGTCGCGGAGTCGTCGCTACCGTACTCATCCAAAGTGGCACCATCCGTATGGGTGATTCTATTTTGGCTGGTGCACATTTTGGTAAGGTGAAAGCCATGCAAAATGAGCGTGGCCAAAAAGTGACCAAAGCTGGACCATCGCAGCCAGTACAGATTTTGGGCTTTAACACCTCGCCAACAGCGGGTGATAAATTTTACGTCACTGAAAATGATGCCGTTGCCAAAGATATCGCTACCCGCCGCCAACAGCTCATTCGTGAGCAGGGCATGCGTACTAAAAAACACATTACGTTGGATGAAATCGGTCGTCGTTTGGCGATTGGTAACTTCCGTGAGCTCAACCTCATCGTTAAAGGCGACGTGGATGGTTCGGTAGAGGCCCTGAGCGACTCGCTCATGAAGCTGTCGAAAGACCAGATCCAGGTCAACGTTATACACAAGGGAGTTGGTCAGATATCCGAGACCGACGTTATGCTGGCTTCCGCTTCGGATGCCATTATCATTGGCTTTCAGGTTCGTCCGCTTGCCTCGGTACGCCGTTTGGCTGAGCAGGAAGAGATTGATATCCGTACCTATAGCATCATCTACGACGCCATTGAGGAGATCAAACTCGCAATGGAAGGTATGTTGGCGCCGACCTTTGAGGAGAAGGTTGTTTGTAACGTAGAGATACGCGAAACCTTCAAAATCAGCAAAGTCGGCACCATTGCAGGTTGTATGGTTTTGGATGGCAAAATCAACCGCAATAGCAAAATCCGAATACTCCGCGACGGCGTGGTGATTCATACTGGCGAGCTAGAGTCGCTGAAACGCTTCAAGGACGATGTAAAAGAAGTGCTGACAGGCTACGAATGTGGACTAAATATTGCAGGTTTCAACGACATTGCCGTTGGCGACATCATTGAAGGTTACGAGCGGGTTGAGGTAAAGACCAAGCTAGTTTAGCACGAAATGAAGCGTTAAGGATAGCGAATGATAAGGTTGTCTGCCTTCTGCAATTTAACGGAGGTGTTTGAAAATCGAAAAATAAAGGTCCGGCAATTCAATTGCCGGACCTTTTGTTTTTTAAGAAGTAAGTCGGAGCTGTGATTCAATCTTGTTAAAGCACCAGTTTATCCTTTCTCACAGTGCGTGCGTGATACTTTTCGCCTGTACGAGATTTATACTTCCTGAATGCTGTGTTTTAACTGTTTCATGGAAGCGGGGGGCTTTTAAGCGCATGCAGACCGTTATCTTCGCCCCAGATAAGATGCAGGAATATTTCTCTATACTCGAAGCCATAGCTGCCCTGACAGGCATCGCCAGCGTTTGGTACTCGCGTAAAGCTAACGTATTGACGTATCCTTTAGGTATCGTAAGCGTATTGTTGTATGTGTATTTGTGCTTCGAGGTAAAGTTGTATGCCGATGCGGGCATTAATGCCTGGTACTTCTTTATGAGCTTATATGGCTGGTGGCGTTGGCTGCAACCGGCTCAAGGTGTAGCATTGCAGATACAGCGTTTGGACCGAAAGCGATTTTGGATAGGTGGCGCCTTATTGGTGCTCGCTTTCCCCTTGCTTTTTGGTGCGTTGCGGTATTACACCGATAGCGATGTTCCCCTCCTCGACGCCTTTACCACTGCCGTAGCAATTACTGGTATGTATTGGATGGCCGAAAAACGCATCGAACATTGGTATGCCTGGCTGGTGGTAGATGTGGTTTCGATTCCGCTTTACCTCTATAAAGAGATGCCGGTGACCGCCCTTCAGTTTGGTGTTTTTACCCTTTTGGCCTGGCAAGGGTTGTTTATTTGGCGTAAAAAAGGGACAGAAACATCAAATGCTTGTACAGAAGGAACTTAAACCGGTGTAAGCTGTTAATCCAAAGCTGACTGGGTAAAGCAATACCGAATGGTTATATTTGCTTGACCGTTCGCCCTAAGGTAAACGGATGTACGAAACCACAACTACCCGAAATTACACCTTGAGTTCCCTGACCGCCAGTCAAAAGAACCGCATCTTCGAAACGGAGTTTTACCCCGTAATGGACGCGTTGTACAACTTCGCCTTTCGGCTTACGCTGAACGAAGACGATGCCAACGATTTGGTGCAGGAAACCTACCTCAAGGCATTTCGTTTTATTGAGACCTACCAGGTGGGCACCAATGCCAAAGCATGGTTGTTTCGTATCTTAAAAAACAGCTTCATCAACGATTTCCGCAAGAAGAGCAAAGAGCCCGACAAAACGGATTACGACGAGGTGGAGCAGATTTACAATTCAGAAGACGCCCATTATAGCGCTACCGTTGATTTGCGTTCGGAAGTATTTTCCGGGGTATTAGGCGATGAACTCAGCGCCGCACTCAATAGCATACCAGTTGATTTTAGACTGATTATTTTGTTGAGTGATATTGAAGGTTTTACCTACGAGGAGATGTCGAAAATTATCGGCATACCCATAGGTACGGTGCGTTCGCGCTTGCACCGGGCGCGGAACATGTTAAAAGATATGATTAAAGGCTATGCCCAGCGAATGGGTTATAAAGTTGATGAAGCATGAAAGACAATACATGCCTAAAAGTGGTAGATAAAATTCCACTTTATCTCGACGGCGAGATGCCGGAGAACGAGATACCTATCTTTCTGGAGCACGTGAAATACTGTTCCAAGTGTATGGATAAATACGATTCAGAGCGGACCTTTAAGGACATTGTTCGCGAGCGTTGCGAGCGCAGATGTATCAGTAGCTCGTTGGCCGATTCAATCAAAAATCGCATCTCAATGCTATTGGCGCGTTCTTAAGGCGTAACTACCGGCAGTTGTGCTTTGCGCCAGGCGAGTATACCGCCATCCAGATTGTACACTTTTGTAAAGCCTTTTTCTGCCATAATCGCCTGCGCGTTGCTGCTGCGAGTGCCGCTGCGGCAGTAGATATAATAGGTTTTAGACTTATCCATTTCGTCAAGTGCTGCCGAAAAAGAAGCGGTTTCATAATAATCCAACTGGGTAGCGCCTTCCAAATGGGCTTCTGCAAATTCTTCGGCGGTGCGCACGTCAAGCAGTATGCCACTTTCTTTACGCATCATCTCAGCATAAGCGGTAGGGACTAATAACGCAGGTGTATTTTGTTGACTGCAAGCGCTGAAGGCAGCCATTAACCCAACAACTAAGAGGATATTTTTCATATACGACGAAATTTTGGTGGTCTTTTCACCCTAATATAGGTCAATCCCCGCACTTATCGCTTATTTTCGCAAGCAAACTATCTCTTTTGGCCTACGATTTTCACAGTAATTCTGCCTACTATCTCAAGTTTTTGTCGGAGAATGCACGACGGAGCATCTTGCCCTTTGTGTCGACTCATCTCCCGGCCGATGCAACTTCTTGGCGTGTATTAGAGTTGGGTTGCGGTGAAGGCGGCAATCTTCTCCCTTTTGCCGAGGCCGGGGCACATTGTACAGGCATCGATTTAAATGGGGTGAAAATTGAAGAGGGTAAGGTGCTGATGGGCGATTGGGTGAAGGCTGGTCGAATGGAACTGTACGCCGAAGATATTTTTAATCCCGAAATCACCAGTAAGTTTACGGGGCAGTTTGACCTGATTATTTTAAAAGACGTTATCGAGCACATTCCCAACAAAGACAAGGCGCTGTTACAAATGCGGTTGTTTTTAAAAGATACTGGTCTTTTGTATATCGGTTGGCCGCCTTGGCGGATGCCTTTTGGTGGTCACCAGCAAATTGCAGATAGTAAATTAGTGCGTGTATTCCCGTGGTTACATCTTTTGCCGAAGCGCATGTATGTGGGCGTCCTCAAAATTGCGGGCGAAGGCAAGGCTGCTGTTGATGAGTTGGCCGAAATACACGATTACAGCGTTGGTATCAACCAAATGAACCGCCTCTATAAACACAGCGGCTTTCGTATGGTAGCGGAGTTACATTATCTTATCAACCCCATTTACGAATATAAATTTAAGCTCAAAACACGCAAACAGTTTGGTCTTATACAGGCACTTCCGTGGGTGCGTGATTTTTTTACCACCAGTTGTTATTATTTGCTTGGCAAGGCCGCCAAATAAAAAACCCACCAAGCGGTTAGCAAAGCGGGTTTTTCGGATTGGTTTGGTTGGAGAATGTAATGTCAGAAGATTTTTTGACTTCTGCACCCCCCGAATTTTAGATTTTACTCCAGTATTTTATGATGGAGGGCATATTTAATTAAGCTAACGATGCCGTTAGTACCCGTCTTGCGGTAAATATTCTTGCGGTGGGTCTCTACGGTTCGTACACTTATTTTCAGAGCGTCGGCGATTTGTCGGTTGCTGTACTCGTCATAAATAAGACTCAGTATCTCGCGCTGTTTTTTCGTGAGTACTTGCATGCTGAATAGGTTTAGTTCAGCTCAAAACTAGGAGCAAATACAGTAGTTAGCAATACCACATTGTAGGTATTTTGGTGTACCCTGTGCGGGGTATTACAGCAATTTGTGCTGCATTGCATATTTAATAAGCCCAATTACTGTGTGTGTGTCTGACTTCCGGAAAATATTTTTTCGGTGCGACTCAACGGTGCGTTCGCTGATAAACAAAGCGTCGGCGATTTGTTTGTTGCTGTATTCTTTGGAAATGAGTCTTACAATTTCAATTTCCCGCAGGGTGAGTACCGAATTACTTTTACGTTGCTCCTGCTCCATCAACTTCAACGACACATCGGGGCTCACATAATGCTCGCCTAGGATAACGTTGCGGATGGCTTTCACCAATTCTTCGCGGCTATTGCTTTTGAGTACATAGCCGTTTATACCGGTTTTGATAACATCGCGCAGTATTTCTGATTCGTCGTACATGCTCAGTACAAGTATTTTGAGGTCCGGGAATTTTTTGCGGACATCGACGATGAAACTGGTGTGGGTTACATCGGGGAGGCTGAGATCGGTAACTAGAATGTCTACCTGCAAATAGGAAAGTAAATTCATGCCCATACGGGCATCGGTTGCTTCGGCAATTACCTCCAAGTCGGGCTCCGCCGATAATAGCTGTTTAATGCCGTCGAGCAATATTTTGTGGTCGTCGACCAGCATAATGCGCCATTTTTTCAGCTCAGTCATAGGTTTAATTCAATGGTTACCTTTTCGCTAGAATCAAGTTTTTCGGAGAATTTAATGTGGTTTTGGTGTAGTGGTAACGCAACCAAGATAAATAGCAATTATTAAAACTAAGGCGTCAATTTTATAAGCCTTTGGATTTTCGTAATTTTTTGAAGAACAGCACCAATATTTCACGGCATTCAGCCTCGAGTACGCCCCAGCTGACCTCTGTTTTGGGGTGTAGCATTTGGTGTACAATGGTGGTGAAGCCGCGTTTTTCATCTTTCGTGCCAATCACAATACGGCCAATCTGGCTCCAATAAAGTGCTCCAGCACACATGGGGCAGGGCTCCAAGGTAACGTATAGGGTACATTCAGGCAGGTATTTGCTGCCCAGCTCGTTGGCTGCCGCCGTGATGAGTTGCATTTCGGCGTGCGCGGTTACATCGGTTAGGGTTTCGGTGAGATTGTGTCCCCGTGCGATGATGCGGCCGTTAACTGTTACCACGGCACCCACCGGAATCTCCCCTTTTTCGGCTGCGTCTTTGGCCTCGTTCAGGGCCTGCTGCATAAAATAGCTGTCACTTTGTATCGAAAGGGTCATTGTTCCGGTTTTTCTGAAGGTAAAGATACAAGGATGCACGGGCATCGGTAGCGTAACCGCCTCGGGCTGCTTATCTTTGCGCCTTGTAAAAAGCGAATATGTTACGCACCCACCAGAACGGCGAATTAAGAATCACACACCTTAATCAGGAAGTAAAACTATGCGGCTGGGTTAGTCGTATACGCGATAAAGGCGGTATGGTTTGGGTTGATTTGCGCGACCGCTACGGCGTAACGCAGCTGATGTTCGACGAAAGCCGGACCGAGAAAGCCCTGCTCGAACAGGCCAGAACCTATGGCCGCGAATTCGTTATTACAGCTACCGGAATAGTGATTGAGCGGGTCGCTAAAAATGACAAAATGCCCACTGGCGATATCGAGGTGTTTGTAACTGGCCTTGAATTGTTGAATGCCGCCAAGCTTCCGCCTTTCCTTATCGAAGACGAAACCGATGGCGGCGAAGACTTGCGGATGAAGTACCGCTATCTTGATTTGCGCCGCAATCCGGTACGGGCAAATCTGGAATTACGGCACAAAATGGCGCAGGAAACCCGAAAATACCTGGATGCTCAGCATTTTATGGAGGTAGAAACCCCTGTACTTATTAAAAGCACCCCCGAAGGTGCACGCGATTTTGTAGTGCCCTCGCGCATGAATCAGGGTGAGTTTTATGCCTTGCCGCAGTCGCCGCAAACATTCAAACAGTTGCTGATGGTAGGTGGCATCGACCGCTATTTCCAGATTGTTAAATGTTTCCGTGACGAAGACTTACGTGCCGACCGCCAGCCGGAATTCACACAAATAGATTGTGAGATGGCCTTTATAGAGCGGGAAGATATCCTCACCACCTTCGAAGGTTTGGTACGCCACCTCTTTCAGCAGGTGAAAGGACATGATATCGGCAACATTATACGCATGAGCTACGATGATGCCATGACTTATTACGGCAACGATAAACCCGATATTCGTTTTGAAATGCGCATTGCCGCATTAAAGGGTAACGGTGTAGATTTGACCAGTGGCAAAAATTTTCCGGTCTTCGACGGCGCGGAAACCGTTCTGGCCATAGCTGCTACTGCCAGCGCGGTGTACACCCGCAAGCAGCTCGATGAACTCAGCGACTGGGTAAAGCGTCCGCAATTGGGCATGAAGGGATTGGTTTATGCCCGCATGGAAGAAGACGGCAGCATCAAGTCGAGCGCAGATAAATTTTATGATCTCGAAGCCTTACAAAGCTGGGCCAAAACCACGGGTGCGCAAAAAGGCGACCTGATACTCGTGTTGGCTGGCGACGAGGCCCTCACCCGCAAAGCCATGAGCGAGCTGCGACTCGAAATGGGTAACCGCCTCGGTCTGCGCAAAAAAGAGGAATATAAAGCCCTCTGGGTGCTCGATTTTCCGCTGTTGGAATGGGATGAGGATGAAAAACGCTTTAATGCCATGCACCACCCCTTTACCTCTCCCCGACCAGAAGACCTGGACAAACTCGTCACCGACCCAGGTGCAGTCAAGGCCAATGCCTACGATATGGTATTAAACGGCACCGAAATTGGCGGCGGCTCCATGC
>Ga0105055_10003692_pt1 | contig 22931 bp, 15 predicted proteins | sample BON03_FD_78090 | JGI IMG/M metagenome (GOLD analysis project Ga0105055, IMG submission 78090) | Freshwater microbial communities from Lake Bonney liftoff mats and glacier meltwater in Antarctica - BON-03 | ecosystem: Environmental > Aquatic > Freshwater > Ice > Glacier meltwater | place: Lake...
ATATATATATATATATATATATATACACATATATATATATATAGACATATATGCATGCATGCATGTATATATATCCATATAAGGTGTATAGACGCATATATAGATGGATGTATCCAGATTAGAATGCTCACGTGCTGGAGCTCTTAATATATACATAAATATATATATATATACATATGTATATATATATATATATATATATATGCATGCATGTATGTATATACATCTATATGAGGTTTATACACGCATATATGGAAACAATCCAGATAACAATGCTCACGTGCTGGAGCTCCGGGTCCGACACCGAGCAAGTTTCTGACTTGCTCTTAGGGTGGGGTGCGGGCGCGTTTAGGCAGTGATCTTATATCGATTCATAAGTTTTTTTATTGATTCCTCTGTAAGCTGATGTAAGCCGGATGTCACCGGCTGCTGTATTGAGCCTGTTTCGTCACAGGTTTCTTGTTATCTGGACCCGCAGTTTTGGGTGCCTGGGAAAGGCCCGGGGTGAAAGACGTTTTTTTATGCTCACGTGCTGTAGCTCCGGGTCGACGTAGGAGAGCTGAGCGCTCGAGAGAGAAAAAGTCACGCGTCGAGACTCTTTGGGTTCAAGCACAACCTGTACACAAAAACAATACATGAGGGAGGGGCATGGGTATCAGTTAGAACACGGTACTTGCTGAGAGGCTGACGTATCAGCAGGGAGGGGTTAACCCAACGTATCAGCAGGGGGGTTAGCCCGAGGGGATACACGAGGGGAGGGGGCGTGGGTATCAGTTACAACACGCGATCGATTCCCGGTGTGAATGTGATTCGAACGTGAGTAAGCATGTGTTGAGCGCTCGAGAGAGAAAAGGTCACGCGCTGAGACTCTTTGGGCTCAAGCACAACCTGAGCAGGGAGGGGATACACGAGGGGAGGGGGCATGGGTATCAGTTAGAACACGCGATAGATTCCCGGTGTGAATGTGATTCGAACGCGAGTAAGCATGTGTTGAGCGCTCGAGAGAGAAAAGGTGACGCGCTGAGACTCTTTGGGCTCAAGCTCAACCTGAACAAGAAAAAGATACAGGAGGGAGGGGCGTGGGTATCAGTTAGAACACGGCACTTGCTGAGAGGCTGACGTCTCAACAGGAAAAAGATACGCGAGGGGAGGGGGCGTAGGTATCAGTTAGAACACGCGATAGATTCCCCGTGTAAATGTGATTTAAACGCGAGTAAGCATGTGTGGTGCAACTACGGGGGAGCGATAGATTCCCCGTGTGAATGTCAACACAACAACCCAGATTCCCTGGATGCGCGACTGTTCCCCTCCGTGGTGTCAGCTGTTGCACCTGCTGTGACCATGAACGAAGCATCTTCTCTGTTGCACGGCACCTGCCGAGAGGCTGACGTGTATCAAAGGCGCGGGTTAACCCGCTCAACATCCACAAACTCTGTAGATAGAGAGAACCAGACCCATGCTGCCACACACAACATCTGCGGTCTCTGCGTTCCCAGAAGACGATGTCCGGTCGTCATACTCAGTTTGCGTCTAAACGGGAGTCGGAACAACAGGCCTTTCCCTGTGGTCTAACGCTCAGGTACCTGAGCACTGCATTTGATCGATTGAATTATGGGAAACTGGAATGCGAGTTACGTAGGCGCGCAGGGCACCTTCAACGCGAGAAGGGGTGAACCCGATATCAAGTGCATAACACTGGTCACGCGCCGAGACACTTTTGGCGCCAGTAGGAAGGTCGGTTCTAACCTGAAACCTGGGACGTTATGTGTTTCCGGCATGAACGTCTTGAGAAAAGGCATGCACACTACCTAGCACCCACCATCTCCGGCTTCCAGTGCAGGGACTAACCTTCCTACCAATGTTCAAGCCGGTTCGCGGGCCGTTAGTGATGTAAACACGCATCGTCCCAGGTTCCAAGTTAGGGCCCGACCTTCCTACCGTAGACTCGCTGGGCGTAGAATAAACCACTTGCGGCCTGCCCGTAACGGGATTCGATCCTAGAGAGTTGAGGACAACTGGCATAGTGACCTTTTGAACTCTAGAAGTACATCCTGCGATCCTAACAGCACCTCGTCGAATCAACTAAGTCTGCGTCTCCGGTGCGATGACGAGCTGGTACTTTCTCATGAGGAACAAGAGGACCCACCGCCAACAGATGTATTTATATCTAAATCTACATTGCCATCTTCATCTAGATGCGGACCGGGTTAAGGGTGAACCCCTTTAACCCGAAACAAGAAACAGTCGGAAGCACGGGTTACAGCGGTGTGTGTGAGAAGAGTCACGAGGCTATTGTGGAATGTGATGGAAGAGTGATCTGCGTGTACCGGAGGGTATCCCTGGGTATACCGCTTGGAGTTCTTACTACTAGAAGGCAATACCGAGTAGTGAGTACATCTATCTTGGACACGTGCTTCTTGATCTTGTGGGGTTAACCCAATCTACAGGGTTAACAATAAGGAACAAGAGGACGCACCGCCCACAGATGTATTTACATCTACATCGACATCTACATCTTCACAGAAACTAAGAAGCAACGCCCTAACACTTGCACACGCGCAAACAATACACTACACAAGTAACTAGGCTACCCCATAGGGGAGCCTGCTAGACAGAGTGCGTGCGAAGCGCGCCCTTGCACGCCACGCACCGCTAGCCGCATACGCGTCTTCATATAGATGCGGACCTCTTCAAAGCCTAGCAGTGTCTGCGCGTCGGGCGTGATGGTTCGCTGGTACTCTCGCACGAGGAACAAGAGGACCACATGCCTCCCGCCGATCTTTCCAGTGTTGGTCACCGTGACCGAAACCTCGAACGGGGCCGGGTGCGCCAAGAGCTGCTTAGGCGACGTCTTAGCCTGCCAGCGGGGGGCGTGTTTGCGTTAGATAGAGCGTTTGCGCCTAGGTAGACGAGCATTTACGTTAGATACAGGGTATGCCCGTGTTGGTCACATTGACCGAAACCTCGAAACGGGGCCGGGTGCGCCAAGAGCTGCTTAGGCGACGTCTTGGCCTGCCAACGGGGGACGTGTTTGCGTTAGATAAAGGAGCGTTTGCGCCTAGGCATACGCGCTTTACGTTAGATGCAAGATATGCCCGTGTTTGTAACCGACGACAGCGATGCAGTAGCTGCCGCTCACAGCGGCGACGAGCTTTGAGCACAGGGGGCCACAGTGCCTCCTGACCCTTACTCGCTCGACTAGCCCTCCCTAGATCAGTTCCCTGTGCGTGTGTGCTCGTGTCCCCTTGGAATATGAACCGTCTGTGACCGTCATCGAAACTTCAAACGGAGCCGGGTGTGCTAGCAGCTGCTTGGATGGAGTCTTGGCCTGCAGTCAAATGGAAAGGCATGTTTATGTTATTAGACGACTGATTAGATATAAAGAATCGTGAGTGTCAGCTCTCTAAGTGTTGATCACCCTGACCGAAACTTCAAACGGAGCCGGGTAAACCAGCAGCTGCGTGAGCGACGTCGTTATCAGCGAATGGCGTGTTCGCGTTAGATAGAGAAGCGTGTAAACTCGACATAAGAGCCTTAGCGTTAGATACAGTATAGGCCCGTGATTGTATTCTTATGACGACGATTGTTTTGCCGCGCACTCTGAGCACGGCGATGCTGCGTACGCGGACCGCGGTGAGGAGCGCGATTATTAATCGCGCCCCTCACGCACCCTCCCCTTCCGGAGCCGCCTAGCTCGTCACTACCCATAGATGTTGTATCGCACACAGCGCACCGTGTCCACGCCCTTTAATTATGTTTCTGTGACCGTGACGACACCTCGAAAGGGCTGTGTTAGCTAGCAGCTACTTTCGACAAAGTGTTGGCCTGTCCCCGGAGGGCGTGTTTGCGTTGCATAGAGGAGCGGTTGTGCTCGATATAGGAGCATTGCTCGATATAGGACCATTTGCGTGAGTAAGTTTATGCACGTGTTTTGCGCAGCGACAGAAACCGCGAATGGAGCCCCCATCCAGGTTAAGGGTTAACCCCCTTACCCGAATATGTAGGCAACGTTTTCCCCCGACACCGGAGGCCGTGTTTGCGTTGGATAACGAAGCGTTTGCGACTAGGCATATGAGCTTCAGCGTTAGATACTTTAAAGGCCCGTGCTTGTCGCAGTTGTAGCCTGTAACGGAGCCGGGCGCGCCAGCTACTGCTAGGGAGGTTAGGGTTAACCCCTAACCCTGGTCGACAGAAGGAACACTCCAAAGAAACCGACTCGCGTGGCCGCACCGTTGCCGAGAGCAAAGTCTCAGACGGCGTACGGTATGCCGGCGCACGGAGCGGCATCGGCCGCCGGGTTACGGAGCGTTAAGAAACTAAGGTTATACGGTTATACCGGTAGGTGCAAGTTTTGTTCTTCCTGCAGGGGCACTCAAAACACCCGCAAGAATTGGTTATAACGCCCAAGGCGTCAACCTCACTTTTCGTTAGATAGAGAAACGTTTGCGATAGGCATAGGAGCGTTTACATTAGTCGGGCGTGTTTGGGTTAAACAGTAGAGATAGGCGAGTTGGTCAGAGGGCGGGTTTACGCTGCATATGCGATATAGGCCAGTGCTGGTTATTGTTGTATCTCGATGCAGAGGTATTGGTCCTCCCTCCGGTATTCCTTCCTCAGGACTCTGTTTTTGTTGGCTGCCGATCTTCGTCGTCATCCAACCGCAGACATCGGCCTCGCAGAGAGCAAGATTGACTACGCCAATCTACGAGAATCCCAGCCGACGGCTCGCGACATCTCCTAATATTGTGGCTGAAACGTCGAAGGTGGGCGTGTGTGCGACACGTGGAGAGAACAAAAGACCACTACCTACCGGGAGTCGAACCCCAGATAGTCGCTGTTGTGTAGAGGACAACAGACCACTGTGCCAGTTGTCCTCTAAGCGCTTAAAGGACAACTGGCAGAGTGATCTTTTGTCCTCTACAAAACGTGGTGACGGAAAGATTTTGACATGCGATCCATCGCAGGGCATGCTTGCGTTAAATATGAGATGCCTGTCATGAGCCATGCTCGACCGTGTCGAAGGTGTAGAGCAGCGAAGCGATCGATCAATGGCGATAAACCCCGTCGAAGGAGTATTCACAGACACGCGCTAACTGCCGCTCGGGTAATCTAATTTACCCGAGCTACTACCAGCACGCGCCTAAGCCAAACTAGGCGGGCGGCCGAAACGGCCTTCCAATCTGAGCGGGCACCTGAAACGGCCGCAACCCACACACAGGATACCGTGGGGAGAGGAGATCGTTCCTCAACAGCCTGATATGCAATCGGAGCGTTAGCGATTCGAGCTTTCGCGTGTTTGTCACGCCTTGAAGGGAGCCGGGTGCGGCTGGAGTTGCGCAGGCGAAGTCTTGGCTTGATCAAACAAGGAGTTTCGGTGATAAGTTGGACGTGTTTTTGCCGCCCTTAGGGTGGGGTGCGGGATTTAGGCAGCGATTGCATGTGACCGCCTTAGGTGGGGTGCGGGATGTAGGCTGTGATTACATATGTGCGCTTTTATCGCCTGATGATATCTTTAATGGCAAGTTGATGAAAGCCGGATGCAGCCGGATGCTATAGGTAGCGCGTCGGGTTAAAGGTTAGGGTCAGTGTTAGGGTCGTCTTCTTCTGTTTAAGTCCCTCATATGTTCACACGGATGGTTAATAAAATCCCCAACACTTGCGCACGCGCAAACACTGTTCTGCTTATAACTAGGACATCCCATTAAACGGACTGAGCGGTTGGCGTTAGGGACGGTCGTTGTGTTTGTCATTCTCAGAGACAGATGGTTGATTGGTGTTGTTAGCTAGTAGCGACCTTCGCCCACTGGATCACCGTCAGCGCTGATAGTGGCCTAGTGGGGAGTACGCCCTACTAGGTTTCCGCAACACAGGAGTCCCCACCAGAGAGACTACTGCGCTGATAGTGGCCTAGTGGGGAGTACGCCCTACTCGGTTTCCACAAAACAGGAGTCCCCACCGGAGAGACTACTGCGCTGATAGTAGCCTAGTGGGGAGTACTCCCTACTAGGTTTCAACAAAACAGGAGTCCCCACCAGAGAGACTACTGCGCTGATAGTGGCCTAGTGGGGAGTACGCCCTACTAGGTTTCAACAATTGGTCTTCTCACCTGAGTATAAACGAAGCTCGCGTACCAGAGTCCGTGGCCAAATTGGCCGAATTGGAACTCGACGGGGCCGACAATGGTTTTGCGTTAGAGGCGATTTTGCACTAGGGACGGTCGTTGTGTTTCTCATTCTCAGAGACGGATGGTTGATTGGTCTTCTCACCTGAGTATAATCGACGATCGCGTACCAGAGGCAGTACAGGAAAAGTGCCGTACGGTACCAGTTGTTAGCGGCAATCGGGTGAGTGCCTTCCATAAAACCGATGTTGTGTAGAGAAGAAGTGCCGTACTGTACCAGTTGTGCAACTTTTCCTCTAAGCGCTTAGAGGGAAAGTGGCACAACTGGTACAGTACGGCACTTTTCCTCTACAGAGTCCGTGGTCGAACGGGAACTCGACTGGGCAGGATTGGTACGTCTTGTGTTCATTGATTCTTAGTATACACTCAGAAACATAAGACAAGGGCGTGGACACGGTGCGCTGTGTGCGATACAACACTTAGGGGTAGTGGCGAGCCAGGCGGCTCTGGAAGGAGAGAGTGCGTGAGGAGCGCGATTAATAATCGCACTCCTCACCGAAGGCCGCATTCGCGGCATCGTCGGGCTCAGAGAGCGCGGCAAAACAATCGTCTTCAGACTGCGCACGATGTGCTGTTTGATGAGTCTCCTCACCTGAGTATAAACGAAGCTCGCGTACCAGAGCCCGTGGCCGAACGGGAACTCGACGGGGCAGGCGGTGGTGGCCGCAGAGAGGAAGTGGTGCTCGCGCGAGTTGCAGACCTACAATTAAACAAAGACACACATACACCAAGGAACGATGAAGTTAGAAGGGCCACGACAAGAGAGATGGAGGTCCGTTCCGGAGATGACAGCCATCGTGATCGGTGCGATAGCTGCCGAGTTGTGCACGCCAGGTGGCAAAGGAGCTACGCGCGCGTTTTCAAAGATACCGCGGGGGAGATCTCCTCTAGCCTATCGCACAGATCACTGGCGCAGACTAAAGCCCGCTCATCATCAAGTTAGGAGGGCCACGACAAGAGAGAGGGAGGGAAGCTCGCGCGAGTGGCAGACTTGCAGTTAAAGGTGCCCTGTGCGCCCAAGTAATTCTCAGGACATTACTCTTATTCAACGTGTACTAAGGACTTTGGTGCTGCGACTCATAATGAACGACGATTTAAGTTTCATCTCGTCAATCGCTTGTTCTGAGTTCTTCCGGGTTTCATGGGTAAATCGCTGGTGCTCGCTTCAGAAGTTCAACGAAAGGTAACAACAAAACTCGCTCATGTACATGAGCAAAGCGAATTTACATATGGCGGTTACTTAGGAGCTGCAGGGCACCTTTAAACACACGCACAGTTAGATCACAGGGAGGCTACAATTAAACACATGCATGCTACAGTTAAACAACATCATGCTGTAGTTGTAAACAAAGGGAAGCTACAGTTGAAAGGGTCAGAGTGATGGGGTTACGGGCACACCTACTGTAAAACAAATGAGTCGGGTTAACCCGAGTTTTCTAGTTAACCCGTCACGGGTCAGGGTTGGACGAGGTGATGAGGTTAGGGCGAGAGGGTTAATGATGCCCTGTACGCATATGCAATCTGCGTCGACATTTCTTATCATCAAATCGACGAACCCCATACTCAAATCTCGCCGAGGTGCATGCAGGACTTAAGGTTCAAATTGGAAAAGGTATCTATAGCTGCAGCGCGTCTTCACGGCTGCCCGTAGAGGACAACTCGAATCAAGACCATTCGTCCTCTACAAAACAGCGACTCCCTAGAATCGAATCCCGTCACGGAGAGGCCGCAAGTGGTTTATTCTGCGGCCAGCGAGTGAGCGCCTTTTCAGGGAGTCGCTGTTTTGTAGAGGACAAACGGTCACTGTGCCAGTTGTCCTCTAAGCGCTTAGAGGACAACTGGCATAGTGACCGTTTGTCCGCTACACTACCTTTCCCCGTGCGGGCTGCAGGCCTAAAGTAACAGACTTTAGCTCTGATTCTGCTTGGCATTCACCGAAACAAAGAAACAAAGCCCTAACACTGGCGCACGCGCAAACAATACACTACACAAGTAACTAGGCTACCCCATAGGGGAGCCTGCTAGGCAGAGTGCGCGCTTAGCGCGCACTCTGCCTAGCAGGCTCCCCTATGGGGTAGCCTAGTTACTTGTGTTCTGCCAGGCGACACTCCGCTGTTCACCTCATATGCTCTCAGGAGGGGGGCTTGCCCCCCCCGCACACTTGCTCACTCAGACTATCTCTCTCCTACGAGGATGCGATGGCGATCTACTTTCACAGACGGTTTAGAATACAAAGGGGACACGAGCACATACGCACAAGAAACTGATGCAAGGGGGAGGCTAGTCGAGTGAGTAAGAATCAGGAGGCACTGTGGCCCCCTGTGCTCAAAGCTCGTCGCCGCCGTAAGCGACAGCATCTGCATCGCTGTCGTAAGTGTCAGCGGCGGCGTCATCATCCTCAGTGAACAGGCGGTCGTGGTAGCCGATTTCACACTCAGACTCTCTCTCTCTCTATTACGAGAGATTGCGATGGCGATCCACTTTCGAATAGAGAAACGCACACAGTGGACCAATCCACCCGCTGCAGCAGCGGGGTCGACCCTGCCTACATATATATACAACTATATCGATCTATACGTACGCATCCAACCATCTGTCTGTCTATCTACCTATCTGCATACAACTATATATACATTACTATCCATACATAACGATATAAACGAATCTGATATACTTCTAGATAATTCAACCATATGTACCTATATACACCTATGGAGATATACATATATATATAATGATATGCCTACCTCCACAGACCCCCCCCCCCACACACAGTAGCCAGCACGGCCTACAGCGCACACAGCCAGCACTGCGGCCACATGGCACTACAACCCAGAGGATATTGTAGAGGACACAAGACCACTCTGCCAGTTGTCCTCTAAGCACTTAGAGGATAACTGGCAGAGTGGTCTTTTGTCCTCCACAAAACAGCGACTATCTGGGGTTCGTCTCCCGATAGGCCGCAAGTGGTTCTAAGCGCTTAGAGGACAACTGGCAGAGTGGTCGTTTGTCCTCTACAGATACATCTACATACCTGCGTGACCCGGTGCCAGTGCGGCTCGAGCAGCGCCTCCCTCTTTGGGTAGGTGATCGGCAGCCGGCCCGAGGGGCTCACCAGGCCGTAGATCACCTGTGCGATGGCCGTGCCACCCTGCGAGACAGCCAGAAGAGTAGAAGGTCAGAAGCGCCAGCATTCCGGAACAGGGCTTAAAGCGGTGCCCTGCAGCTACTAATTAACCGCTATGATTAAATTCGCTTTGCTCAGGTACCTGAGCAAGTTTTGACCAAGAGTTTTGTCGTTTTGATTATAGAAAACTCGAAGTCAAATCACTTATGTGCACAGGGCACCTTTAACAATCAAAAGTAGGACCACCCCGTAGACCACCTGTGCGATGGCTGCACCACTCTGCGAGACAACCGGAAGAGTAGAAAGTCAGCAGGGTCAGCGTTGTGAGCAGTCGCTGCTCGGGTTAACCCTTATCCCGATATATCGGGATGTATGTGTGGCAGCGACTGCTCACAACAGTATGTTTTCTTTGCTCCGCGTAGGGTTAAGGGTTAACCCGATATATCAGGCGATGGATTCCAGTACCACTCATCATAGCTGACCTTTTCAGATCAGTGGTACGGTCCCCAGTCATGCACCCAGAGGACGTGGGTTCGACTCCCGGTTCTGTCACATTGCCACCGCCGGGTTTTGACAGTCAGCATTTCGGAACAGGGCTTAACAATCCACAATGATGATCAACCTGTAGACCACCTGTGCGATGGCCGTGCCACCCTGCGAAACAGCCGGAAGAGTAAAAGGTCAACAGGGTGAGTATTCCGGAACAGGGATCAACAATCAACAGTGATGACGGTAAGAACGAGCAACGGCGCAACGACCGTTTCTTAGTCGAAGTCGCCGTCGTCGCCCCCGAATGAGATGCATTAACAACTAGTTATGAACGAGGGGTGCCGTGGGTGTTGAGGCGAGCTCACTCTTGTGTGAAAATAGGCGTTCGGGTTAAAGGGGCCCTGCAGCTACGAAGTAAGTGCCATAGGTAAACTCGCTTTACTCATGCCCGGAACAGGGCTTAACAATCGACAGTGATGACCAGCACGTAGACCCCCTCTGTAGAGGAGAGGTGCCGTATTGTACCAGTTGTGCCACTTTTACTCTAAGCGCTTAGAGTGAAAGTGGCACAACTGGTACAGTACGGCACTATTCCTCTACAACCTCTTCGATGGCCGTGCCACCTTTTGAGACAGCCGGAAGAGTAGAGGGTCTACATTTCGGAATAGGGCTTAGCAGTCAAAAGTGAGTTCGGTAAACAAATCTCAGAAACGGATCCGAACTACCGACTGTTGGGGCACGATCTGTTTCCCCCACACGGTATCCGCCTAGTAGCCATCCGATTCGGCCGCTCGTTCAGTTTTGGCCTAGGCACGCGCTGTTAGTAGCCCGGGTAAACAACGAGTACCCATGCAGCAGTTAGCGCGCGTCTGCTCATTGTTACAGGGGTTAACCTAGGACCTCTGGCTTGAACACAAGAAAGCTACCGTTAAAACAAAGGAAAGGTAAAGTTAAGCACATGAAAGCTACAGTGAAACAACGAACAGCCACAGCTAAAACGCGGAAAGCTATAGTTAACCACGGAAAGCTATAGTTGAACCACGGAAAGCTTCAATTGCAATAGTTGAACCATGGAAAGCTTCAGTTGAATACAGGAAAGGAACAGGTAAACAAAGGGTAACCGACTCTGGCAGAAAGAGTTAGGTTAGGGGCTTAACCCTCGGCCTTCAATAGATCTATTATAGATGTATTACATACATGTATACATATATGTGTATATATCGATAGAGACACCTGCGATCCCGGTAGAAATGCTTCGACGTCAGCGGCGGCGGCGTCGGCCAGGCCGTGTACCCTCGGCCTTCCACAGATCTATTATAAATCTATTACATGTATGTATACATATAGATGTGTATATAGATAGACACCTGCGGTCCTGGTAGAAAAGCTTCGACAACAGCGGCGGCGGCGTCGGCCAAGCCGTGGAGCACCCTCGGCCTGCAATAGATCTATTGTAGATCTATTACATATATGTATACTCATAAACGTATATATAGATAGACACCTGCGGTCCTGGTAGAAAAGCTCCGACGACAGCGGCGGCGGCGTCTGCCAACATATATATTTAGATTTAGACGTATATATAGATAGAGAGACACCTGCGGCCCTGGTAGAAATGCTCCGACGACGGCGGCGGCGGCGTCGGCTAGGCCATGGAGCACCCTCGGCCGCCCCTGCAGCAGCACCAGCACCACGGGCACGCCGGTGGCGAGGACGGAGCGTGCGAGGCGAAGTTGGCCCGCGTCTAGAACAGAACGGACAAGGGTTAGGGGTTAACCCCTCGGCCGCCCCTGTAGCAGCACCAGCAACACAGGCACGCCGGTGGCGAGGACGGAGCGTGCGAGGCGAAGTTGGCCCGCGTCTAGAACATAACGGACAATCAATCAATGACTCAAAAGGTCTTGTGAGTGCCACACGCCGGTGGCGGGGACGGAGCGTGCGAGGCGAAGTTGGCCCGCGTCTAGAACACAACGGACAATCAATCAATCAATCAAAATGTCTTGAGAGTGCCACACGCCGATGGCGAGGACGGAGCGCGAGGCGAAGTTGGCCCGCGTCTAGAACATAACGGACAATCCATCAATCAATCAAAAGACTGCGAGAGCGTGAGCGCGAGCGAGAGGCAAGACGAGGAACAGATGCCACGGAAATCGGGGACACGACAGGCGAGGGACCCCGCCCACAGGGGAGCTTCACAAAGGGGAGGACCCCGCAGAGGACCCACCACCGGCGGGGAGGGCCACACAGGGGACCTACACAGAACGGGTTAACCCTAACCAAGACAAAAAAAATTCTGGACAGGGCCACACACGGATAAGGATAAGTAGCATCTCAGCACCACCACAGAGGGCAGCACACCCTTTGTTGGCGGGTGGTTTCCCCGTGTGATGTTTCCCCCCTTGTGGGTTAGGGTTAACCCGACTCCGCGCCAGGCCGACGTCCCGGCCAACATCACCCTGCGTCACGAAATGACGCAGGCTTGGAGCGCTGTTTCGCACAGGCACTAGCATGTGCGACTCGTTCGTTTCGCACGCCTTTTACAGCAGTGTAGTGCCGGTGGTATAAGTGACAGGAAGCGCGTGGGCCGCAACCGGCCCGCGTGACTAAGCGCTGACCCTGGGCCTGGGACCTCCTTCGGGGGCGAGCATAGGCCGTTTGAGTGGGGTTGGCGCGCTGTGGGACTGTGTTCCTTGTGTCTGCGGTGGTGGGGGCGGCTGTGCCGGCGGCGGTGTGCCGCTGAGGGCTGTGCCCGTGCTGTCCTGATGTGAGGAGATGTCTCTCGGGGGTATACAATCATCAGCGTCTAGCAAACACGCACAGATACAGGCGGCGGCGAGTGAAAAGACCCGGGCTAGAGCGCGTCTAGAACAACAGGACAATGCCGGTAGAGAAAGTGCCAAGATGCGGTTGGGGGCGCGTCTAGAACGAAAGGACCATATCGGTGGGGTTCTTGTGAATAAACAGGTACGCATTGTGGCGCGTCTACAAAAAATGACAATGCCGGTGGGGTGTAAGGGACAAGATGCGAGTGGGGCGCAACCGGCCCGCGTATAACAAAACATGAGGTTGACGTCTTGGGCGGCATAACCATTTTCCGTAGGTGTTTTGAGCGCTGCTGCAGCAATAAGAAAACTCCCCCATACCATTCTAACCTTAGTTTCGTAACGCTTCGAAACCGGCGGCCGACGCTGCTCCGTGCGTCCGTATACCGTACGCCGTCCGAGGCTAGCCCTCGACGACGTTGCGGCCACGAAAGCCGGTTTCTTTTGAGTCAGATACAGGCGGAGGTGGGTGTCGAAATACGGGTGGGGGCGCATCGTAGAACAAAACGACCAGATACCGTGGGGTGAGATTTTTGTCCTGCGCCTTCTATGCTTATAAGTCGACCCCACAAAACACCCACCAGTGGCCGTTTGTGCTCTCCACACCACATCCCAGAGAGTCGCTGTTCTGTGGAGGATAAGTACCGTTTGTGCAACTTGCCCTCGAATAAGCGCTTAGAGGGTACGTAGTATTAACGGCACTTGTCCTCTATATAATACTTGATACATGTGTGCGCGCGTGCGTGCGTGCGTGTGTGTGTGTGCGTGCGTGTGTTGTGTGCTGTGTGCGTGCGTGTGCGCGCGCGTGCGTGTGTGTGCTGTGTGCTGAGTGTGTTGTGTGCTGAGTGTGCTGTGTGTGCGCGCGCGCGCGTGCGTGTGTGCGTTGTGTGTGTGGTGGGCTATGTGTGTGCGTGTGTATGTGTCGTGTGTGTGTGTGTATTGTGTGTGTGTTATGCTGTGTGTGTGTACGTGTTGTATGTGCGTTGTGTTGTGTGTGTGTGCTGTGTATCTGTGTGTGCATGTGTGTGTGTGTGCGTGTGTGCTATGTGTGCGCGTGCGTCCGCGTGCGCGTGTGGTGTCTGTGTTTCTTGTTCGTTTGTGTGCGTGTGAACCTGAGATCACGGGTTAATCCCAGCATGCTCACCTAGAGAGAGGTCGTCGATGTCTCCGGGTTTCTCTGTGTATGACTCCTCGCCCACAACCACTATGGCCAGGTCCGCCCACTCCTGAAACAAAACACCAACACAAGGGAGGAGCATCGAGAATGACAGTCCGGCTGTATGCCTTCTGTACGCGTGTACAACAAAACGCGAGTTAACGAGCTGTTTTTTTTCCCGCAAACCACAACCATGACGCGACCTGCGCACTGCTAAAACACGAAAACAAAGACAATGGAGAAACATCAAGAACCGTCGGCTGTGCCTCTGTGCGCGTGTACGTACAAGAGGGCACGCGTTTATGTATACTGTGTAGAGGACAAAAGACCACTCTGTCAGTTGTCCTCTAAGCGCTTAGAGGACAGCTGGCAGAGTGGTCTTTTGTCCTCTACGAAACAGCGACTATCTGGGGTTCGATTCCCGGTAGGCCACAAATGGTTAACTCTGCGGCAATCGGGTGAGCGCCTTCCAGGAAGCCGATGTTTTGTAGAGGACAAGTGCCGTACTGTACCAATTATGCCACCTTTTCCTTTAAGCGCTTAGAGGAAAAGTGGCACAACTGGTACAATATGGCACTTTCCCTCTACACGGTCTGTTTATAATGCAAGGAGGCCATGTGTCGCCTCTAGATTTCTATTTATAGGGCTGGCTCACCACTAGGCGTGGCTTGCATTTGCGTGTGCTACGCCCTCGGAGATTCTTCCGTCGGGATGGATTCATAGCCTCTGTAGAGGAAAAGTGCCGTACTGTTACTCTGCGGCAATCGGGTGAGCGCCTTCCAGGAAGCCGAGGTTTTGTAAAGGAAAAGTGCCGTACTGTACCAGTTGTGCTACTTTTCCTCTAAGCGCTTAGAGGAATAGTGGCACAACTGGTACAGTACGGCACTTTTCCTCTAAAGCCTCTACGTGTCGATCTAAGGGTTCGTTAGCATCTGGTCACGTGCCTAAGCGCTGACCCTGGGCCTGGGCCTGCTTCGGGGGTGAGCATAGGCCGTTTGAGTGGGGTTGGCGCACCGTGGGACTGTACTCCCCGTGTCTGAGGTGGTGGGGGCGGCTGTGCCGGCGGCGGTGTGCCGCTGGGGGCTGTGCCCGTGCTGTCCTGGTGTGGGGAGGTGTCTCGCGGGGGTATACAATCATCAATTAGTGCTATTATTGTAGAGGAAAAGTGAACGTACTGTACCAGTTGTGCCAGTTTTCATCTAAGCGCTTAAAGGAAAAGTGGCACAACTGGTACAGTACGGCGCGTTTCCTCTACAAAAGCCTCTACGTGTGTATCTAAGGGTCGTTAGCATTTAGTCACTAGTGTTATTATGGTTGTATCTCGATGCAGAGGTATTGGTTCTCCCTCCTCCGGTATTGTCCTCAGGACTGTTTTTGTTGGCTGCCGATCTACGTCGTCATCCAACTCCTGCCCACCCGTGCCCAGTTGCTTCTGGTGTGTTGGTGTGGCCTGTCCCGCGCGGAGTTTCTGTCATTCCCCGCGCCGTTTCCTTGCGTGTTTCTATAAGTCCATCTACAGGCATCTTGGGAATACCCCTCACCGCTCTACTGTCTAATATGAGCGTACCGCCAGTCGTAGCGTTGCGTTTGCGTCTGCTACGCCTTTGGCTCTCAGCGTCGTTCTACGTGTCTATCTAAGGGTTCGTTAGCATCTGGTAACTAGTGCTATTATGAGCGTACCGCCAGTCGTAGCGTCGCGTTTGCGTCTGCTACGCCTTTGGCTCCTAGCGTCGTGCATGCGGACGATGAGATTCTTCCGTCAGGAGAAGATATCTCACAGCCGCGCGAGTGACGTACGCTGGTGCCGTTGGGCGCCAGACGGGTGAGCGCCTGAAAACGAAACATGTGCAGTGTGAGTGTATGAATACCCCCCCCCTCCTCGTAAAAAGAAAAAGAAAGAGAGAAGGATGAAAGAAAGGGAGATGATATCTCACAGCCGCGCGAGTGACGTACGCTGGTGCCGTTGGGCGCCAGGCGGGTGAGCGCCTGAAAAGAGGAACGCGTGCAGTGTGAGTGTATGAGTACCCACCTCCCCTCCTCTTAAAAGTGAGGTTGACACCTCGGGCGGTATAACTATTTCTTGTGGGCGTTTTGAGCGCTGATGCAGCAATAAGAAAACTCCCCCATACCCCCATTCTAACCTTAGTTTCGTAACGCTTCGAAACCGGTGGCCGACGTTGCTCCGTGCGAAAAAGAGAGGGACGAAAGTAAGGGAGAAGTCATTTCACAGCCGCGCGGGTGGCGGGGGTGAGCGCCTGAAATGAGGAACACGTGCAGTGTGAGTGTATGAATACCTGTGTAGACGACAAAAAAGGCGCTCACCCGATTGCCGCAGAGTTAACCACCTGCGGCCTACCGGTAGTCGAACCCCAGACAGTCGCTGCTTTGTAGAGGACAAAAGACCATTCTGCCAGTTGTCCTCTAAGCGTTTAGAAGACAACTGGCATAGTGGTCTTTTGTCCTATACACCCCCCCCCCACCCCCTCTTAAAAGAAAAAGAAAAAGAGAGGGACGAAAGAAAGGGAGAAGCTATTTCACAGCCGCGCGAGTGGCGGAGGGTCGTGCCGTTCGGAGCCGAGCGAGTCAGCGTCCATACAAAAATTCTGCGTTTTGGATGCTCGCCAGTTACTGCGAGCGGCTCTTTCCCGACCTCTTCATAACCCGACCTATGTAAACTAATTGATAATGATTATACACGTATATGCGGTCTTCTTGTGCCCAATTCCTTCAATGCTTATTGGTGACTCCCCCCCCCCTTTTTTAACAGGCCAACGTAGATATGTTCTCTGTTCAGCTGGGGTAGTGTGATATGAGGAACTCGGGTTGACCATATCAAATCGTATGTTCTAATATAGACTATGTTACTATAAATGTTAGTTTGGGATATAGATTTCGTATTTGTATATACAGGGTTATATACCTGCAAGATGGCCTCTCCTCCCTGTCAGCGTAGCGGCGCGTCAATGGTATCCTCCTGCCAATGAGCCTCCAAATTACAAAACAAGGAAGCTGACAGGGAAGACGGAGACATATATGTAGAGGAACGGCGACGTACTGTACCAGTTTTGCCACTTTAAGTGCCGTACTGTACCAGTTGTCAAAGTTGTGCCACTTTGCATCTAAGCGCTTAGAGGAAAAATGGCATAACTGGTACAGTACGGCACTTTTCCTCTACAATGTATCCATATGTATAGACCTGCAAGATGGTCTCCCCCCCCTGCCGGAGTAGCGGCGCGTCCGTGGTGGCTCCCTGCCAGTGGACGGTCCACCCGCCACTCAGGTGCCGCAGCGAATCAGCGAGCGGCCCGGTCACAAGGAGACGCCACGGGCGCGTATCCACCCAATTGGTATCTCCCCCACCGGTATCGCCGCCTCCGCCCCCTCCGGTATCGCCACCGCCCCCCCCTGCAGTATCGGCGATCGAGGAACCGCCCCGGGGGGTAGCCCCGCCATCGGGGCGCGCCTCGCCCTCCCCTCCGGTATCTTCCAGCGCCGATACCGGTAGGGTGGCCCAGCGCGGATTGGTGCGGCTGAATGGTAACAGCGGCGCTGACGCCGAGGGCGACAGCGCGTCAAGCCTGCAGCCAAAAAGGAGCAACGGGTTCGTAGTGAGAGACTGGATATGTAAAGAGACGATGGAGTTACGCAGTTTGAGGCTGAAGGGTTAGGGTTAACGTGAGGTTCGTAGTTGGACTGCAAGCCTGTAGCCGAAAGGGGCAATGGGTTCGTAGTGAGAGACTGGATATGCAAAGAGACGATGGAGTTACGCAGTTTAAGGCTGAACGGTTAGGGTTAACGTGAGATTCGTAGGTAGAAACGTCAAGCCTGCAGCCGAAAAAAGGCAATGGGATCGTAGTGAGAGACTGCATATACAAAGAGACGCTGGAGTTCGCAGTTTGAGGCTGAAGGGTTAACCCGAAGTGGTTAACTCTGTGGTAATTGGGTGAGTGCTTTCCAGAAATCCGATGTTTTGTAGAGGAAATGTGATGTACTGTCTTAGTTGTGTTATTTGTTTTTAAGTGTTTAGAGGGAAAGTGGCACAACTGGTACAGTACGTCACCTTTCCTCTACAGCTACCCGTGGAGCCCTAGTCCTGGGAACCTCTACTAGGGGAAAACAAATGAGTATGTAATAATCGACTGAAGGGCAGCAGCGGCGCCGAAGCCGAAGGCGCGTCTTGCGCGTCAAGCACGGAGCTGAAACCGGGCGATGGGTTAGACGTTACAGAAGGTTAACCTCGAGGTTAACCACACACAATAAGTAGTCGCCACCAACCTCTCTCGCTTCCTACCTATCGATCGATCTATACACATCTATGTCTAGCTATATCCAGCTATATATGTAATCATAAATATAACTCTATTTTTAGCGCAAGGCACCTGCGCCGTGTGGGCGGCGTCTCCTGCCAAAACATAACGCATTCGCCGCTAACCTCTCTCGCGCTGCACCTATCGATCGATCTATACCTAACTGTATCTAGTTATGTTTATCGATATCCATGGGTATCTATGTATATCTATTCGTAGCGCAGGGCACCTGCGCCGTGTGGGTGGCGTCGCCTGCCCATATGACAAGAACTCGCCGCCAACCTTTCTCGCTCTTCACCTATCGATCTATACCTATCCGTATCTAGCTATATAAAACTATATTTATCCTTATCTATATCTCACTCTGCGTGTAGCGCAGCGCACCTGCGCCGTGTGGGCGGCGTCTCCTTCCAGAACAGAAAGTACTCGCCACCAACCTTTCTCGCTCTCTACCTATCGACCGATCTATACCTATCTGTATCTAGCTATATCCAGCTATATGTAATTCTATATATATCTCTGTTTTTAGCGCAGCGCACCTGCGCCGTGTGGGCGGCGTCTCCTTCCAGAACAGAAAGTACTCGCCGCCAACCTCTCTCACTCTCCGTACCTATCGACCGATCTATACACATCTGTATCTAGCTATATCTATCTATATCTATCTATATCTATCCTTATCCATATATCCATCTGCGTGTAGCGCAGCGCACCTGCGCCGCGTGGACGGCGTCTGCTGTCCAAACATAAAGTACTCGCCACCCACCTCGCGCCCGTAGCCGCTCACGCCGCGCGTTGCGCCTTTCCGTTTGCGGAGAACTGAAAAGCAAACAACAAAATGTCAGGTTGACGCCTAGGGCGTTATAACCATTTCTCGTGGGTGTTTTGAGCGCTGCTGCAGCAATAAGAAAAATCCCCCATACCATTCTAAACTTAGTTTCGTAACGCTTCGAAACCGGCGGTCGACGCTGCTCCGTGCGTCCGCATACCGTACGCCGTCCGAGGCTAGCCCTCGGCGACGGTGCGGCCACGCGAGTCAGTTTCTTTGAAGGGAAGGCGGAGAGTTACGGTAGAGCACAAAGGCAACTAAGCCAGCTGTCCAATAGGAGCTTATTGGACAACTGACGTAGTAGACGTGTGTCCTCTACAAGACAGCGACTCCCTTCGATCGGATCCGGGTGAGGCCGCAAGTGGTTTATTCTGCGGCCAGCGAATGAGCGCCTTCTCAGGGAGTCGCTGTTTTGTAGAGGACAAAAGGTCACGTTGGCAGTGGTCCTCTAAGCGCTTAGGGGACAAATGGCAGAGTTGGCGTGCGCCCTCTACAAAACAGCGACTCTCTGAGGATCGGATCCTGGTGAGGCCGCGAGTGGTGTAACAAAGCGTTCGCCCTAACTCGGTACCGTGCTCTAACTTGGTGCTCTTTGCCAGCACGACCGTTTGCTGCGCCGAACGCCCCACTACTCGTTACCGGGCAGCAAGGGAGTCCCTCCCCCGCGTGCCGACAGCTATCTAGGGCTCCAAATGCGTGCGCAGGGAGCTCACGCACAGAAAGTACCAAGTTAGGGCACAGTACCAAGTTAGGGCGAACGCTTTGCTATATGACGGGAGGTGTTTTACGGCACATCATCTGCACCGCGGCCAGTGTGCTGGGCGCCTTCTCAGTGAGTCGCTGTTGTGTAGAGGACTAAGCGCAACTATGACGGGTGTGCGATAAGCGCCTATTTCACAACTACCATAGTTGCCTTTTTCCCAATACAGTTACGACCGGGTGGGGTCGTCAGTGCAGTACGCGGTCTAACTGTAGTTTGAGGTTGCGGCCTTGGGCGTTATAACCATCTCTTGTGGGTGTTTTGAGCGCTGTTGCTGCAATAAGAAAACTTCCCCATACCATTCTAACCTTAGTTTTGCAACGCTTCGATACTGGCGGCCGACGCTGCTCTGTGCGCCCACATACCTTACGACGTCCGAGGCTAGCCCTCGGCGACGGTGCGGCCACGCAAAGGTCACTACAGTATGCCAGTCGTCCTCTACAAAACAGCAACTCCTTGAGAAGGCGTTCACTCGCCGGCCGCAGAATAACTTCTCTATGCTAGTTGTCCTCGAAGCGCTTAGAGGACAACTGGCATATTGACCTGTTGTCCAATACACTAACTACGAACGCACGTGGCAGGGGCGGTTAAAAGGTTAACCCGAACTAGTGTAGAACATAAGGTCAATATGCCAGTTGGGTTAACCTCTCGGGCTAACCCTATGTTCTACTCTAATTATGAACGCACGTGGCAGGAGCGGTGGCTCGTTCTTGAGGAGGACGATGGACTCGCGCGCCATGGCCAGGGCGACCGATTTGTCGTGCTCAGAGCCGACCGAGGACAGATAGGGGTGCGTCAGACCCGGCACGGGTTCGTGGAATAGGCCAAGCGTCTTTTTCAGCTGTAAAACAGAGGAACATAACAGAGAGAGAGTGGGTGGCGCTTTCTTTAACTGTACACAGAAGAGAAACGAAAGGATCGGAGGCGAGGAGGGTGTGGGCGAGGGCTAGAACTAGCTCATGCAACCACCAAAGCGTCGTCATTAACTGTATAAAAGAGGAACACGGTTCGCCCTTTCTTAACTGTAAAAAGAGTAGATCCGACAAGACGTGTTGTGCTCAGAGCCGACCGGGGACAGGTAGAGTGAGTCAGACCCGGCACGGGTTCGTGGAATAAGCCAAGCGTCTTCTTCAGCTGTACAACAGAGGAACATAACAGAGGGAGAGTGGGCGGCGCTTTCTTTAACTGTACACAGAAGAGAAACGAACGGATCGGAGGCGAGGAGGTGTGGGCAAGGGCTAGAACTAGCTCATGCAACCACCAAAGCGTCGTCATCAACTGTATAGAGGAATACGGTTCGCCCTTCGGTAACTGTAAAAGAGTATATTCGACAAGATGTGTTGTGCTTGGAGCTGATCGAGGACAGGTAGAGTGAGTCAGATCCGGCACACGGGCTCATGAGATCAGCCAAGCGTCTTGACTAAATGTACAAATGAGGAGCAGGGTTCGGTGCACCCTCCCTTCAGAGTACAAGCAGTGGATACGAACAGACTTGTCGTGTTCGGAGCCGACCGACGACAGGTAGCAATACTTTAAAGGTGCCCACTACTACTACGACTTTCTACTATGTATACATTACACTGTTTTTCGTGTTACTCTTGGCACCTGCATGGTCCTGGCTGCGCCTTCTTCGAGCTAGCCTAACCTAACTCTGATACTGCTGCTCCTGCTGCTGCTATTGCGGCTACTACTACAACCACTACTGCTGATACGCCTATTCCTGCTACCATCACCACCACCACCACTACTGCTGCTGCTGCTGCTGCTGCTACTGCTGCTGCTGCTGCTGCTACTACTACTGCTGCTACTGCTGCTGATAGCCTACTCCTGCTTCCACCACCACCACCGCCGCCACCGCCGCCACCACCACCACCACCACCACCACCACCACTACTATTGCTGCTGTTGCTTCTATGCTGCTGCTACCAATACTGCTACTGCTACTGCTACTGCTGCTGCTGCTACTCCGTTCTGTCTAACTCTTCTCGGCACCTGCATGATCCTTGCGGCACTCTCGTCGATTCTAGCCTCGGAGATTGCCCCTGACCGCACGAGCCTCGCCAGAGAAATGGAGAAGGACTCGTCAAGGGGAACCATCGAAATATCGATAGAAGTCCTATTTATGGACTGCTCTACCGCCTGTTGAGAACAGAGAGGAGGGGCGGTGAAAGAAAAACTCAAACGCTTGGGTCGTGTCATAGGAGAAGTGTAAGGATAGTAGGAGATCAGAGACGGATTCGTCAAGGGGCACCATCCAAATGTCGATTGCCGTACGTTCAATGGAGTGCTCTCGGGGTTAACCCGAGGGTAGCCGACTAGATACATGGTATAAGACGTCTATTTATAGTATACCTGCCCCGCCATAGATACGGTCTCATGGTACGAGCGCAGGTTTTGTACTTTCTCCGAGTGGAGCTGGAGTCCTCAGAAAGGACTGCCGTAGAACAAACTTTTCCCTCTGAGGCCGTGCTCGGTGTGTGGCTCCCCGCGCCTCTGTCAACGTCGCGAGCGCCGCCTGGTCGGGGCGCGCTTTGGCCGTTGGCGTGAAGAAAAATTTGGGCGGGCTCGATGTTTGACCTTGCGGTATAGTTTGTTGCTCTTTGTGTGGGTCGACCCATCCGCCAAGCATATGAACAGAGTTCTTACAGAGGGGCGTAGTGAACCCGTCAAGCACCGGCCGTATAGGCATTATAGATGGAGTATGGGGACACTGAACGGAGGGTCTTCTTGCCTGGTAGAGGACGAATGTCGTGCTGTTGGGTTCTATGAGCAGGCCCTAGTTTGCCTTCTAATAGAGAAATTGTCGACGCGGGTAGATGATGTACGTTTCATTGCAAAATTGCAAATAACCGTTTTCTTCTCTAATTGTGGTGGCCTAATGTATTTAGCCATTTAGCCGCCTTCAATTATAACGGCAAATATCCGCCCTACCCCCGCGTCGATGGTTTGGTTTATTTGTAGTGAAACTAGGGTCATCTCATTGTAGGGGCATCGAACGTATAGCTAGCAAGGACATTCGACTAGATAAATGGCAAACGACGTCGATATTGAGCCTCTACAAGATATTGTTTCACTGCAAAGCTTTACTGTGGGAGTCTATCATCCTTTTCTTGCCCCCTCCCCTACCTGCAACGCCTACCCTATTGTAATATTGTTGCACGATTGCACGACTTTTGCGCAATATACTGTACGCCCCCCCGCCATCCCCCCCCCCCCCCCCCCCCCCCTCAGCCACACCCCACGCACCCACCCTGCAGGTGTTA
>Ga0105055_10003704_pt1 | contig 22894 bp, 22 predicted proteins | sample BON03_FD_78090 | JGI IMG/M metagenome (GOLD analysis project Ga0105055, IMG submission 78090) | Freshwater microbial communities from Lake Bonney liftoff mats and glacier meltwater in Antarctica - BON-03 | ecosystem: Environmental > Aquatic > Freshwater > Ice > Glacier meltwater | place: Lake...
ACTAGAAGGTGCCCGGCAACAAGATGCTCTTGTCCACGGTGTTGATGTCGGTATGGCCGCAAAACGCCATGGTGATGTCGAGTTCCTTGTGAATAATTTGCAGCGCCTTGGTCACGCCTTCTTCGCCCATGGCACCCAGGCCATAGACCATGGCGCGGCCAATCATGGTGCCGCGAGCGCCCAGCGCCCAGGCCTTGAGTACGTCTTGCCCGGAGCGGATGCCGCCGTCCATCCAGACCTCAGTTTGCGAGCCAACGGCCGCCACAATGTCCGGCAAGGCTTTGATACTGCTCTGCGCCCCATCGAGCTGTCGGCCGCCATGGTTGCTCACCACAATGGCATCCGCGCCGTTGGCCACGGCTAGGCGCGCATCTTCCACATCCTGAATTCCTTTCAGGATCAGCTTGCCGCCCCATTGGGCCTTGACCCACGCCACGTCAGCCCATGACAGGCTGGGGTCAAACTGCTCGTTGGTCCAGGCGGCGAGTGACTTCATGTCGCTGACGCCTTTGACGTGGCCGACCAGATTGCGAAACGTGTGGCGCCGGGTACCCATCATGCCCAGGCACCAACGCGGCTTACTGGCCATGTTAAAGAGATTGCCGAGCGAGGGAATGACCGAGGCGCGCAGGTGGTTCTTCAGGTCTTTGTGACGCTGGCCAATCACCTGTAAGTCCAGCGTGAGCATCAATGCGCTGCAACCTGCGGCGCGGGCGCGCTCTATCATTGCCGCCATGGCCGTGCGGTCACGCATCATGTAGAGCTGAAACCAGAAAGGCGCGCTGGTGTGCGCGGCAACGTCTTCAATAGAGCAGATGCTCATGGTGGACAGCGTGAACGGAATGCCAAACTTCTCGGCCGCCCGTGCCGCCTTGATCTCGCCATCCGCGCTTTGCATACCTGTCAGGCCTACTGGCGCAATGCACACCGGCATCTTCACGTTCACTCCGACCATTTTCGTGGCGGTGCTGCGGTTTTCCATATTCACGGCAACCCGCTGGCGCAGCTTGATGGACTGGAAATCTGCCGCATTGGCGCGGTAGGTACTTTCAGTCCACGAGCCTGAATCGGCGTAGTCGTAAAACATGCGCGGCACGCGTTTTTTGGCGAGTATGCGCAGATCTTCGATATTGGTGATGACGGTCATGGCGAGTTTCCTTTGGACGTGATGCTAACTAACTTGTGGGTAATCGTGGTTGAAAATATTTTGAGATCGAGTGTAAGCAAAAGCCAGTCACATGCTAGCCTCTGTTGAATTTTTTTAAAAATGCATCAAATTTATTTTTGATGCAATAATCGTAATATTGAATCAATGTGAAGGCTTGGGCATCATGCGCACCACTCTTAATTTGCACGACGACGCTTTTCAAGCTGCATCTGACTATGCCGCAGCCCGCGCCATTAAGCTGGGCGATGCGGTGTCTGAGCTGGTTAAACGCGGACTTGGCCAAGCCAAACAAGGCCAAGTCACCATGAAAAAGAAGCACGGCATTTGGGTTTTTGAAACCCCAGCGGGATCGGGTCATCCAGCGGTGACCGACGCATTGGTTAAAGAACTGATGGAAGAATAATGGCGCGGTTTCTTCTGGACGCGAATGCTTTAATCGCCCTGTGCTGGGGCAACCACGTCCACCACAGTGCTGCGCTCAGCTGGTTCAAAGGCCATGCTGGTCAAGGCTGGGCTACCTGTGCGTTCACGCAATCGGCCTTTGTACGCGTCATTTTGCAGCCTACTTTTTCGGGCAGTGCCATGCAGGCGGGTGAAGTCATTGAGCTGCTGGCATTAAACACCGGGCATGCCAAGCACCACTATCTAAACATCGACTTCGATATGCGCGCCGTTCAATCCGCCTGCACCGGTGGCTTGCTCGGGCATCGACAAATCACCGACGCATGGTTGCTTGCAACCGCGATTCGCCATAAAACCAAACTCGTTACGTTTGACGCTGGCATCGCGTCTTTACTGGCTACGCCATCCGAGCGAGCAGCGCACCTCACCCTATTAAAAAATTGACTGGATCAGGCCCCGGATGACAATCGAGCCCTGTGTCGCGCAATTTGCGCGCGCACTTGCGCGGGCGCCGTACCACCCAGCGTGTTGCGGGCATTCAGCGAACCGCGCAGACTCAGCACGTCATAGACATCTTTTTCGATTGTTGGGTTGAATGTTTTCAGCACTTCCAGCGGCAATTCAGACAAATCAACGTTGTGCGATATGGCGGCTTTGACGGCGTGCGCTACCGCTTCGTGCGCGTCACGGAAAGGCAGGCCTTTTTTGACCATGTAGTCGGCCAGATCGGTCGCTGTGGCATGGCCGCGCAGTGCGGCGCGCTCCATGGCTTCGGGCTTGACAGTGATGCCGTCCACCATTTCGGCAAAAATGCGCAGCGTGTCTTTCAGGGTATCAACCGTGTCAAACAGCGGTTCCTTGTCTTCTTGATTGTCCTTGTTGTAGGCCAGTGGCTGGCCCTTCATTAGCATCATCAGGCCCATCAGATGGCCGACCACGCGGCCTGTTTTGCCGCGTGCCAGTTCAGGTACGTCGGGGTTTTTCTTCTGCGGCATGATCGACGAGCCGGTGGTAAAGCGGTCAGCAATCTGGATAAAGCTGAAGTTCTGGCTCATCCACAAAATCAGCTCCTCGCTCATCCGGCTGATGTGCACCATGCAAATGCTGGCGGCGGCGCTGAATTCGATGGCGAAGTCGCGGTCACTCACTGCGTCCAGGCTGTTCTGGCAAACGCAACTCTGGCCTTGTTCGTCAACCATACCCAGCATTTTGGCCACACGCTCACGATCCAGCGGGTAGCTGGTGCCTGCTAGCGCGGCAGCACCCAGCGGCAGAAAGTTGACGCGCTTGCGGACATCCTGCAAGCGTTCGGCATCACGCGAAAACATTTCAACATAGGCCAGCATGTGGTGGCCAAAGCTCACCGGTTGTGCAACCTGCAAGTGCGTAAAGCCGGGCAGTATGACTTCAACATTTTTATCTGCAAGTTCGACCAGCGCCTTTTGCAGGGCTGTCAGCAGGCCTGCTATTAAATCAATCTCGCCGCGCAGCCACAGGCGCACATCGGTGGCTACCTGGTCGTTGCGACTTCTCCCGGTGTGTAGCCGCTTGCCGGCATCGCCAACAAGCTGTGTCAGGCGCGCTTCGATGTTGAGGTGTACGTCTTCAAGGTCCAGCTTCCATTCAAACGAGTCGGACTCGATCTCACGGGTGATTTGGCCCAAGCCTTGCGTGATCGAGGCGTGGTCAGCGGCGTTGATGATGCCTTGCGCAGCCAGCATGTCAGCGTGCGCCAGGGAGCCGGTGATGTCGGCTTGCCACAGGCGTTTGTCAAAAAATACGCTGGCCGTGTAGCGCTTGACGAGCTCGCTCATGGGCTCTGAAAACAGGGCCGACCAGGCTTGGGACTTTTTATCGAATTGGTTCACGTCAGGCTTTCTTTTTGGCGAGGTTCAGTGCAATACTTGGCTGCTTGAACATTTAAGCGTTGATTTTATCTGCCCTGTGAAACCCTCAACCGATAGCCATTCTTTTGCAGAATCCACGCTGCAAGGTGTCCTTGTGGGCTAGCTTAGTCGGGTCAGTCGAGAGGGAGGCCGCGACGCAACCAGCCTAGTCCGGCGGGTATAAATCAGTTGCAGCAAGTCAGCACAACAGCTCTTCATTCGCGTTCCAGCTCAAGGTAGGTCCGGCTGGCATTGCCTGGATGAAGATCGGCAGCGTTGAGTAACTGCGTAAAGGGCTGTGCGTCAAAAGTTTTGATGGCTGTGCTGATATCTGTGCCGTCATCGACCGCTTTCTTCATGTGCGCGCGCAGTGCGATGAGATAGTCGCGCGTGTGCGCACGGGCCTGTGTGAGTTTTGTCACCTGGCCATGGCCGGGGATTATCACGGTGGGGTTCAAGTCTTCCACCACTTGAAAGGCGGCGAGCCAAGCTCGGGTGTTGCTCACGGGAATCACGCCCAGCATGCGATCTACATAGACGATGTCGCCGGTGAAAAGCAGTTTCTTCTGCGGTAGCCACACCATCATGTCGCCTGGCGTGTGGCCGCCGCCGCGGTGGCGGAGCTCAAGCACAGTATCACCTAGCTGTAGTCGGGCATCTGTCCCCTCTATCCACTCTCGGGCAGGCTAATCATCGTGCCTTCGGCGCGCTCCTTCAAGGTAGCCTTGAGCGCAGCCAGATGGTCGCCGCCGCGTGCCATCATGTCCGACCGCGCAGCGGCATGGGCGATGGTCAGGATGCCTTGCGACTGAAAGTAGCTGTTGCCAATCCAGCGATGGTCCTGTCCGCCAGTGTTGATCACCCATTTGACTGGTTGCGAAGTCACGGTGCGGGCCGCGGCATGGATTTTTTTGGCAGATTGTGCGGTGGCGCCACTATCGATCAAAATCGCCCCTTGAGAGGTAACGACAAGGCCTATATTCGCATTCAATCCCTCATTGGACCAACTGCGGCCCCCGGTCTCACCGACAAAAGCGAACACATCAGGTGCGACCGGCTCGAAACGCACTTCAACGGCACGAGCTGGTGCAAATGCCTGTAGGGAGAGCAGTATCATGACGGTAGCAAAACGGAGCCAACAAAACAGTGGCTGGCGACTGGTCAGACAACCGCTGAGCATTGCAATAAGAACTGGCATGAATTGACTCACTGTTGGTTTCAAAGGACATGCTCGCACCAAGCAAAGCACGACTTGGTGATGTTTTCGCGGCGGTCTCTCCCAAGCTCGAGACCACGCTGGTTACTTGCAAATATCATATAGGACCCTCTGCATAATTCCCTGCGGTCTGTGGTCAACCGGACTCGGGCGGTCTGCTGCGTTGTTTTTCTTGGCAATAGCTGGGCTATTGTCTGCAAAAAGACGCCTTGCAGCTCATCCCGATCCGACTGCCACAGTCTCGCCAGAGTTATGCAGAGGGTCCTATAACCAATTCTTTTAAAAACTGTTTGATCCGACCCCAAGATATTCAATGGAAATTTTCACGCTCATTTTTCTGTTTGCCACTGGCGCCTACATCCTCAAATCAAGGGATCAAAAAAGCCGCATTGTTTTTCTGGCAAAGCACCTGGGGCGTCACCCGATAGAGCGGCTGATGCAAACTTTGATTGAAGGCTACGCCCGCGCACTGGGCGAGCCCGATGCGCAGCGCCAGGCGCAAATCTTCAAACTCTTGACAAGCACCGAGCTTGAGATCTGCGAGCATCTCAAGCGCTTCGCCGAAGAGTTTGCGCGCGCAGATGCGGTCAGCGCGCGCGTCAGTAACCAGGCTTTTGATCTACCCTATGCCGGCAGGCTTTTCCCTGCTGCCACGTTTGACTTGCGCCGCGCCATGACCATACATGCGCAGGCTATGGTTGATGCAACCGCCATCACGACAAGCACATCGAGCGACTTGCCTGATGCCGCAGCGGCACTTAAATTATCGAAAAACAGAGCCTTCACCATCTCGGCCGAGTTATTTTTAGTGCAGCACACCTGTCACTGGTTTTGCCGCTCCAAAATGATTGCTTCTGCACGCCTGCTGGCCCGGCACAACACGTCGTATGCACAAGTGCTGGCGGCCGTGTCACCCGCCACCCGCAACGCCTACCTTGCATTGATAGCCCTCTGACGCTTTGTGGCCATCGCGTAGTCAAATTCTGGAAACAGCTATTCATTAGGCTATAGCACTAAAAGACAACTTGAGCTAAAAAATGCCTAAAACTCAATAGATCCGGGCGTAACAAGCTATTAATTAAATAGCGTTCTAATTCTTTAGCCGGTATTTCGCAACCCAGCCGTAATCCGGTTGATCGAGATATGAATACCGCACTGCACTCTAGCGTCGGTTTGGCCTTCGCGGTAGCGGCGTATCAGTGCTACTTGTAGGTGGTTGTCTTCAACCAGCGGGCGTTCGCTGCTCCGATCATGGCTCTTTTTTGTACCCGCTGAAGTGACCATCTCTAGCCTCATGTTTTCGACTTCACATGCTAGCATTGCCTTCCCTTCCCCCTTAATGATGACGAGTGAGTAGCCAGCACAGTGACTGAAATAGCAAGCAAAAAAGTAGTGATTGCCACGCGCGAAAGCCGCTTGGCCTTGTGGCAGGCCGAGCATGTCAAGGCGCTGCTGCGCGCCTCCCTTGGCTGGCAGGTCGAGCTGCTGGGCATGACAACGATGGGCGACCAGATCCTTGACCGCTCACTGAGCAAAGTCGGTGGCAAGGGCCTGTTTGTCAAAGAGCTGGAAGTCGCTTTGAGAGAAGGCCGCGCCGACCTAGCGGTGCATTCGCTCAAAGACGTGCCCATGGATTTGCCGGACGGCTTTGCGCTGGCCTGCGTGCTGGAGCGCGAAGACCCGCACGATGCGTTTGTGTCCAACGACTTTGCCGCGTTGGCTGATTTGCCGCAGGGTGCTGTGGTCGGTACCTCAAGCCTGCGGCGGCTGGTGTTGCTGAAAGCCTTGCGACCTGATTTGAGAATCGAGCCTCTGCGCGGCAACCTGGACACGCGTTTGCGCAAGCTTGATGAGGGTCAGTACCAGGCCATCGTGCTGGCTGCGGCAGGCCTTAAACGCTTGGGGCTCGACGCGCGTATTCGCCACACCTTTGCACCCACCGATATGCTGCCCGCAGCCGGGCAGGGCGCGCTGGGCATTGAGGTGTGCGCGGAGCGTACTGATTTGCTGGATGCCTTGAAAACACTCGCGCACCAACCGACCTGGCTGGCCGTGACGGCCGAGCGCACGGTGTCGCGCGCCATGGGCGGCAGTTGCTCGATGCCGCTGGCGGCCTTCACGACTGGCCCAAACATTGGAAGTGAGGCTGGCGGCATGCAACTGAAAGCCGCCTGGGGTGACCCTGATACCGCGTCTATAAAACCACTGGTGTATGCGGTACAAACAGCCCGTGTCAGCACCTTTGCCGAGGCTGAGGCTTTGGGTGAGGCGGTAGCAAGCCAGTTGCGGGCGGCTGGTGCTGTGTGGGCTGGTCATCCGGTTATCACGGGCTCTTGATGTTTGAAGGCGAAGATGCCAAAGCACCCCGCGTGCTGGTGACGCGTCCGGCGCTTGATGCGCAGCGCTGGGTGCAGTCCTTGCAGCAAAATGGCTTTTTGGCAGAGGCTTTGCCGCTGATTGAGATTGCGCCTTTGACTAGAGCAGCTGATGCAGAAGCACTGGAGCAGGTGTGGCACACCTTGGACCACTATTCGGCCCTGATGTTCGTCAGCAGCAATGCTGTGAGTCATTTTTTTGGACTAAAAGAGGCAGCAGCCCAATCAATACGCATACGACCAGCTATTAAATATATAGCATCTACTACACGATTTCTGGCTCCTGGCCCGGGCACTGCTGCGGCTTTGCGGGCAGCGGGTGTGCCGCAAGGGCAGATTGATGCGCCGCCGCCCGACGCTGCGCAGTTTGACTCCGATGCCTTGTGGCAGGTGATAGGCGGGCAAGAAGGGCGACGCGACTGGGCCGGTCGCCGGGTGCTGATTGTTAGAGGGCAGGTTGATGGAGCAGCCAGCACTGACTCACCTGGCAGGGATGGGCTGGCCCGCCAGTGGATCGGAGTCGGTGCAACAGTTGATTTTTTAAGCGTTTATGAACGCCGCACGCCGCAATGGAGTCCGGCGCAAATCAGTCGGGCCCAAAACGCCGCTGCGGATGGCTCGGTATGGCTTTTCAGCAGCTCGGAGGCGGTGGCCAACCTGGGCTTGCAGCCGGGCATCAAGGGCATGGACTGGTATCAATCCCGCGCCGTTGCTACGCACCCGCGCATTGCGCAGGCCGCGCGCGCCGCTGGCTGGGGTGTTGTTGTTGAGTCACGCCCGGCGCTGGATGACATCGTGAGGTGTTTACGCTCGATAGACGCTCGATAGAATAAGGGCATCCATGAGTGATAGCCCATCTTCGCAACCAAACCCGCCAGCGCAGCCCTTAGCTGGCGCTGTTGTGCCACCTGCTTCGGCTGCCTTAGCTGATTCATCCGTGCCCTCTGATGCAGTACAAATTTCGCGCAAATGGGTGCTGGCTATAGGTGTCGTGGGCGGCGCTGCATTGGTCGTGAGTGGTTTGATGTGGCAAAAGCTGGGCACCATTCAGGAAGAACTGGCACGCCGCAGCACCGATTCAGGCACGCAGGCCATTGAAGCGCGCACGCTGGCGCGTGCGGCACAAGACAGCACGCGCGAGCTGGCTGCACGGCTGGCCTTGCAGGAAACCCGCATCAGCGAAGTCAGCTTGCAGCGTATGCAGCTTGAAGAGTTGATGCAAAGCCTGTCGCGTTCGCGCGACGAAAATCTGGTGGTCGACATTGAGTCCGCGTTGCGGCTGGCTCAGCAGCAGGCGCAATTGGCCGGTAGCGCCGAGCCGCTGATTGCCGCCCTCAAGTCAAGCGAGCAGCGCCTGATGCGTGCCGCCCAGCCACGCCTTAACCCCTTGCAGCGCGCCATTGCCGCAGATACCGACCGCATCAAGTTCGCCAGTCTGACCGACGTGCCGGTGCTGCTGATCAAGCTCGATGAGTTGACCCGCATGGTCGATGATTTGCCGATAGCCAATGCCTTTGTCGCCAATACGCCGACCAGAAATGGGGCCCCGGCTGCGCCAGTGGCTCCGGCCCAAGTTCCGGCAGAAAAAGATGAAAAAAACTTGCTTATGATGTTTGACAAAGCAGTCCTCCAGGCTTGGTCGCAGCGTCTGCTGGGCAGCGTGCGTGATGAGGCCCGGAAATTGCTGCGCGTTAGTCGCATTAACCAGCCCGAGGCCGCCCTGCTGGCACCGGAGCAGGCGTTTTTTCTGCGTGAAAACCTCAAACTCAGATTGCTCAACGCGCGTCTTGGCTTGCTGTCGCGCCAGACCGACACCGCACGTACCGATCTGGCCAACGCCGGTATCTGGCTTGGCAAGTACTTTGACCCGGCCTCGCGCAAGACCCAGGCTGCGGTGCAATTACTGCAGCAAGTGCAGAGCCAGTTGAAAACCAGCGAGCTGCCGCGGCTGGACGAGACCATGGCAGCGCTGGCCACCGCCGCTGCAGGCCGATAAACGCGGGAACAGCAAAGTCATGCGCGCCGCCTTTTGGCTTTTGGCCCTGTTTGCCATAGCGGCAACGGCCGCCTTGTTTGCGGGCAACAACCAGGCCATAACCACCATCTTCTGGCCACCACATCGGGTTGATGTGTCGTTCAATTTGATGGTGCTGCTGCTGATTGGCCTGTTCATGCTGCTGTATCTGGCTTTGCGTGCCTTGTCGGCGGTTTATTCACTGCCGATGCAAGCACGGCGCTGGCGCGCGCAGCAAAAAGAGCGTGCCATGTACGGTGCGCTGATGGACGCGCTGGCGCACCAACTGGCCGGGCGCTACATACGCGCCAGCAAGTCGGCACAAACCGCATTGGTACAGGAAAAAAGCCTGACTCTGCTGGCCGAGCATGGTGGCCAAGTCACGGGGCACAGCGCCAGTCGTTCCAGCCAGTTGCAGTCGCTGGCGCATTTGCTGGTGGCTGAAAGCGCACAGTCGCTGCAAAACAAGGCGCTGCGCGACCAGCACATGCAGTCGGCCCTGAAAAGCTCTACGCCGCGTCATGCGCAGGAGGTGCGCGAGGGCGTGCAGTTTCGCGCGGCACGCTGGGCGCTGGACGACCGCGATGCCGGTGCCGCACTTGAATGGCTGGCGCTGTTGCCGCAGGGCGCTGCACGCCGCACGCTGGCGCTGCGCATGAAGCTGCGGGCAACGCGGCAGTTGCGCCAGACGGCGCAGGCGCTGGAAACCGCCCGCCTGCTGGTCAAACACCGGGCTTTCTCTATAGCGGCGGCGCAAAGCATTGTGCGTGGCCTGGCGCTGGAGCTGCTGAACGATGCGCATGACCCGGCGCAGTTGCAGCAGGCCTGGGGCTTGCTGGACGACAGCGAGCGCGCGATGCCCGAGCTAGTGGTACATGCGGCATCGCGTTTGACGGCCCTGCATGGTGATGTTGAACTCGCCAGGGGCTGGCTGCTCCAGGTGTGGGATCAAGCCATGCAGCCGCGATCAGATATGGGCGATGCGTTGCGCATCAAACTGATCACGGTGCTTGAAGCTGGCCTTGATAGCGTTGATGCGGCCTGGCTGGCGCGCATTGAAGCGGCGCAGATGGGCCGCCCGCACGATGCCAACCTGCAATACCTAGCCGGCATGGCCTGCATGAGCCGCCAGCTATGGGGCAAGGCCCAGCAACTGCTGAGTCAGGCTGCGCTGGGCCTGCAAGATACTGGTCTGCACCGCAAGGCGTGGCGTGCTCTCGCTGTGCTGGCTGAGCAGTGTGACGATGCCGAGGCTGCTGCGCACGCCTACAAACAACTGGCGCAGCTTTAGGGTTTTTGGGGTCAGACGCCAATTTCATTGCGGTGCTTTGCACCGCACCCAGAGGGTGTGCCGAAGGCACGATGAATTTGGACTCTGACCCCAATAACCCTAAAGCTACCGGGCTTTTTTTTTTGAAGCGCTGCTGATTTAAACCGCTGACTTTTCAAACGGCAAGGGTGTATCGCGCAGGTCGCGTTTGGTCTCTACCAGCACCAGTGGTGCTTCGGTTGATAGGGCCGTAGCAGGGCGCTCACGCGGCACATGCATGGGTTTGACTTCAGTCGCCATGGCGGCTTTGGCTTCAGCGATTTTGCTGGAGTCAGAGTTGACCCACTGCAAACCCGAGCCTTGAGCAATCTGTACCAGGTCTTGCATCGGCAAATCGTAGGACTGCACTTTGGGGAGCGCAGTGCTCGCAGCGACGGGTGCTGCAACGGCTGGCGCAGCTATGGGAGCCATTGCAGCGGGCGCTATAAACATCACTGGCGCTATTGATTCAGTAGCTGGTTGCGAGCGTGTTTGTTGGGCTGTTGTAGCCTGATCTAGCTCTGAATTGACGGTTTCTGGATGGCTTTCAAAGACTGCAACGTTGGCAACTGTTCCTTCCCCGTTACCACCGATCCCCTTGTTGTCAGCGCGCTCGCTACCTTCGCCACCTTCATTGCGTTCGCGACGATCACGGCTATAACGGTCACGACTGCGGCGTTCGCGTGGCTGGCGCTGCTCTTCGCTGCCCTGGTCTGCGCCTGGCCCGGCACCTTGCGTTTGGGCTTGCTCAGCGGATGGATTCAGGTCTTGCGGCGCCTCGTTCATCGCTGCGTTGTGGCTGCTGCCTTCGGGGCGGTCATTACGACGCTCGCTACGGCGGCCATTGCGGTCACCACCACGGTCATTGCGCTCGCCACGCTCACCTTGTGGAGTGTCTGAACGCTGTTGCGGTTCGCCGCCCATGGCTGCGGCCATAGCCGCCTGGTTGGCGAGTGCCAGGTCTTGCTCTACCGGGTCGCGGTCAATGCGCTCGCCGCCACGCTCTGCACGTTCACGGCGATTGCGGCCACCTTCACGAGGTTCGCGGCCTTCACGAGCCTCGCGACCACCTTCGGGGCGCTGTGTTGCGTCACCGGCTGGGCGCTCTTGGCGCACGCCTTCAGGGCTGCGTTCGCGGCGCTCGCCGCCACGACCTTCTGGGCGGCCTTCTGCACGGCTATCTGTACGGCCATCTGGGCGTGGTTCACGTGCTTCATTTCGTCCATCTGCGCGCCCTTCGCCACGACCTTCGATACGGCCACGGCCACCGCCACCGCCACCGCCACAGCCACCGCCACCGCCACCGCCACCGCGTCGGCCATCACGGCCACCGCGTTCCGAGCGCTCACCGCTGCGTCCTTCAGGGCGACCATCACGACCGTCGCGGCGAGCTTCACCACTTCCAGTTGTGGTTTTTTGTGCGTTGGCAGCAGGTGCTGTAACGGGTGCTTCTGCGTTGCCGAACAGAGCTTTTATCCAGCCGAAAAATCCTTTTTCTGCCGGGGCTGCCGCTGCCACGGCAGGCCGTGGCACGGGTTTTTTCGCAACGGCTGCAGTAGCTACAGGTTTGGGTGGAGCCACAGGGGCAGGTGCATCAGGCAATACGCCCTTGATGATGGGTTCCTGCTTGTTGTGCTTTTCTTGGCTGCGACGTGTGACCAATGTTGGGTCTTCGATTTCTTCTGCCAACTTGTAGCTGGCTTCGATGTTGTCCAGGCGCGGGTCGTCGTGCTTCAGGCGCTCGAGGCGGTAGTTCGGTGTTTCGAGCGTTTTGTTAGGCACCAGCAGCACGTTGATACGCTGCTTCATTTCGATCTTGCTGATCTCTGAACGCTTTTCGTTGAGCAGGAAGGACGCCACATCAACCGGAACCTGACAAAGAACCGATGCCGTGCTGTCTTTCAGTGACTCTTCCTGGATGATTCGCAAAATCTGCAACGCCGAGCTTTCGGTATCGCGGATGTGGCCGGAGCCGCCGCAACGCGGGCAAGGGATGGAAGCGCCTTCTGACAACGCAGGGCGAAGGCGCTGGCGGCTCATTTCCATCAGACCGAACTTGCTGATGGTGCCGAACTGCACGCGGGCGCGGTCTTGCCGCAGCGCGTCGCGCAAACGGTTTTCAACATCGCGGCGGTTGCGCGACTCTTCCATATCGATAAAGTCGATGACGATCAGGCCGCCCAGATCGCGCAAACGCATCTGGCGCGCCACTTCGTCCGCAGCTTCAAGGTTGGTGCGGGTAGCGGTTTCTTCGATGTCGCCGCCTTTGATAGCGCGTGCCGAGTTGACGTCAATCGACACCAGTGCTTCAGTGTGGTCAATCACAATCGCGCCGCCGGACGGCAACTGCACGGTGCGTGCATAGGCCGATTCGATCTGGTGCTCGATCTGGAAGCGGCTGAACAGCGGTGCGTCGTCGCGGTAGCGCTTGACGCGGTGCTCGTGCTCGGGCATGACGTGAGCCATGAACTGTTTGGCCTGTTCGTACACGTCGTCGGTGTCAAACAAAATATCGCCGATGTCGCTGTTGAAGTAGTCGCGGATGGCGCGAATCACAAGGCTTGATTCCTGGTAAATCAGGAAAGCGCCTTTGCCGCCCTTGCCTGCGCCTTCAATCGCCGTCCAGAGCTTGATGAGGTAGTTCAGATCCCACTGCAACTCAGGCGCGCTGCGGCCAATGCCGGCGGTACGGGCAATGATGCTGGAGCCTTGCGGGTATTCCAGCTGATCCATATTTTCTTTAAGCTCGGCCCGGTCTTCGCCTTCGATACGGCGCGACACGCCACCGCCACGCGGGTTGTTCGGCATCAGCACCACGTAGCGGCCTGCCAGCGATACAAACGTGGTCAGCGCAGCACCTTTGTTGCCGCGCTCTTCTTTCTCGACCTGAACCATCAGTTCTTGGCCTTCGCGAATCACGTCTTGTATGCGCGCCTGGCTGACCGGCACGCCGGGGGTGAAGTAGTTCTTGGAGATTTCTTTAAACGGTAAAAAGCCGTGCCGGTCTTCGCCGTAATCGATAAAGCAGGCTTCGAGTGAAGGCTCGACGCGCGTGACGACGGCCTTGTAGATGTTGCCCTTGCGCTGTTCGCGCCCTTCAATTTCAATTTCGTAGTCGAGGAGTTTTTGTCCGTCAACAATCGCCAGGCGGCGTTCTTCAGCCTGCGTGGCGTTAATCAGCATCCGTTTCATGGTGCTCTTCCTTTTTCGTTATCGTCTCTCAAACCCAAAAATGGGCCAACGATGCCGAAGAAGACGTGATGCGAACGTGGGGAATTGCCGGAGAGCTTTTGACGCATGTGCGCCGACTGAAAAATCAGCCGGGCAGGTGGGTCGTAAGCGTAGGCGCGTGGATGGAGCGAGCCGGAGTCTAACAGGTATGTGCTACAAAAAAAGTAGCTGGTTGCGCCCGTATTACAGGGGCTGCAGGCTGATTTATGCCAAAAAACGGGGCCAAAAGGCACCGCCGGCACAGGCTAATCAGATAAAGCAGCGTTGTCATCAGGGGGCTAACTGTTAAAGGACTTGTTCTCACTGGATCCGTCTGCAGCCGGTTGCATGGGCTCGGGCTGCAAGCTTGGGTATTCCGTAGTTGTATTCGCAAAACATCGACTTGTTCTCGCGTGCAATCTGCCAGGCAAACGAGGTGCCTGGCACTCATCGTTTGCGGGCGATTACCTGCGTGGGCATCGACCTACCAGCCAAGGCTGCTTGTGGTTTGTGAATGGGCTTTTTCATTGCCACGGGACTTGTGTGGATTAAAATCCAGACAAATCAACCACTTAACAAGCGCATCGCTAGTGAAGAACATTATAAGCCCTCCTGTGCGTGAAGCTGCAGCCTCTGGCAGAGGGGCAAGCGTCACTGCGAATGCATCCCCATCCGCATCCCCCTTAGCGGCTCGGGTCACGCTGCTTGGCGTGACTGAAGACTACGCTGGCCAGCGGCTCGACAACTTCTTGATGCGCGAGCTTAAAGGCGTACCTAAAACCCATGTTTACCGCATCATCCGCAGCGGTGAGGTGCGCGTGAACAAGGGTCGGGCGCAGGCCGATACACGGCTTGAAAGCGGTGATGTGGTGCGCTTGCCGCCCGTGCGCACGTCGGAGCGCGCGGAGCAGAAGGCCCAAGCTATGGCCCACATGGCCCAAGTCGTTGCGCGCCACGGTGCGACTTCAACGGTGGGTGGCTACGCGCCTGCGGCGGAGTTTCCGATACTTTTTGAAGACGATTTTGTGTTGGTTATAGACAAACCCGCAGGTGTGGCCGTGCATGGCGGCAGTGGTGTGAGCTTTGGCGTGATCGAGCAGTTGCGCATGGCGCGGCCCGAGGCGGATTTTTTAGAGCTGGTGCATAGACTGGACCGCGAGACCAGCGGCATACTGCTGATCGCCAAGCGGCGCATGGCGCTCAAGCTGTTGCAAGAGCAGTTCAGAGAGCGCGAGACCGACAAGGTGTACTTGGCCCTGGTCAAAGGCGACTGGGCCCCGAACAAGCGCGTGATCGACAAGGCACTGCATAAGTACTTGATCGACAACGGCGAGCGCCGGGTCAAGATCGTGCCGAACGAGCACCCTGACGCTATGCGCTCGGTCACGCTGGTCAAGGTCAAGACGCAAATTCCGGCGAATGCCGGGTTACCCAATACGCCATTCACACTGCTAGAAGTGACCATCAAAACCGGCCGTACGCATCAGATTCGTGTTCATCTGGCGGGCGAGGGCCATCCGATTGCCGGGGACGACAAATATGGTGACTTTGAGTTGAACAAGGCTCTGCAAAAAACGCTGGCTGGCCAGGCTTCCTTAAAGCGCATGTTTCTGCACGCCTGGAGCCTGAAGTTCAACCATCCCAAGCTGCGTAAAGTTATTCATTTGCAGGCGGCGCTGCCTGATGAATTGCAGCAGTTTTTGCCTCATCGCGTAGAGATTGCAACACTACAGCCTAGCCATGCCGGTTAATAATATCGCTATGCAAACTCGACGCTTTGACCTGATTGCCTTCGACTGGGACGGCACGCTGTTTGATTCGACCGAAATCATCATTCGCTGTATTCAGGAAGCGGTGCGCGATGTGGGCGGCACGGTACCGACTGCTGAGGCTGCAGGCTATGTGATTGGCCTGGGCCTGCGGCAGGCACTGGCCCACGCCGCGCCAGACGTGTCGGTTGAAAAATACCCGGTGCTAAGTGAGCGCTACCAGCACCACTACGCGGCGCATGTCGATGACCTCAGCCTGTTCGATGGCGTGCTGCCCATGCTGGCCAGCCTGAAGGCGCGCGGCCATTTGCTGGCGGTGGCCACTGGCAAGTCACGGCGCGGGCTGGATGACGCGCTCAGGCGCGTCGAGATCAAAGGCGTGTTTGATGGCTCGCGCACAGCGGACGAAACAGCCGGTAAACCCAATCCCTTGATGCTGCATGAGTTGATGCGCGAGTTGGGTGTGGTGGCCAGCCGCACCCTGATGGTTGGCGACACCAGCCACGATTTGCAGATGGCCGTCAATGCCGGCTGCCCCAGCGTTGGTGTGAGTTACGGCGCGCATGAGCCGCAGGCTTTTGCCGCCCTGAAGCCCTTGTATGTAGCGCATTCCGCCCGAGACTTGGGCACCTGGCTGCTTGCCAACGGCTAAACCCAAGCTGCGCCTTTTTTCTTGCCTGTTATGAAAACACAGCTAGCCCTCTGCAATAGCCGCGATCTGGTGGATGCGGGGCAGGCCGTGCCTTTCGACGTGGTGTATGCAGACCAGACCTGCCGTGCCTTTGCCGTCCGCTTCAAGGGCCAGCCGCACGCCTACCTGAATCGCTGCACCCATGTGGCGATGGAGCTGGACTGGCAGCCCAATCGGATGTTTGACGACGGTGGCCAGTGGCTGCTGTGCGCCAGCCACGGCGCAGCCTACCAGCCAGACACCGGTCAGTGTGCTGGCGGGCCGTGTAACGGCGGGCTGGTCAAAATAACGCTGTCGGAAAAAGATGGCGTGGTTTACTGGCATTGTGCTTACAACCTCAAACCACCAGAGTTCTCATAGCCCCCTAAACTAAACCCCATGAACGATTCCAACCGCCCCGGCCCAAATGATCCTGATGGTGAACCTTTTCTGCGCTCCGACTTGGAGCAAAATCCCTCTGGAACACCCGACCCACGCACACAACCAGCGCCTGAAGTGAGCATCAAAAAATCATCTTCCGACCCACTTGATGCACCTGGCTGGGAGCGCGTCACGCTTGAAAAGTTGGCCTTCGCTTCGCTCAACGAGCAAAAAGCTACGCGCCGCTGGAAAACATTTGTACGCCTGTCCTGGCTGGCCTTTTTTATTGTGCTGGTCTGGATAGTCCTGCACCGTGGCACACCCGCCGGCAGCGCCACCGTTGCGCATACTGCGGTGGTTGAGATCAAGGGCGAGATTTCGGCTGGCGCTGATGCCAGCGCAGAATTTATCAACGCCGCGCTAAAGGACGCGTTTGAAGACGACGCTGCCAAAGCGGTGGTTCTGCTGATCAATTCGCCTGGCGGCAGCCCGGTACAGGCCGGCATGATGAACGACGAAATCCGCCGCCTGAAGGCCAAGCACAAGAAGCCAGTTTACGCTGTGATTGAAGAAACCTGCGCCTCTGCGGCTTACTACATTGCCGTGGCGGCAGATAAAATTTTTGTCGACAAGGCCAGTATCGTCGGCAGCATTGGCGTGCTGATGGACGGCTTTGATTTTACTGGTCTGATGGACAAGATTGGTGTCGAGCGCCGTTTGCTGACTGCGGGCGAGAACAAGGGCTTTATGGACCCCTTCAGCGCGCAAAATGACAAGCAGCGCGCCTTCGCGCAGGCCATGCTGGACCAGATTCACCAGCAGTTCATCAGCGTCGTCAAGGCTGGCCGTGGCCCGCGCCTGAAAGAAACGCCAGAGATGTTCAGCGGCCTGTTCTGGACCGGCGAGCAAGCCATTGAACTCGGCCTGGCCGACCAGCTTGGCACACTCGAATACGTGGCCAGGGAGGTCGTCAAGGCCGAAGAAATCATCGACTACACCCGCCGCGACAACGTCGCCGAGCGCCTGGCCAAAAAGTTTGGTGCGGCGATGGGTGAGGGTGCGATGAAAGCTTTTAAGGCGCTACCAGCGCTGCGATAGAAAAAATTTCTATCGCCCGATGCAAAAAACGGTCGGCAGTCCCAGTGCGGCAGTGGATTTGTCTCGCTTCCACTGACTGACCTGCATACTTTTCGACCAGCCGGTATCCATGGTCAGGCCGCAGCTCAGTGCCAGTCGGGTGTTGCCTTGCAGCGCTTGCAGCAGCGCCTGTAGCAGGGCGGCGTTGCGATAAGGCGTTTCGATAAAAATCTGTGTCTGGCCGGTTTTCAGTGCCAGTGATTCAAGCTCCCTGATGCGCTGTGCGCGCTCGCCGCCGCCTAGCGGCAGGTAACCGACAAACGCAAAGTTTTGGCCGTTCAGTCCGCTGGCAGCTAGTGCCAGCATCAGCGACATCGGCCCTGTCAGTGGCACGACCTGGATACCGAGGTCATGCGCGGCCCGTACCACTGACGAGCCGGGGTCTGCAATGGCGGGCATACCGGCTTCACTGACCAGCCCTATGTCATGCCCTTGCATGGCGGCGATCAGCAGCGGGCGGGCGTCAAAGTTGCCGCCGTGGTCGCCTTTTTTGTGTACCTCGCGTGGCAATTCCTGAATCTGCAGCGACTGCACAGACTGGCTCAAGGGCTCGATGTCGTTGATGCGTTTGAGGTAGACGCGTGTGCTTTTGGCGTTCTCGCAAATCCAGCATTGCAGGCGCGCCGCTATCTGTAGGGTGGCCAACGGCATCACGTCTTGCAGCGGGGCCTGAATGTTGCAACCGAAATCCAGCGGTGCGGGCACGAGGTAGAGTTTGCCCTTAAGTTGGGTAGTTGGTTGGGTATTCGCTTGGGTATTTGTCTGGGTACTCATTTCGTTCCCTTCGAAGGCGGGAGCAGGGCAATGCCCGCAGCGCGAATCATGTTGCAGGTGCGTATCAGGGGCAGGCCGACCAGTGCGGTGGGGTCGTCGCTTTCAATCGCTGCCAGCAGGGCAATGCCGAGTCCTTCGCTTTTGGCGCTGCCCGCGCAGTCGTAGGGTTGTTCGGCGCGCAGGTAGTTTTCAATCTCGTCATCTGTCAGGTCGCGAAAAGTCACTTTGACGGCGGCCAGGCTGCTTTGCTCGAAACCACTCTCTTTGCAGACCACCGCTACCGCTGTCTGAAAAATCACTGTCTGGCCACGCATCTGGCGCAATTGCGCGACGGCGCGCTCATGCGTGCCGGGCTTGCCAAGCGGCTGGCCATGCAGGTCTGCCACCTGGTCCGAGCCTATGACCACGGCATCAGGCGCTGCGTCAGCCACTGCGTGTGCCTTGGCCAAGGCCAGGCGTGCAGCCAGAACGGAAGGTTTTTCGCCTGGCAAAGGGGTTTCGTCCACATCGGGGGTCAGTACTTCAAAGGGGATTTGCAAACGCTGCAACAGCTCGCGGCGGTATCGGGATGTCGAGCCCAATATCAGGCGGCGGTTTGGTGGTGGATGGGGGGAAGTCATGCCGTGATTCTCTTACACTACACGCATGATTCCATTTCCAGATCAATACGATATGTTGTTGCTTCGCCTTGCCGTGCTACAGCACTGTCTGCGGCTTCGCGCCTAATCTCCTATCGATCTGAAACTGGAATGACCATACAGCTTCAAGCCAGCCGCCTCAATATGCAGGCATTTGCACAGCAGGGCGAGGCCCTTGTAGAAACCACGCCGCTGCACGATCTGCATCGCCTGACGCAGGAGGCGCATCGGGCGCATGAGGTGCGGCCTGAGTCGGTTGTCAAATGGCGAGCGCTGGGTGAGTTGCGCGAGCGTACAGGTGCCGAGGCAGATGTCTGGTTGCGGCTAGAGATCAACACCAGTATTGCCCTGACCTGCCAGCGCTGTATGCAGCCGGTCTTGATGCCGCTTGAGGTCGATCAGTGGTACCGCTTTGTGGCCACGGAAGGCATCGCCATGGCGCAAGACGATGCCTCGGAAGAGGATTTGCTGGTCATGGAGCCACTGTTTGACTTGCTGGCCTTGTTGGAGGACGAGTTGCTGATGGCGTTGCCGCTGGTGCCCATGCATGAGCAGTGCCCTGAGAGCCCCTCACAGGCCAGCCAGCCACTCCAGGAAAAGGATGAAGATGAGACTGCTGGAAAACCAAACCCTTTTGCAGTTTTAGCCCAGCTCAAGAAGAAGTAAAGGGTTTTTCCCTTGAGACGGCTTGTCGGGCTATAATCAAAGGCTTCGCGTACTGTCTGGCAATGTTAGCCAAGCCCCGGGATTTCATGCGATCCTTGGCTTTCCAAATTTCAGAAGTTGGTGCGCAATGAATTACCAATCCTTAAACCCTTACCCCTCAGGAGCGGATTATGGCCGTCCAGCAGAACAAAAAATCACCTTCCAAGCGCGGCATGCATCGCTCGCACAATGCGCTCAACGTGCCGGGCATCGCAGTGGAATCCACCACTGGCGAAATCCATTTGCGTCACCACATCAGCCCGACCGGTTTTTACCGTGGTCGCAAGGTGCTGAAAACTAAATCAGAAGCTTAAACCCAGCTTCAAAGTACTGGCCCGCACTTATCCTGCGGGCTTTTCTTTTGCTACCTGTTTTGGCTTTAAATCCACCCCTTGTTCAGTTGACTGCACTGACAGTGGCCTCTTTCCAGTTGCCTGCATGATCCGAATCGCTGTTGATGCCATGGGTGGCGACATTGGTCCCGCCGTCACTATTCCCGCCAGCCTGGCATTTCTGGATGGCCATCCAGATGCCGAACTGATCGTTGTCGGTCAGCCGCTGGTGCTTGCTACCCATCCGCAGTACGCCCAACTGAAGGCGCATGCCCGTTGCCAGGTAGTGGAGGCCAGCGAGGTGGTCGCCATGGACGACCCGATTGAAATTGCACTGCGCCGCAAGAAAAACTCTTCGATGCGCGTTGCCGTCAATCAGGTCAAGGATGGCACAGCCCAGGCTGCAGTATCTGCTGGCAATACCGGGGCGCTGATGGCGATTGCCCGCTATGTGCTTAAAACCATGGACGGCATCGACCGGCCCGCCATCGCCAGCCAATTGCCCAACGCCATCGGCGGTGCCACAATCGTGCTCGATCTGGGGGCTAATGTGGACTGCACCGAAGGGCATCTGTTGCAGTTTGCCGTCATGGGTTCTGCCTTGGTGGCCGCGATCACGGGCAAATCCGCGCCCAGTGTTGGCCTGCTTAATATTGGTCAAGAAGCAATAAAAGGTAGCGAAATCATTAAAAAAGCTGCTGAATTGCTGCGATCTGCCGCTAATTCTGGCGATCTTAATTTTTATGGCAATGTCGAGGGTAACGATATTTTCAAGGGAACGACAGATATCGTGGTTTGTGACGGGTTTGTCGGCAATGTGGCGCTCAAAACCAGTGAAGGCCTTGCCGGCATGATAGTGAGTTTCATCAAGGCGGAGTTTTCGCGCAACATCTTCACTAAATTTGCTGCCTTTGTGTCCTATCCGGTGCTAACTGCATTTAAAAATCGTATGGATCACCGACGTTATAACGGTGCCGCGTTGTTGGGCTTGCAGGGCCTGGTATTCAAGAGCCATGGCTCTGCAGATGCCTTCGCCTTTGAGCGTGCCCTGAGTCGGGCTTATGATGCGGCTCTGAACCAACTGCTTGAGAAGGTTAGTGGGCGGATTGCCCGCGCAGCACCATTGCTGGCTACAGCAAAGCCTGCTGACGCAGAAAGCACTTCCAGCACTTCCTCAGGGCGGATTGAGCCAGCAGCCCCGATATCGACTCACTGAAACATCTGACATACTTTTCAATCAATGGCCCGATATTCACGCATTACTGGCACTGGCAGTTATCTCCCGCCACGCCGTTTGACCAATGCCGACCTGGCCTTAGAACTAGCTACCAAAGGCGTTGAAACTTCGGACGACTGGATTGTGGAGCGCACCGGCATCCACGCCCGCCACTTTGCTGCGCCAGATGTATGCAGCAGCGACCTCGGGGTGGAAGCGGCCAAAAAAGCGCTTGAGGCGGCAGGCTTGCTACCTGGTGATATTGATCTCATCATTGTTGCGACATCCACACCCGACATGGTGTTCCCGTCGGTGGCCTGCATACTGCAAAACAAGCTCGGCATTGCTGGCTGCGCCGCATTTGACGTGCAGGCGGTTTGCAGCGGTTTTGTGTATGCCCTGACGGTTGCCGATGCCATGATCCGCACTGGTTCGGCCAGCAAAGCGTTGGTGATAGGTGCTGAGGTGTTCTCGCGCATTCTTGATTTCTCAGACCGCACAACCTGTGTGTTGTTTGGCGACGGTGCCGGTGCTGTGGTGCTGGAGGCGTCAGACACACCTGGCATTCTCGCCAGCGACCTTCACGCCGATGGCAAGCATGCCGGCATATTGTGTGTACCCGGTACCGTGTCTGGCGGCAAAATTCTGGGCGATCCGCTGCTCAAGATGGACGGTCAGGCAGTGTTCAAACTGGCCGTTGGCGTTTTAGAGAGCGCAGCGCGCGCAACGCTGGCAAAGGCCAATCTGACGGAGGCCGACATCGACTGGCTTATTCCACACCAGGCCAACATCCGCATCATGCAGAGCACTGCCAAAAAGCTAAAGCTGCCACTTGAAAAGCTGATTGTCACCCTCGACCAGCATGGCAACACGTCTGCTGCATCGATTCCGCTGGCGCTTGATGCTTCAGTGCGCAGTGGCAAGGTTAAAAAGGGAGACACCCTGATGCTGGAAGGCGTGGGCGGTGGCTTCACTTGGGGTGCAGTGCTTCTCAACTATTGAGATGGCCTGTGCCTGACGATCAACAGAACACAGATGACAGTGTGAATGTCAAGCGCCTCAGGCCGCGCAACTAGGTTCTTGCGCTGGAGCTCGGTGGTCGTGGCTGCCGCTGCTGGTCGCGCTGGCCTTGATGGGCTGGGTAGCGGGCATCATGGAGTCGGGCAATTTATAGGACTACCTCATAGTTCCGTGGCTGGTGAAAAGTTTTAAAAATTGTTGTGAGAGGAGAAGTTGTTTGAAACCATTTGCTTTTGTTTTTCCTGGTCAGGGCTCGCAAGCCGTTGGCATGCTCGATGCGTGGGGCGATCATCCTGTAGTGGCTCAAACCCTGGCTGAAGCTTCCGAAGCGCTTGATCAGGATGTGGAACTGTTGATAAAGGAAGGCCCGAAAGAGGCCCTCGCCCTGACCACCAACACCCAGCCGGTGATGCTGGTTGCTGGTGTGGCCGCCTACCGGGTGTGGATGGCTGAAACCGGCGTGCTGCCTGCCGTGGTGGCAGGTCATTCGCTGGGCGAGTATTCCGCGCTGGTGGCGTCAAGCGTTTTGACGCTCGCACAGGCCGCACCACTGGTGCGCTTTCGTGCGCAGGCCATGCAGGATGCCGTACCTGTAGGTAGGGGTGCCATGGCTGCCATTCTTGGCATGGATGCTGCCAAAGTCATTGACGGTTGTGCCGAGGCGCTGCGCAG
>Ga0105055_10003706_pt1 | contig 22883 bp, 23 predicted proteins | sample BON03_FD_78090 | JGI IMG/M metagenome (GOLD analysis project Ga0105055, IMG submission 78090) | Freshwater microbial communities from Lake Bonney liftoff mats and glacier meltwater in Antarctica - BON-03 | ecosystem: Environmental > Aquatic > Freshwater > Ice > Glacier meltwater | place: Lake...
CGGCGGCCTTTGGAAACCATTTTATTATCATATAGTTAAGGTCCAGGGGCTTGGCCCCTGGTGGGTCCAGGGCGAAGCCCTGGCCTTGCCTAACGAAGGATCGTTCTTGACGGCGGTTGGTATCACTCGACTGGCGTTTTGTTCGGGAGCAAGCTGAGAGGTGACGGCCGGCGGCGCCAGCTCTCGCGCTGCCTTGCCGTGCGCGAACGTCGCTGCGATGGTGGGCAACAAAAAACCGGCCCCTTTCGGGGCCGGTTCCATGTCCATCCCGGGCTTGCGCCCGTGAAGCTGAGGCTGGTTACTTCAGGACGATCTCAACGCGGCGGTTCTGCGGCTCGCGGGTGTTGGGGGCGGTGGCCACCAGCGGACGCGACTCGCCGAACGCCATGATGTCGATGGCGGAGCGGTTGACGCCGAGGCGAACCAGTTCGGCCGCAACGGCATTGGCGCGACGCAGCGACAGGCCCTGGTTGTAGGCGGCGCTGCCGGTGTTGTCGGTGTGACCGCCAACTTCGATACGGGTGGTGGCGACGGTGGTGGAAGCCTGCGCGGCGTCAGCGATGATCTGGCGGGCGCGCGGGGTCAGGTCAGCCTTGTCCCAGTCGAAGAACACCAGGTAGGTGCGGGCCGGCGCCGGGGCCGGAACGGCAACCGGAACGGCGGCCGGCGGCGGGGCCGGGGTGTAGAACGTGTAGCGCAGGCCGAGCAGGCCCGAGACGTTCAGCTGCGGGTCGGTCGAGTTAGTCACGCCGCCGACGCTGTACTTCACGTCCTCCAGGGTGCTCATCACGCGCGCCTCCGCGGTGACGGCCAAGCCGTTGACACCGGTCGCGAACGCTGCACCCAGGATGCCCTGAGCCGCCCAGGCGCCGTCGGAGTCGGCGGTCACGCCAGCGGAGCGGATTTCGCCCCACTGGTATCCGACGCCAACGCCGATATAGGGCGTGGCCCAGCCCAGGCCGGCGTCGAAATCGTAGAGCACGTTGACCATCGGGCCGTAGCTCGAAAGCTGGCCGCCAATGCCGTTGGCCTTGAAGGTCTGGTAGCGGTAGTTGCCTTCGAGCTCGACGCGCACGCCGTTGCCAAAGGCATAGCCGACGCTGCCGAGGCCGACGAAGCCGATATCCGACGAGATCTGGCCGGTCCCGGGGGCCTGGATGTCAGTGTCGGTGAGGTAGTTCACACCGGCTCCGGCGCCGATGTAGAGGCCGTCGAGCGCCTGGGCTTGCACCGCACCCGGTGCCACCGCCACAGGTACCGCCACCAGGGCAGCCGCCATCAGTGCATTGCGCAAGTTCATGCTTGTATTCTCCTATTGAGCCATCGGGGGGGGAAGTGGCGACCTGTCGACCGAGAACTGCCCTCATCCTGAGCAGCAATGTAGACTTTGCGATGCACCCGAACCAGCCCACAGCCACTCACGGAGCCGTTACTATCGGTTTCCGACCGCGGCTGTTGCTGAAATGCCACAGACTGTGGCCTCAGCGAGACTGCTGCTTCCGGATGCGACTATGCGAAGTGCAATGATCTAGGTCATTTCAAGGGGAGCAGGCGCAAGTGTGCACGAGTTTTCGCGCCGGAACGCTTGGGCCAGAGCCCCGAGGCACTTCGCGACGCTTGGCGGGAGGTGCGGGCGGAGGAGAGCGGGAGTCGAACCCACCCGGGACCGCGTAGCAGCCCCAACCGGCTTTGAAGGCCGGCCGGCCCACCGGGGCCGCTTCTCCTCCATCGGTAAGGCTACTCCAAAGCGGCCGGGGGGGACATATTCCTTCGAAACGACCCCTCGCCGGTCGCCTCGAGGCAGCGGCAGTCGAGCCACAGTCGTCCCTCGTTGATTCGCCCGACCACGGGGACGGGCAGGCGGCGCAGCCGTGCCGCTGCGTTGTCCAGTGCCGGGCCCGTGAGAGTCACCGCCCAGGAAGGCAGGAGGTCAACCGGCAGCGCGCCCGAACCGATCTGGCTGCGGCACGGCGCCAGCGCGGCATGAAGTTCCGGCAGGAAGGCGGCGATGATGGGCAGCACGCGCCCGGCAGTGGCGGCGATGTCGGCTGCGGGGCGGCTCAGCAGGCGCAGCGCCGGCAGGCGTTCGGCAAGCCGGTCGGGGTCGCGGTGCAGCCGCAGCACCACCTCCAGGGCGGCGAGCCGGGCCTTGTCCATGCGCAGCGCCCGCTTCAGCGGATTGGCGTTCAGCTGGCGGATCAGATCCGCCCGCCCGACGATGAGCCCGGCCTGTGGGCCGCCGAGCAGCTTGTCGCCGGAGAAGCTCACCAGGTCGGCGCCGGCGGCCAGGCTCTCGGCCGGCATCGGCTCGTGCGGCAGGCCCCAGCGGCGCAGGTCCACCAGGCTGCCGCTGCCCAAATCCTCCAGCAGCGCCAGGCCGGCTTCGTGCGCGATCGCGGCCAGGTCGGCGAGCTTTACGGCGGCGGTGAAGCCGGTGATGGCGTAGTTGGCCTGGTGCACCCGCATGATCGCGGCGGTTCGCGGCCCGAGGCTGGCGGTGAAATCGCGGGCGTGGGTGCGGTTGGTGGTGCCCACCTCCACGAGCCTGGCGCCGCTGCGGGCCATGATGTCGGGAATGCGGAATGCGCCGCCGATCTCGATCAGTTCGCCGCGTGATACGGGCACCTCGCGCCCGTCGGCCAGGGTATTGAGCATCAGCATGACCGCCGCGGCGTTGTTGTTCACCACGGTGGCGTCTTCGGCGCCGGTGAGTTCGCGCAGCAGGCCGCGCACATGGTCGTCGCGCTCGCCGCGCCGGCCGGTGGCGAGGTCGAATTCAAGCGTGGTCGCTCCGGCCAGCGCCTCGGCGGCGGCGGCGGCGGCCTCGGGCGGCACGGGGGCGCGGCCGAGATTGGTGTGCAGCACCGTGCCGGTGAGGTTGAACACCGGGCGCTGGCTGGGCTGGGCTGCGCGGGCGAGGTGATCGGAAGCGGCGTCGAGCACTGCGGCTCCGGTGGTGCCGAAGGCGCGGGCGGTGCGCAGCCGCTCCAGTTCGCCGCGCAGCGCGGCCAGGGTGGCGGTGCGGCCGAAGCGGGCCTGCAGCACTTCGCCGGCTGCCGTGCGCAGCAGCGAATCGACCGACGGGAGGGTGGGGTTCATGCGCTGGCGACACTGTACATCAGTCCATGCTAGGGCGGACTGCCCGCCACCGGAACCACCCTGTCCAGGGATGCCAGTATGACCTTCACCATTCCCACCCTGCTCACCCCTCGTCTGACGCTGCGCGCGCTGCAGGCTGACGACCTGGCCGCCTTCAGCGCGATGCAGGCGAACCCGGAGGTGATGCGAACCCTTGGCACCGGCGTCACCCGCAGCACTGCCGAGACGTGGGACGGCATGGCCCGCATGCTTGGCCAGTGGGCGCTGCGCGGCTATGGCATGTTCGCGATCGTCGAGACGGCGAGCGGGCGGTTCGCCGGGCGGGCCGGCATCCTGCAACCCTACGAATGGGCCGAACCGGAACTGGCCTATGGGCTCGACGCGCCGTTCTGGGGGCGCGGCTATGCCACGGAGGCGGCGGTTATCCTGCATCGCTGGGCGTTCATGCAGAAGGGGCTGACCAATCTGGTCAGCTACGTGATGCCGGAGAACTCGGCCTCGCGGCGGGTGCTGGACAAGCTGGGGGCGAGCTATACGGGCACGATCACCTTGATGGGCACGGTACAAGCCGAGCGATGGCAGCACCGCTCGCCCAGTTGATGCCTCTGCATAGGCTATCGGTCAGACGATGCGTCCCTCGAAGGGCGGCAACAGGTCCGGGCTTTCGAACTCCAGCACCCATAGATCGGGGTCGAAGCCGACCTGGCGGTTGACATAGGCATCGGCCGCTTCCTGATCGACCGGTGCCGCCCCGGTGGCGCGCATCCATGCGGCCGAGCCGTCGGCGGCGCGCATCTGCGACAATACCGACACGCCGGCGGCGCCGCGCAGCACCACCAGCACGCCGCCCGAATCGGGGTCGCCCTTGCGCAGCACCGCGCCGTAGCGGCCGGAGGAATTGCCCATTCGCAGCGCCATTGACACCCAGATGCCGGCCTTGATGCGGGCTTCTCGTTCAGACATTGCCACCCTCATGCACGCGCTGTGGTTCCGCCATCGACGACGATCGCCTGGCCGGTGATCGAGCCGGCGCCGGCGCGGGCCAGGAAGGCCACGGTGTCGGCCACTTCCCACGGCGTGGCAATGCGCCCGGTGGGCACGCCAGCGGCGGCCTGCTCGGCGGTGATGCCGATCTCGCCGAAGCGCTGGGTGGCCATGTCGGTATCGACCCAGCCGGGGCAGACGGCGTTCACCGTGATGCCGCGCGGGGCGGCCTGCATCGCCAGTGCCCGGGTGAGGCCGATCAGCCCGTGCTTGGCCGCGACATAGGCCGGCTGGTCCGGCACGCCACGCAAGCCCAGCACCGAGGCGATGTTGACGATGCGTCCGGTACGCTCGGGCAGGCGGGCCAGGGCCGCGCGGCTGCAATACCAGGCGCCGGTCAGGTTGGTCGCCAGTATGGCGTGCCACAGTGCATCGTCGGGGTCGTCTGCTTGCGATCCGGCCAGCCCTGCGTTGTTGACCAGCAGGTCGAGGCGCGGCAGCCTGGCGAACAGGGCGTCCACCGCCGCACGGTTGGTCACGTCCAGCGGTGCGAAGGTAAGGCCCCAGGGCAGGTCGGCCACCGGCGCGCGCGCGGCGGCGATCACGCCGAAGCCGTCGGACACCAGGCGGCGGGCGATCGCCAGGCCAATGCCGCGCGTGCCGCCGGTAACCACGGCCAGCCGGGTGGTGGGACCGTTCATCCCGTACCAATCATGCTGCGGTCGTGCCGCCATCGACCGGGAAAATGACCCCGGTGACGAAGCTGGCGGCATCCGACGCGAGGAAGGCGATGGCGGCGGCGATCTCCTGCGGGGCGGCGAAGCGCCCCAGCGGCACGGCGTCGGTATAGGCTGCGGTCGAGTCGGTCGAGAAGCGGTCGGGGTAGCGCGCGGCCAACTGGCCGATCACCTGGCCGAGCATCGCCGTGTCGGTGCTGCCCGGGGCGACGCAGTTGAAGCGGATGTTGTGGCCGGCCCAGTCCAGTGCTGCCGAACGGGTCAGCTGGGCGATCGCCGCCTTGCTGGCACCATAGGCCGCGCTTACGGGCTTGCCGATCAGCGCCTGGTCGGAGGCGACGTTGACGACCGCGCCGCGTTTTTGCGCGATCATGCCCGGCAGCACGGCGCGGATGAGGGCGTATGGGGCGAGGAAGTTCACCGCGAACACCTGTTCCACCTCCGCCAGGTCGGTCTCCAGCACGCTGCCCAGCACGGTGACGCCGGCGCAGTTCACCAGGATGTCGACCGGCCCGTGCGTCGCGATCAGGTCCAGCGCACGGGCCTCGACGGTTGCGCTGTCGGCGAGGTTGAAATCCGGCAGGTCGAGCCCGATCACCTCGGCGCCTTCGGCGGCGAACAGGGCGGCTACCGCACCGCCGATTCCACCGCGATGGCCGGTGACCATGGTGCGACGCCCGGCCAGGCCGAAGGAGATGGTGCCTGACAGGCCGAACGAGGGGGCGGACGGAGTGCTCATGCACGCAGAGTTACGATGGGGCGCCCGCTTGGCAAGGGCGTGCCCCGCGCCGCAGGGTGGTGCGGGCACGGGCGCGCCGGAGTTGTCGCCGTGGCGGGGCTGCCCACACGGCGACGGGCCGCAGGGAGTCGCGCGCGGCAGGAGTGGCGCAGGCCGGACGCGGGGCTTCCCGCTCCCAATAGAGGCCCGCCACGCCGACATCGACCTGCACCCGGCGTGCGCCATTCAGGGCTACGCGGGCGGCGCCGTCGGTCCAGCGCAGTCCTGGTTCGGCGCCGTGCCAGCCACCCTCCAGCGTGGCGAGGTCGATCGGCGTGTTGTCCATCACCAGTGCCGAGATGCCGACGCCCAGGGAACGGTAGTCGTCGCTGCCGGCGATCACATGGGCGGGCACGAAGCTGTGCGAATGCAGCAACCCGGCCTGCGCGCCCGGCGGCAGCAGGAACACCGCGGGGCCATCGCCCGGCTGCTGCGTCACAACGCGGCCATCCACCTCCAGCGTGAGGGAGGGATTGCTGCCCAGGCGATGGCCCATGGCGATGGCGCGCAGCGCCAGGCGATGGCGCACGGCGCGCAGCCGCTTCCCTTCCACCACCAGCGGTGCGATGCCGGCGCGCCGCCAGATGTCCAATGCGAAATCGGGATGCAACTGCATCTCGCCTCCGCCATTGGCGAATGCGGTGCGGTTGCCGGTGTCGAGGTAGCTTTCGGCCGCCAGCCCCTCGGCGATCAGCACGCTGTGCGTGGCCTCGCCCGTTGGGAGCGCGACTTCGACGTGGAAGTAGGTGACTTCATTGGTGGGTTCCTGCACGATCGTGGCGCCGTTCAGCAGGTAGCGCACCGGGATCAGCGCGCCGTCGATGAACAACGCGTGGTCGGGCGACAGCCACAGGTCGCGCTGCGGCTGGCCGGGGCGGAAGGCATCGGCCTCGACGCGCACCGGCACGACGTCCCAGGGGCGCGGGTGGCGACGGCACTCCAGCGTGCGGTAGCCGACCCAGCGCACCTTGAGCACGGTGCCGAAGGTGGTGACCACCTCGTCGCCCGGGTCGAGGTCCTCGACCGCCACGGGGCCGTCGGGCGTGGCCAGGCGGGTGCCGGCGGCAAAGCAGGCGACCTCGGCCAGAAAGGCGGGCGAGAGATCCACCGTCGGCGCGGGCCCGCCCGGGAAGCTGTTGCCATAGGCGCGGGCCTGGCCCACCAGCAGCTGCGCCTCGGTCACGCCGTAGAAAATGTTGCCGGTGAGGATTGCCGGCGCGTTGGCGCCGCCCACGACCGAGTCGTTGCGCAGTGCGACGGGTGGCCCGCTAGTCTGGCTGTTGATGAAGATGTTGTCCCGCACCAGCAGCGAGGTGTTGGGGTAGGAGGGGGAGCGTTCGCCGCCGAGATGGATGAAGGTGCGGTTCTGCGCCAGCTGTCCCTTTTCGATGATGTTGCCGGTGATCACGCCCACCCCGCCATCCGGCAGATCGACGGCGTAGTTGCCTGACTGATTGGGGCCGTCGGCGATGCGGTTGTTGGTGATGACGGTCTCGCGCGCCCGGCTCTTGATCTCGTGCCCACCCTTCACGTCGTGAAAGTAGCTGTTCGTCAGGGTCAGCCTGGCGAGGTCGTTGACGTAGAGGTTGTGGGTCTTGCCGGTGTTGGTGCCGTTGTTGGAGAACTGGCTGCGGTCGATGCTGATGGTCCCGTTGGTCGACGGGGCGGCCAGCAGGCCGTTCTCGTTTTGGTGGAACCAGGAGTTGGTGATCACGAGATTGCCGCCCTCGTAGCGGATGCCCGCGCCATTGCCGTCGGGCACGGCGGCGCCGGTGAATTCGAGGCGATCGATGCTGACGTTGGCGTTGATGGTCAGGATGGCCTTGCCGTTGGGCGGCGGGGTGGTGGCCACCAGCCGGGCGAGACCGCCGACGCCCTCGATGGCGAGCGCGTGGCTGATGATAGCGAAGTCGTTGGTGTAGGTGCCGGCGTCGATCCGGATAGTATCGCCGGCTGACGAGGCCGCTATGGCGGCCTTGAGGGTGCTGAATGCCTTGCCGGCGCCGACGCTAAGGGTGGGCATCTTGAGTTTCCTTTGGCAGCAGACCGCCGCCCGGTCGTCGTGCAGCTGCACGAACCGGCCCGGAAGGGGGTCCCAAGGGGAAAAAGTGTATTCAGTTACCGGAACGATTGCCGAGCCAATTGTCTTCTAGCGGATATGACGAAAAGTTGAGTTGTTGTCACCAGGAAACATGCATTTCTGAGTGATTTATTAAATCGGAGTGAATCAAGCAAATTTGTGGCAGCGATAAGTATTTGAAAAACTTTCCCACACACTGCTTGCACGCAAAATATCTCACAATTGATCCGCCGAAAATGTGTCAATTCAGGATATTTGGCGGTCTTTGTCGCTGTGGGTGCGACGGCCCCGGCGTTGGCGATGCCATGGACCTCGACAAGCCTGCCACCAACCTAACATGCTATCGTCAGTCGCGACGCAGTGTCGCGCCATGGCTCGTAATATGTTTCCTGGGGGAAGTGACCGATGAAGCTGCTCAGAGCCGGCCTCGTGGCCGCCTTCGCGTTGGCTGGAGTGGCGCTGTCCGATCGTCCGGCGGGCGCGCAGGACAGGATCAGCTTCGGGGTGGACTGGGTGGCCCAGGCCGAATACGGCGGCTACTACCAAGCTGTTGCCACCGGCATTTACAAGAAGCACGGCTTGGACGTGACGGTGCGCCAGGGCGGGCCGAACGTGAACCAGACGCAGTTGCTGCTGGCCGGGCGGCTGGACATGGCGATCTCCTCCAACAGCTTCACCGCGCTGAACTTCGTCAAGGAGAACATTCCGTTCCGCGCCGTCGCGTCGATGTGGCAGAAGGATGCTGCGGTGCTGATCGCCCATCCCGGCCAGGGCAACGACAACCTCGCCGCGCTGAAGGGCAAGCCGATCATGATCGGCGCTGATACGCGGGTGGGTTGGTGGAACTTCCTGCGCGCCAAGTTCGGCTACAGCGACAGCCAGATCCGCCCGTACAACTTCAACCTGCAGCCGTTCCTGGCCGACAAGCGGGCGATCCAGCAGGGGCTGCTGGGCAGCGAGCCGTTCTCGATCCGCCAGGAGGCGGGGTTCGAGCCGGTGGTCATGTTGATCGCCGATGCGGGCTTCAATGGCTACGCCCAGCTTTTCGCCGCCAGCGACAAGATGATCCGCGAAAAGCCCGACCTGGTGCAGCGCTTCGTCGATGCCTCGATCGAGGGCTGGTATTCGTATCTGAAGGATCCCGCCCCGGGCAACGCGCTGATCAAGAAGGACAACCCGGAGATGACCGACGCGCTGCTCGCCTATGGCCACAGCTCGCTGAAGAAGCACGGCGTTCTGGACTCGGGCGATGCGGCCACCCTTGGCATCGGCGCCATGACCGACGCGCGCTGGAAGGCGTTCTTCGACCAGATGGTAGAGCAGAATCTCTACCCGAAGGACATCGACTACAAGCGCGGCTACACGCTGCAGTTCGTGAACAAGAAGGTGGGCCTGCCGAACTGACGCTGTGCTGACGATTCAGTCCGCAGGGCGCCGCTTCCCCAACGGCACCCAGGCGCTTCGCGGGGCATCGCTCCGGCTCGAGCAGGGCGACTTCGTGGCACTGCTGGGCCCTTCGGGCTGCGGTAAGTCCACGTTGTTGCGGCTGGTTGCGGGACTGGACCAACCAGACGCGGGTACGCTCGCCTGGGATGGCGGGCCGCCGCCGGCCGGGGGCATCGGCTATGTCTTCCAGGATGCGACCCTGCTGCCCTGGGCGACGGCGGAGGAGAACGTGTGGCTCCCGTTGCGCCTGCGTGGCGTGGGGCGGGAGCAGGCGCGCGCGCAGGTGCGGGCAGCGCTGGCGCAGGTGGGGCTGGCCGGGTTCGAGGGGGCGCGGCCGCGCGAGTTGTCGGGCGGGATGCGCATGCGCGTGTCCATTGCCCGCGCGCTGGTGGCCCCGCCGGGTGCGGCGCCGCGGGTGCTACTGATGGACGAGCCTTTCGCGGCGCTGGACGAGTTCACGCGGCACAAATTGCAGGAGGATTTTCTCGATCTGTGGCGGCGTACCGGCACCACCGTGATGTTCGTGACGCATTCGATCTACGAGGCCGCCTTTCTTGCCCGGCGCATCGTGGTGATGACGCCGCGGCCCGGGCGCATCGCGCGCGAGATCGTCTCGCCCCTGGCGCCGGAGCCGGCGACGCGTTTCTCGCCCGGCTATGCCGCCCTGGTGGGCGAGATCACCGCCGTGCTGCAACAGGCAATGGCGCCGGCATGAACGGCACGCCCGCACGCTGGGCACCGGCGGCGGCCGGGGTGATCTTCCTGGCGTTATGGCAGGCTGCCGTTTGGGCAACGGGCGTGCCGCCGTACCTGGTGCCCGGGCCGCTGGCGATCATGCAGGCTTTCCTGGCTGTGCCGGGGTTGATGCTCGGCTCGCTGCTGTCCACGCTGGTGGTGACGTTCACGGCGCTCGCCGTCTCGGCGGTGCTGGGCGTGGCGCTGGCGGTGGCGATGACGGCGAGCCCCTGGGCGCGGGCGGCGATCCAGCCCTGGGCTGTGGCGTTGCAGGTGACGCCGGTGGTGGCGATCGCGCCGCTGATCATCGTGTGGGTGGGCGACCCGTTCGCCGCCCTGGTGGTGTGTGCCACGATCGTGGCGTTCTTCCCGATCTTCTCCAACACCGCTATCGGGCTTGCCTCGCCGCCGGCCGAATTGCTCGACCTGTTCCGACTGAATGGGGCAGGGGCGTGGGCGACCTTGCGGCTGCTGCGCTTGCCGGCGGCGTTGCCGTATTTCCTGGCCGGGTTGCGGATTTCCGGCGGGCTGGCGCTGGTGGGCGCGGTGGTGGCGGAGTTCGTGGCCGGGGCGGGCGGGTTTGCCTCGGGCCTCGCCTACCGCATCCTGGAATCGGGGTACCGCCTGCAGATCCCGCGCATGTTCGCGGCCCTGGTGCTGCTGTCGGCCGCGGGCATCGCCATCAACGCCGCGCTGGCGTTGGTGGCGCGCTGGCTGTTGCGTCGCCGGGGGGAGGCTTGAACCTGCGCGGGCGGCCTGCCAGAAGGCGGCGGTGGGTATGAGGGACCAATGAGCAAGCAACTGACCGAGGGCCAGCGCGCGTACGAGGCGAAGCGCGCGGCCAGGGCCGGAATGAGCCTGGACAAGTGGCTCGCCACCAAGGAGAAGGAGCGCCTGCAGGACGCCAAGTCCCGTGAGGAGGCCGCCAAGCCGCCGCCGACGCCCAAGCCGCCGGGGTTCTTCGCGCGCCTGCTGGAAAAGGCGCAGAAGCCGCTGAAGTAGCCCTGGTCTAGGCCATTCGCGACAGCATCCCGTCCTTGCGGATGAAGGTGTGGTGGATGACCGCCACGATATGCAGGCCCAGCAGCACGATCATGGCCACCGCACCGAACCAGTGCAGGTTGGACAGTAGCGGTGCGAGTGTCTCGTGCCGGCCGATCGGCGAGGGGATAGGTACCAGGTAGAACCATTCGAGCGGGAAGCCCCAGGCATTGGTGCCCAGGAAGCCCACCACCGGCTGCACGATCAGCAGGACGTAGAGTGCGACGTGGTTCAGCGTGGCACCCAGCCGCATGAGCGCCGGCAGGTCGGCGGGCAGCGGTGGCGGCGGGTTGCGCCAGCGAATCCACAGCCGGGCCAATGTCAGCACGAACACCGTCACGCCGAGGCTCTCGTGGATGTTATACAGGCGGAACTTCAGCGCCTCGTTGGCCGGCTCGAACGTCTTCATCCAGATGCCGGCGACAAGGATGGCGAGGATGCAGGCCGCGGTGACCCAGTGCAGCCAGCGGGCCGGGGCGACGTATCGGTCGGGGGCGGTCATGGCGCGGTGCCTTGCGGTGGGGCGGAGTTGGTGGCGGGTGTGAGGTTCCCATATCAGCGATGAGCGTCGCAACACTCGCCGCGCATGCCGACTGGAGCATCGATGCGCGCAAGCGCTGGATTGCCGTGGCGTGGCGGGCAGGTGAAGGCTGGCGGCTGGCGGCGCCTGAGCCAGTGGGCGAGGTGGCCACGTTGCTCGACCGGCTGCGCGCGCGGGCAGGCGGCGGGGCGGTGGCGCTGGGGGTGGACCTGCCACTGGGCCTGCCGCGTGCCTTCGTGGCCCGTCATGGGCTGGTGGGGGATTTTCTCTCGTTCCTGCGCGGGCTGTCCGCCGAGGCTTCGTTCTTCGAGGTGTGCGATTCGCTCGACCAGGTGGCGCCGGAGCGGCCATTCTATCCGACGCGCGGCGTGAAGGGGATGACGCGCGCCGCCCATGCCGCCGTCCTGGGGCTGGACGGGCCGGGCGCGTTGTCGCGGCTGTGCGACCGGGCAACCGCCGAGCGGCCGGCGGGCGCGCCGCTGTTCTGGACGCTGGGCGCCAACCAGACCGGCAAGGCCGCGATCGCCGCCTGGCGCGACTGGCTGCTGCCCGCGCTGGCCGGGCCGCGCCCGCCGCTTCTGTGGCCCTTCGACGGCGACCTGCGTGCGCTGCTGGCGCCGGGCGTGGTGGCGGTGGCGGAGACCTATCCAGCGGAGGCGTTGCGTCATCTCGCCCTGCGCCTGACCGGCAGCAAGCGCCGCCAGGCCGATAGGGCGGGACTGGCCAATGGCCTCGCGGTGGCGATGGCAGGGCTGGACGTTGTTCCCGATGCGGCGCTGGCCGTGCAGATGGCCGACGGGTTCGGCGCGCGCCCCGATGGCGAGGACCGGCTGGACAGCGTGCTTGGCGTGCTCGCCGTGATCAACGTGCTGGCCGGCAACCGGCCCGATGCGCCGCCGGATGACCCGTGGCTGCGGCGCTGGGAGGGCTTCGTGTTGGGCCAGACCTCACTGCCGACGGTTAGCTGTACAGCCCCACCGCGCGTGCCCGAACTTTGGTGAGCGCCACCAGCCTGTCGAGCGTGGGGGTGGCCACGCCGGCCAGGCGGCCAAGCTCCAGCGCCGCGTCCTGTGCGCCGAATGCCGCCGCATCGTCCGATGCGGCGACCGGCACTACCTCGTCCAGGTCTGGTGCCACGATGCGGATACCGTGTGTCTGGATAGCGCTGAGTTGGGCGCCGCGGGCGATGACGGACACGTCAGCACCACCGCGCACCAGCCGGGCGGCCAGATGCCCGCCGATCGCACCGGCGCCGTAGATGGCGATCTTCATGGGGCGGGGCGTCCTTCGGTGCGGCGCTGGAAAGCGCGTGCTTTAATCGAGGCTTGGTTTCGCGCAAACCGCTTATCGCGCGGACCGGGCTGACCAGTACGGTGAAGATCGTTCTGGTGGGATCTGGGCTCAGCCGGTCCGCCGTCGCCCGGTGATCAGGTGGTAGAGGAACAGCACCACGACCGCGCCCACAATGGCGACGAACAAACTGTAGAGGTTGAAGCCGGTTACCGGCGCGCCGCCAAAGGTCCTGAAGATGAAGCCGCCGACGACGGCACCGACCACACCCAGCACGATGTTGCGCACCAACCCCTGGCCGCTGTCGTTGACGACCTTGCCGGCGATAAACCCGGCGATCAGCCCCAGAACGAGCCATCCGATGATCGACATGCTGGCATCCCTTGCCCCTGGTGCACGGTTCGGCGGTTCACCGCGGGGGCAAACGGGGCGCGTGGTTCATGGTTACCGGCGTTGCCGACCGGCCCGTGCAGCAGCAGCAATGCAGGCCCCGCCCGGTCGGGCAAGCGGGCTGTGTCAAACTGGTTGTAGACAGAAGCGACGAAAGCGTCAGTCGACCGCCGCGAGCAACTGCGCCTCGGCCGGGAAGCGGCCGGTTGCCTTCTTCGACCAGCGCAGCTTGCCGTCGACAGTGATCTCGAAGACCCCGCCGCCGGATTTGCGAAGGGTGACGGTGGCGTCGGGCTTGCGTGAAGCTAACAGGGTGCGGGCCGCACGGGCGCGCGCCTCGTAGCCTCACATGCCGCAGTATTCGATGTCGATGTTCATGGTCTTCTCCGTTCAGCCGGTCCGTGCAGGAGGGGGGAGGCGTCGGCGTCCGATGACATGTGCGCCGTAGCGGCCGGGGATCAACCCCCGGAAACTAGACACTTGGCGCTCGGCGCCCCTAAAACGAATGCTGTGTTTCGTCAGGATGCCTCGATGGATGCTGCCAGCCCGATCATCCCCGTGATTCTCTCTGGCGGCTCCGGCACCAGGCTGTGGCCGGTTTCGCGCGCGAGCTTCCCGAAGCAGTTCTGGCCGCTCGTCTCCGACCTGACGATGATCCAGGAGACGGCGTCGCGCGCCCGTGGGCCGGGCTTCACCGCGCCGATCGTGGTGTGCAACCAGGAGCACCGTTTCGTCGTGGCCGAGCAGCTTCGCGCGCTGGGTCTTGACGGCACGCGGATCCTGCTGGAGCCGGTGGGGCGCAACTCGGCCCCGGCGATTCTGGCGGCCGCCCTGGTGGTGGCCGAGACAAACCCCGACGCGGTACTGTGGATGATGGCGGCCGACGCGGCGATCCGGGACGTGCCGGCGCTGCATAAGGCCTTGGCGGTGGCGGTGGCGGCCGCGCGGGCTGGCCATGTCGTCACTTTCGGCATGCGCCCGACCGCGCCGGAGACGGGCTTCGGCTATATCGAGCGCGCCGACGCGCTGGCGGGCGTGCCCGGGGCTTTTGCGGTCGCCCGCTTCCTGGAGAAGCCGGATGCGGAGACTGCGGAGGGTTTCGTCGCCTCAGGCCGGCATCTGTGGAACTCCGGCATGTTCGTGTTCACCGCCGCCGCGCTGATTGCCGAGATGCAGGCGCATGCGCCCGAGGTGGTGGCGGCGGTGCGCACGGCGTTGGACGCCAGCGTGGCCGACCTCGACTTCATCCGCCTCGACCCGGTGGCCTTCGGCGCCTGCCCGTCGATCAGCCTCGACTACGCGGTGGCCGAGCGCACCAGCCGCGCCGCGGTGGTGCCGGCCGACCTGGGCTGGTCAGACGTGGGCAGCTGGGGCGCGCTGTGGGAACTGGGTGCCAAGGACGAGCATGGCAACGTCGCCGCCGCTTCGCATGGCGCTGCGGTGCTCTTCGAGGCCGCGCGCAACTGCTACGTGCGCAGCGACGGGCCGGTCACCGCGGTGCTGGGGCTGGAGGACGCGGTGGTGGTGGTGACCGACGATGCCGTGCTGGCGATGCACCGTGACCGGGCGCAGGACGTGAAGGCTGTGGTGGACCGGCTGCGCGCGATGAAGCGGCCGGAGGCGACCACCCACAACCGCGTCTATCGCCCGTGGGGCTTCTACGAGAGCTTGATCCAGGGCGAGCGCTTCCAGGTGAAGCGCATTGTGGTGCACCCTGGCCAGAAGCTGTCGCTGCAGAAGCATTTCCACCGTGCCGAGCACTGGGTGGTGGTGCAGGGCAGCGCGCTGGTCACCCGCGATGCGGAGGAGAAGCTGGTGCGCGAGAACGAGAGCATCTATCTGCCGCTCGGCTGCGTTCACCGGCTGGACAATCCGGGCCGCATCCCGCTGACCTTGATCGAGGTCCAGTCCGGCAGCTACCTGGGCGAGGACGACATTGTCCGCCTGGAGGATACCTACGGCCGGAGCTGAGGCGCCTCGGCGCCACCGCGAGTCGCGCGAGCCCGTGACGTGAACCTGCCACGCCGCCGCACCCTTCTGTTCGTGGTGCTCGCCCTGATGGCGGGCGGCATCGGCGCCTGGTTCGCTGCCTTTGCGGAGGTGGCTCGGGTGGTCTGGGTGCTGGCGGCGTTGCCGGTGGCACTGCTGGTGACGCGCGACACCTGGGCGGCGCTGCGCGGCGGTTCGCCGGGCGTGGATGTCATCGCGTTGCTGGCTATCGTGGGTGCCGTGGCGCTGGGCGAGACCTTCACCGCCGCGCTGATCGCCCTGATGGTCGCCGGTGGCGGGGCGCTGGAGGAATACGCCCAGGGCAGGGCGCGCGGCGAGCTTTCCGCCCTGTTGTCGCGCGTGCCGCGGCTGGCCCACCGCCTGGACGGCGAGGCGCTGGAGGACGTGGCGGTGGATGCCGTGCGCCCCGGCGACCATTTGCTGGTCAAGCCCGGCGAGATCGTGCCGGTGGACGGGATGGTGCACGGCGATGCGGCCCTGCTCGACGAATCCGCACTGACCGGCGAGCCGCTGCCAGTGACCCGCGCGGCCGGCGACGGCGTGCGCAGCGGCGGGCTGAACGCCGGGGCCGCTTTTCGCCTGCGTGCAACGGCCACGGCCGAGAACAGCACCTATTCGGCGATCGTGCGTCTGGTGCGCGCGGCCGAGGGGTCGCGGGCGCCGCTGGTCCGGCTGGCCGATCGTTGGGCACTGTGGTTCCTGCCAGCCACCCTGGCCGTGGCGGGCGGGGCCTGGTGGTGGGCGGGCAGTGCCGAGCGGGCGCTGGCGGTGCTGGTGGTGGCCACGCCCTGCCCGTTGATCCTGGCCGCCCCGGTGGCGCTGGTCTGCGGCGTGTCGCGGGCGGCGCGGTTCGGGGTGATCATCAAGGGCGGCAGCGCGCTGGAGCGGCTGGCCAGGGTGGCGACGGTACTGTTCGACAAGACCGGCACGCTGACCACCGGCACCCCGCAGGTCGAGTCGGTGGAGGCGCTGGAGGGTTTCACGCCCGACGAGGTGCTGCGCCTGGCCGCCTCGCTGGACCAGATGTCGCAGCATGCGGTGGCCGGTGCGATCGTGGCTGCGGCGCGGGCCGCCGATCTGGTGCTGGCGATGCCCACGCAGGTGGACGAGGTGCCCGGCGGCGGCGTGTCCGGCCTGGTGGAAGGTCGCCCCGTCGTGGTGGGCGGGGCGGCGATGTTGGCCGGCCTGGGCATGACGCCGCCGGATGCGGGCATCGCCGCCCGCCTGGCCGATGCCGCGCCGGCCGCCGCCTGGGTGGGCATCGACGGGCGGATCGCCGGCGTGCTGCTGCTGGCCGATCGCATCCGCCCCGAGGCGCCGCGCGCGCTGCGGGCGCTGCGTGCGGCCGGCATCGCGCGCCTGGTGATGGTGACCGGCGATGGCGCCGGCCCGGCCGCGGCGGTGGGCGAAGTGCTCGGCCTGGATGCGGTGCACGCCAACCAGACCCCCGAGGGCAAGATCGCGGTGGTGCGTGCCGAGCGCGAGGCCGGTCCCGTGATGATGATCGGCGACGGCATCAACGACGCCCCGGCCTTGGCTTCGGCCGATATCGGCGTGGCCATGGGCGCGCGTGGCGCGGCGGCGGCGGCCGAGGCGGCCGATGTTGTGCTGCTGGTCGACCGGGTGGATCGGGTGGCCGATGCGGTCGCGATTGCCCGGCGGTCGCATGCCATCGCCCGCCAGTCGATCGGGGTGGGCATGGGGTTGTCGCTTGCCGCCATGGCGGTGGCCGCCGCCGGCTACCTGCCGCCCGTGGTGGGCGCGGTGACGCAGGAGGCGATCGATGTGGCCGTGATCCTCAACGCCCTGCGCGCATTGGGCGGGCGCAAGGCAACCGCGTTGCCCGAAAGTGCCGGGGTGGGCCGGGTGCTGGACGACCACGTGCAGTTCCGCGCCCTGTTGGCACGGATGCGCCGCACCGCCGATGCGCTGCGTCCTGGCGAGGCGACCGACACCGCGGCACTCGCCGGCATCGATGCCGCCCTGGCCGGATTGCTGCTGCCGCACCAGCGCGCCGAGGAGAACAACACGTTTCCGGCACTCGCCCGCCGCCTGGGCGGCACCGATCCGCTGGCGGCGATGACGCGCATGCACGAGGAGATCGCCGACCTCGCCACCCGCTATGGCGCCCTGGTCGCGGGGCTGTCGCCGGATGGCACGGCTAGCCCGGCGGAGACGCATGAATTGCGCCGCCTGCTGCATGTGATGGAGGCGGTGATCGCGCTGCACCTTGCCGCTGAGGAGGACCTGCTGCACCGCGCCGAGGAGACGGCGGCGCGGTGAGCGGGCTGGGTAGGCGATGCGGCAGGGAGCCTCGGCGGGGCGCCGTGGCCGCGGGTTCACAAGCGACCGTCCTGCGCCTAGTTTCCATGCTCCATACGCAAGACGGAGGAAACGAATGGCCGGGATCGTCGAAGGCAAGGTGGTGGTCGTCACGGGCGCGGGTGGCGGCATCGGTCGCGAGATCGCGGCGATGATGGCGGGCGAGGGCGCCAAGGTCGTGATCAACGACCTCGGCGTTTCGGTGACCGGCGATGGCGGATCGGCCACGCCCGCCGAACAGACCAAGGCGATCATCAACCAGCGCGGCGGCGAGGCGGTGATCAACACCGAGAGCGTCAGCACCTGGAACTCCGCCCGGCGCATCGTGCAGTGCGCGCTCGACACCTACGGGCGCATCGACGGCGTGGTGAACAACGCCGGCATCCTGCGCGACGTCATCTTCCACAAGATGACCGAGGACGACTGGAACGCGGTAATCAACGTTCATCTGTCCGGCGCCTTCTACGTGTCGCGCGCCGCGGCCGAGCACTACCGCAAGCAGGAGAGCGGCACGTTCGTGCACATGTCGTCCACGTCCGGGCTCATCGGCAATTTCGGCCAGGCGAACTACGCCGCCGCCAAGCTGGGCATCACTGCGCTGTCCAAGTCGATCGCGCTGGACATGCAGCGCTACAACGTGCGCAGCAACTGCATTTCACCCTTCGCCTGGAGCCGGATGACGGGATCGATCCCGGTGAACTCGCCCGAGCAGCAGGCGCGCATGGCCAAGATCCAGCAGATGACGCCGGACAAGAACGCGCCGATGGCGGTTTACCTGACTTCAGACGGAGCCAAGGACGTGTCGGGCCAGGTGTTCGCCACGCGGCACAACGAGATATTCCTGATGTCGTCCTCGCGCCCGGTGCGCGGCGTGCATCACGACGGTGGCTGGACGCCGACCGAGGTGGGGCAGATCGCCATCCCGGCGCTGAAGGGCAGCTTCATGCCGCTCGATCGCTCTGGCGAGGTGTTCACCTGGGATCCGGTGTAAGTGAAGAACTTCTTTTTCTGAAGAAAAAGAAGCAAAAAGACTTCTATCCGTTTGCCTGCGGAACGGTTCGGCTCTTCAGTTAGAGCCCCGTGCAATCGGATGAGGTTTTTTGCTTCTTTTTGTTTACAAAAAGAAGAATCTTGCCTTGGAGGACGCATCATGCGCAAGCGGCTGTTGCTGATCCAGCCCTACACCTTCGCCACCGACTCGCCCCTCTACGTCCCGCCGCGCGATGCCTCGCGGGAGGTGCGGCTGATTAACTTCGAGGATTACGGCCACCTGCTGGCCGATGTGGACTGGGACGTGCATCCCGGCCCCATCGGCCCGTTCGGCGATTCCTTCGTGGAGACGCGGGAGGAGTTCGCCACCGTCGGCGTGCTGCGCCTGCCGATCGTGCGCGAGGCCGCGGCGAGCGGGCGATGGGACGCGATCGTGCTGCTGGGCGGCGGTGACCCGGGCTTCGCTGAGGCGCGCGAGATCGGCCGTCAGCACGACGTGCCCGTGGTGGCCTGCGCCCATGCGCAGATGACGGTGGCGGCCATGCTGGGCAACCGGTTCAGCGTGATCGACGTCTCCGAAGCGCACAACATGCAGATGTACAACCTGGTGGTGCAGTACCGCTTCACCGACCGCGCTGCCTCGGTGCGCTGCATCGACGCGCCGTTGCCGCGCCCCTCGCGCCCCGAGGCATGCCATGTCCAGGCAGAGCAGGCGGCGGTGGAAGCCGGCAGGCCCTCCGCTGTGCTCGACCGGGCGGTGGCCGAGGCCGAGGCGGCGATCGAGGAGGACGGGGCTGACAGCATCATCCTCGGCTGCTCTGCGATCTACTGGATGCGTCCGCACCTGGAACGCCGCCTGCGTGATTTGGGCTGGGAGGTGCCGGTGCTGGAGGGTTACGGCTGCGCTATAGAAATGGCCAAGTTGTTGGCCAATCTTGGCGTATCCGCCAGCGGCCTCGCCTTTCCCCGCGACAATCCGCGCCGCTGGCGCCGACGGAAGACCTTTTGATCCCATGAGCAAGCTTGCCGATGCGCTGTTCAACCCCCGGCGCATCGCCCTGATCGGCGCCTCCAGCGATGCGAAGCGCCTGACCGCGCGCGCGCAAGTCCATCTGCGCCGCCACGGCTTCACTGGCGAACTGTTCCCGGTGAACCCGCGCGCCCCCGAGGTGCTGGGCGAGCGCGCCTATGCCTCATTGGCCGAGGTGCCGGGGCCCGTCGACCTGGCCTATGTGCTGGTCAACACCGCGCAGGTGGAGGGCGCGATCGAGGCCTGCGCGGCGGCCCGGGTGCCGGTGGCCTGCGTGCTGGCTGACGGGTTCGCCGAGGCTGGGCCAGAGGGCGTGGCGCTGCAGGAGCGGGTGCTGGCGGCCGCGCGCGCTGGCGGGGTGCGGGTGCTGGGCCCCAATTCCATGGGGGTGATCAACGTGCCGGCGGCTACCGCCTGTTCGGTGAATGCGGCGCTGGAGGCGGAGGCGTTGCTGCCTGGCCGCTGGTCGCTGCTGTCGCATTCCGGCTCGGTGATGGGCACGCTGAGTTCGCGCGCCGCCGGGCGGGGCTTCGGCTTCGCCAAGGTGGTGGGCACTGGCAACGAGGCGGACCTGTCGGCGGGCGAGTTGATTTCGTTGCTCGTGGACGACCCCGAGACCGACGCCATCCTGTTGTTCCTGGAGACGATCCGCCGCCCGGAACTCTGCGAGGAAGCGGCCCGGCGTGCCCATGCAGCCGGCAAGCCGATCGTCGCCTACAAGCTCGACCGGCCCGGCGCCATTGGCCGCCTTCCTGCTGCCGCAGGCCGATGCCTCGCTCAAGCTGCTGGCCGGCGCCGGCTTCGCGGCCTTCCGCACGCCGGAGGCCTGCGCCGATGCGGTGCGCGCCTATCTGGAATGGCAGGTGCCGCGCGAGCCGGTCGCCGTGGCGGGGCTGGAGGCCGTGCGCCCGCTGCTGGGTGCCGCGGATGCCCAGCGCGGCGCCCGGGCGGTGTTCGCCGCGCTGGGCATCGAGGATCGCGCGGTGGCGGTCGTTCCTGACCACCCGCCGACGCTGGTCTATCCCGTGGCGCTGAAGGCCGTCTCGGCGAGCATCGCCCACAAGACCGAGGCCGGCGCCGTGGTGCTGGGCGTGGCGGACGAGGCCGCCTTGCGTGCCGCCTGTGCCGAGATGCAGGCGCGGCTAGGGTCGGCTGTGCGGGGCTTCATCGCCCAGCCCATGGTGTGCGGCGTCGGTGAGGCCATTCTGGGCTATCGCCGCGATCCGCTGGTTGGGCCGGTGGTGGCGCTGGGCGCCGGGGGCGTGCTGGCCGAGGTGTATCGGGACATGGTGCTGCGGATGGCACCGGTGGACGAGGCGGGCGCGATGGAGATGATCGCGGCGGTAAAGGGCTTGGCGCCGGCGCGCGGCTATCGCGGCCTGCAGCGCGGCGACCTGGCGGCATTCGCCCGTGCGGTGGTGGCGTTTTCGCGCCTCGCCGCGCTGGCGGAGGTGGCGGAGGCGGAGATCAATCCGGTGATCGTGCTGGCAGAAGGCCAGGGCGTTGTCATGGCCGATGCGCTGCTCGCCCAAAGTTGAGGCGGCAGGGACCTGAGCCGGGCCGGAGCATTTACGGGCTGTTTATCTTACCCGCGTCATCATCGTGCGTGAGCAACGGCGCGACGGAGGCGGGCGATGGGCAATGCAGGCGGGCCGAAAGGCGGCAAGTGGGGCGATGCGCCCGGCACGGAGTCCAGCCTGGTGCCAATGATGGTATTGATGCCCGAGCAGCAGCGCGCGGCCATGCTGGGCGCCAGTTTCGCGGCACCAGCCGTGGCGCGCGAGGTCTCGCGGCTTGACCGCCTCTACGATGAGGCGATGACGCGGTTCGATGCCTTCTGCTTCTGGTATGCTCGCCCCGCACGTACTCTCAAGGGTATGCGCGACGTCGCACAGCGGCTGGAGGTCTATGGCAGCCCCGAGGCATTGCGCATCGCTGGAGAACTACGGACGGCGCTCGACGATACCGGCGCCTGAGAATGATCTTCGCGCCGCGATCCTGGATTGGTGAACATGCCCCGCGTGCGGCCGATCAGCGCGGTTGATGGGCAGGGTTGATGGAGCGGACGTTTGCGCGCGGCGAAGTGTGAGGCAATCATGGCGCATGAAGGAGCGCTGAATGCCCGATCGCACGCCATCCCCTCCGCCGCCGACCGTATCCGACACCCCGGCCGACTCCCCGACGAGCAAGCGGGCCGTGCCACTCGGCCCACCATCGCCGCAGGTGGCGCCAGCGGTGCCGAGGCACGCAGCCAGCCTGCTGGTGCTGCGGCCGGGCAGGACAACCGAGGTGTTGATGGGCATGCGCGGAGCGGGCCACAAGTTCATGCCCAACCGCCTGGTCTTCCCCGGGGGGCGGGTGGACCCGGAGGACCACGCAGCCGACGTGGCCACCCCGCTTTCCGACAACGTGCGAAGGTTGCTGGCCCGCTCGGCCGACGAGGCGTTGGCGCGCGCGCTTGGCATCGCCGCGGCGCGCGAACTGGAGGAGGAGACCGGCCTGACGCTCGGGTTGCCGCCGTCGCTGCACGGGCTGGACTACCTGTGCCGCGCCATCACGCCGGAGAGTTCGCCCATGCGCTTCGATGCGCGGTTCCTGGTGGTGGAGGCCGAGCATGTTTCGGGCCAACTGGCCGGATCGGGTGAACTCGAGGACCTGAGCTGGTACACCCTTGAGGAAGCGCTGGCGCGATCCAGCCCGCCCACCAACCAGGTGCTGGACCAGCTGATGTTGTGGATGGCACTGGATGAGGCGCAAAGACTGCATCGCGCCATGGTGCCCACGCTGCGTAACCGCGGCTGGGAGATGGAGTAGTCAATGAGGCGGAGCCCCCGCTATGCCCGCGCCGACCTGGGCGAGCAGGTGGTCGCGTAACGCTGGATCGATTGAGAGCCCGACAGCGACATAGGCGCGTGCGGCCGCGTCGGAGCAACCCAGCAGCGCCAGCGCCCAGGCGCGGCAAGCTCACCAATGTTGATAGGACGACACGTAGGTACCTAGCGCATTCAGCAATGCCAAGCTCGCTCGCGGGTTGCCGGCCCCTGCCATGGCAAGCAGCCTGGGCAACGCGTACTCCCATTGTGGGCGACATTTCCGCCAGCAGGCAGTAGAGCGCCACGATCGCCGGCCAGTTGGTCTCCCCGGTGGTGGCGCGCTGGCCGTGCGCCGACTGAATCGTGGCCTCGATTTGCATCCGTCCGGGAGCGCCGGCTTGGGCGGCTTGGTTCAGCAGTGCTTCGGCCTCGCCGATCATGGCGCGCGGCCAACGCGCCGTGTCTTGCTACCTGATACCAACCGCCGTCAAGAACGATCCTTCGTTAGGCAAGGCCAGGGCTTCGCCCTGGACCCACCAGGTCCCGAGCGCGCCTCCGCGCGACGGGCCAAGCCCCTGGACCTTAACTATATGATAA
>Ga0105055_10003709_pt1 | contig 22878 bp, 15 predicted proteins | sample BON03_FD_78090 | JGI IMG/M metagenome (GOLD analysis project Ga0105055, IMG submission 78090) | Freshwater microbial communities from Lake Bonney liftoff mats and glacier meltwater in Antarctica - BON-03 | ecosystem: Environmental > Aquatic > Freshwater > Ice > Glacier meltwater | place: Lake...
CATCAGGCTCTTTTCTTTCAACAAGATACTCTTGTTTATTAAGAAATTAGCATTTGATGGCTTTTATCCACTACTAGTAGTTTTAAAAAAATCGATTTTTGTTGTTGTTTAAAAAAATAAAAAGAGACGAAATCCCACAATAGAGAAAACTGTAGATAGCCACTATTGAAAAAGCCAATACTAGCCCTTGTAGTGTTTTCTCCTGCCTGTCCACGCTTCAAACCAAAACTACAATTGCTTATTTTGTTGTTGATGAAGTTATTAACTATTGTATTGGCGATGTGGTGGTGCGCTTTGAGCGTCGCCAATGTTGCTCATGTCTCGTGTGAAGAACGAGCTAGTAGATTTTTCTTGATTGTTGACACGGTCGAAATCAATTCTTCCACGTTAGGTGATCTTGCGGCCTTGTTAAAGCAACTCTTTGTTGAGTTTTCTTCCCAACAAAACTTACTTGCTGGATTTAGATGGAATTCTGAAGGTTTGACTTTCAGTGAGCCTTTAACGTTGGATATATTCAAAGTCCTTGATTCCCTGGATCAGATAAAGAACAATCTCAAAAACCATGAGAAATTGCATGACGTAAGACCACTTGGAGACACATTAACAAAGGATGAACTCGAATCATTGCTGGGACCTGATACGAAGAGTCTCTCATATATACTCCTCATATCGGATAGATCTGATGCTGGATTAGCGGAATTTATAGCTGGTTTATTGGAGCCATCAGTGCGTTTCGTATATATTCCAATAGGCAAAGCTTCTAAGGATCTATTTAAAGAATTGGATGTGGTCACCGTGCAATCATTCGAGAGTCTACTAGGCTCTCTACCAATGATTGATATCTTGAATCCTGACTGCATATCACGAAGGAAGCTTCAAACGGATTCTCTTCCAACCCGTCTACCAGTAGCAAGACCCACTAGAAGACCTACTCGTCGCCCTACCAGTCCTACCAGAGCACCAACACTAAATCCAGTCACTGGAGCACCTGTTACCAACAGACCAATCGCGAGACCGACTCCCCGTCCGACAGCATTTCCGACAGCATTTCCAACAGATGCTCCTACTCTCTCGCCTACTCTATCCGTTGCACCGACACGCTCTCCTACCCTATCCGTTGCTCCTACATACGCTCCTACTCTCTCGCCTACTCTATCTGTTTCACCGACACACGCTCCTACCCTATCCGTTGCTCCTACCCTATCCGTTGCTCCAACATTCTCTCGTACTCTCGCTCCTACGGTATACATTGTACCAACATACTCGCCTACCCTATCTGATTCACCTACTTACTCTCCTTCCTTATCCATTGCTCCCACTTACTCACCAGTCTCGTCAAACGCACCTGCCTCTCCTCCAACTGTCACCAAACAACCGACTCCCTGGACAACCATATCTCCGTCGCAAGCCCCCACTAATCAAACAACTGAACCGGTTGGTCTGAACAACACCAATCAATTGGGTGCTGTGGAAGACGAAGACATTACTGGAATTGTGGTGACCGTTTTTCTTGTGATTGCACTGGGGGCAAGTGCAGGGTCTACAGCAGTATCAGGGATCCTTGACCATGGAAGTGCGACAAGTATTCATGAAGTGTTTTCATATGCATCATTCTTAGCATCCACAGCCATGATGGATCTCCCTTACGTGCCAAGTGACTACTACAATTTTGCGATATCCTTGCGATGGGTCAACTTTCTGTTGTTCGTGCCATTTGAGGCAAGTGGTGGTCGAAGACTTACAAACAACGAGAAATCCACGGTGGAGCTGTTTTGTGTATCCGTTGGAATCCCCCCAACCTTACTCTTCATTTACACGTTGCTTGGCTTCTTCGTTATCTATATTTGCTTCATGGCTTGTTTTGGTGTCATTGTCGCACTGCGCTCATTGAAAGCAAGACGCCTTTCCAAGCTTGGTAAATCGGATATGATACTTCGATTTTCAAAAGAATTAGCTGTTCGTCTAGTTTATTATGGGTCTTATCCATTGGCAATTGTGACAGTTTACGAATTTTACTTGAATGGAACAGATGATGCAGATAGTGGTATGAATGAGGAAAATTTAATCTATTTGACAATTGCAGCAATTATGGTGGTTTTGTTTGCAATTTGGTTTTATTTCGGAGTTGTGAGCACGAATCAGTTTCAGCAGTTGGAGGTCGATAAATCAGATAGGTTTTACGCATATCGATGCTTGGTTTTGGATTGGAAACTTAATCGACGATATTTTTGGATTGCTAAAGTAATTACTGTGTGGACCCGTGCGCTGTTTCTAGGCTCCATTAGAAGGCCTTCACCTATTCAAGCTGCTATGTTTTTGGCATCTGCTATCATTTACATGCTTTTACTGCTGGTGTGCCTACCGTACCAACACATGCTTCAAAACAGAATAGCTCTTTTGGTGGCACTAGCTTATACTCTAAATACAGCATTGTTACTAGTCTTCGCAACCACATCCGTTGAAGGAGCAGGCTGGGGCCAAGTTCAAATCATTCTCTCCATGGTGGTTGTTCTAGGAAGTGCCTTGATTTGCACAGCAACCAAGGTACGAGAGACAATGAAAAAGGAAAATGTGAATGAAAAGAAAAAGACAGATGATGATCAGGGAGACGTTTTCTCGTTGATGCGACTTGGCTGCGTGCGATGTTTTAAGAAAAAGTCAGAAAAAGAAGTTCCGCTGTTTCAAGTTCTGCAAACTGCTTCAGGATCTCTAGTTGAAGATCAAGGTTCTGTTGCTTCTTTTCCAGTGGTGAGTGAACATGTCGACTTGGAAGGGTCGCTTAGTCTAGATGGAAACAAACAAGCCTTCGATTGTGAAGGTATCATTAACTTGCAATAATTTGTTTTTACTTATGTTAGCACTCCTTCAGAGTCGGAAGTGTCTTTGAATCGGGATTTCAAATCGGCACGAGTTCAAATGAAGATGGAGGGAGACGACCATTCATGTTTTTGCAGCGATTGGAAGTAAGGATAGTGAATAGTTCCAACGGTGATCTATTCTATGTTCATCTATAGTCCATTTTATAACCCTTGGCAATTAATTAAATTAAGACTAGACGAGCCGCTTCGCAGCTCTCTTCGCGTGCCCAGTCCCGTTGTTCTAAAGACTCTAAAAAAATAACGCGACCAAAAAAAAAGGGATTTTCATTAGGCATTTACCACGGTCATAAAACAAAATCAGAATCAGCAAAAATCCCTTTTTTTTGGTCGCGTTATTTTTTTAGAGTCTTTAGATGTTGTAAACTTGATCATATGATGTACAGGTTTGAATAGATTTTCAAGGTTTAAAAAGGGGAGGATCCAAAAGCAATCACGAAGAACGATGCTTAAATTGCATCGTAGAACTATGGTTCTATGTTACAGATACACTTCAAATCACATGGAACTTGAAATAGTATTTAACAAATTATGTGCTCATTCATGAGCCAACTTATTTAGTCAGGTTCGCAGTGCTCAGTTGGGCAATTTACTTTATATTTTCAATTCAAATTTCAAACAACAAAATTGTTAACTTTATTAAAAATCCAGTTGAGGTATTTGCAAGCCATTAATTAATATTGATCAACCTCACAAGTTTTGAAAATCAAATTATTGCATCCATGGACTTCAATGTCATTCTAGGAAATAGCGGGGGTCGCACACGTTGTGTGGAAAACCAGCACGAGGTGTATAATTGTTTTTAAAATTTAAAGTTTCGTTAAGGTTCGTTTCGAATCCTTACGATGCACTTATTTTAAACTATAGGACCTCAATAGAGTGGATACAAGTAGTTTCATGATTGATTCTTTCTAGGTTTTCAATTACCCAAATCACGTAATCTTCAGTAAGAACCATTTTGGTTAGTGTAGTTGCTACCAGTTACTCAACAAGTGCGTGTGTAGTAATTTGCTCATTTGAGTCATTTGTTTGTTGTAAAAACTTTGTTGTGTTTAGCAAAACAAGTAAATTAGTATATTACAAATCTAGACACGAGGTCTCGAAGCACTTACTTGCCAAATATACATACAACACGAAGCTGAGTTTCGTCACAAGCGTATTCCTCGTATGTGTTACAATCGCAACTGGAGAGGTAGGATCATTTAGAAACCTGCTCTCATCGAGATCTGGAGATGCTAGTGAATCAAGTGATTCAGACCGAAGGTCGTTGGGGTTAAAAAAGATAGCAAAGAGGGTATCAAAGAAAGCCAACAAAATCGTTAACGTCGTGGTTTCAGAGACTTCTAAGCAAGCGCAGTCGGTTAAACGTGTATTCAGTGGTGCTGTTCTTCCCAGAAGTGCATCATTCCTCAACAAAATGAAGAATGAATTGTCATCTGGTACCATGTCCAGTTGGAAAGATCTTACAAACGGATTTAACTCCATTGATAACTACGTAGACAACCAGCTGGTTAAAGATCTTGAGTGGCTCGGTGATTCTCTGAAAGATGCATGGGAAGATGGATTTTGCGAACTTCCTGGTGGTCCAGCTGCTCTTACAACTGTTTGTGCATTCGCGTTGAATGCAGGAGTTTGCACTGCTATGAACGGTGTTGCTCCATATTGTGGTCCCTCTCAAGGCCTTATAAAAGCTGTTACTGATGCTCTATCGGTTGCAACAGTTCGCGCGGCCTTGAGCTGCTCTTCTTATCACGCCTTGAAGGGTAGCGTAAAGTGTAAAGGTATCGCCATGAGTGCAGGTGACATGATGGCCACTTCTCTTATTGCTGATCCTTATACTCCTGTTTGCAGTGCAGGGGTACAGTGCTCATGTGGCAGCTGTCCTTTTCAATGTAGTTATAGTGTGAACCCTATTTGTGAAGGCTCGCAGTGGAAGGACGCGGTGAAAGCAATTGCCAAAGCTGTAGTAGAACTTGCAAATTAAATAAGTCGATTCTTTTTTACACATTTCTGCTTGCCATTTCGAATTTAGAATGAATTCACTATTAAACTAAGAGACGCGTGCGTGTTAACCCGCGCGATTAAATTGGATGCGGAAAATACTTGTAGGCAGCATCCTACAGGTCTATTTTTTTAGTCACAGGTATATTCATGTGAGCATGCATGTAAATGAAGGCCCGTGATTGGCCTCGCTCTATCATGTGGTGCTCCAAATTATACTAGAAAATATTCGAGTTTGATTGGAACATTCATGATTATCATTAGGGTCCCCGCACTTTCGAAGTTCAGTTAGATTTTTTTGTATGGAGCAATCAATGGCACTGCAGAGCTGCATTGTGTTGTTCTCGGTGATATGCGCTAGGTATCTCTCAATATACAAGGACCAAGAGGAAGTGGTCACTGACAAGCAACTTCATTTACGGCTTCAGAATATCCAAGTTCCTACGTGGGTGAAATTTGTGGGCAATTTCAAGAACATCGTGGTGATAACTACTGTGCTGACTCTTGTCAACATGGTCTACTTTATGTATCAGTCATCTCCCAACTACTTTGTGATGCTGGGGACCTATCCAATGGCTTCTAAGACGGCTACCTTTGGATTCGATATCCTTCGAGCTAGTCGAGGGAATCCGAATTTAGATGCAGCTTATCGTGTGCTGAGAGAAGGCGGTTACAGAATGTATTATGAAATATACGGCAATGTGCAAGTGGATACGTCGTCTATATCTGGGGTGTTGGCCCCTTATGCTGCTTGGTATATCTATTGGATGGCAATGTTGCTGCTGTTGTCTTCAAGCTCAAGGTATCTCGCCAACGCATTTACTTCCTCTTTCTACTGCATTTTAGCCGTGTTTATTGTGGACATGGGATCGAAAGTTAAAGTTATTGATATTTCCGAAACATCTATAGACTGGTTTACAGGCCTGGTATATTTGACATCGTACGAAAGGGCAGAGTTGCTTCGTTTGTTTCTCATCCCTTACTTGTTGTCACTTTGTTTTATTTATTCTTCCTTTATATTCGTTGACCATGAGTTGCATATGTCCAGAGACATTTTGAAGTTGTCTCAGTCTGTGGATAATTGTTTTTCTAGTGCCCAAAACATGGTTCAATCTATTGCACAAGAATCTATTCAAGAAACGCCAAAAATTAAAACAGAATCCATTCGAAAAAGAAAATAAAGTGTTTTATCGCACCAAGAGTTGTCTATAAAAACAAATCAAGAATAGTTGAACTAGTTTCAAATGAGCCGAACGGATTTTTGTTGAACAAACCTTGGAGTACATTCATGATACATGGCAGCATCTTTCAAGAGTCGGGTTTGAAACAGATACTTCTAAGCGAACTCTGATCACGACGAAACCGTATCTGGAACGGCTATTCAACCTGAGTTTTCATCATGTACGAATCCATTCCAAGAATTATCAAACTCATGAATTTTATATTCTTCTTCTTGTCTTAACACCAAAGCATGCAATCGATACGCTATACAATTGATCCCAACAACAGCATTTTCCTCCGTGGGACATTCGAAGCCTATCTCATTTCTGTTGGATTCAGTTGCACTTCGTTGTCGATGGCATAATAAAACACAGGAGACAATGTACACTTTCAAGATTTAAAAATTATATCGTGTTATTATAATAATAATCGTATAAGTTTTGAAACAAATGTGAGGAAGAACATTTGAATGTTTTGGACTGTTGTTTGTTTTGAAATTTTTTTACGAACTTGATGGATGGAGCGATAGTGGTGTATTTTGCATCTCTTGCTGTTTCGGGATTTGTGATTCTGGTAACATGGAAACCTCTTCGCGCGCTGAGCGTATGGACCGTTGCTCTTCCGTTCTCCATCGGTTCATTGTATGTATGTTGGAAACTGATCTTCGCCTTTATGGCAGTCACTGCTACAGAGAAGGGCTGCGGTGAATCAGCCATGGATCTAGTCCACTGTTCAACACCTTCGTGGATGGAGTTTGATGTTTTCGTGCAGGCATATATCGACGTGACCAAGAACTCAAGTGGCTGGTTGATGAGTAGCCAGCTGTTAATGTTCGTTGCAAGTGCATGTACCTTTTTACTAGCAGAATCCTCTGCTATTGGTATGCCTAGATATTTGTCAATTTCGTACATTATTCTCGGTTTTCTTGGTGCTATCAGTCTGGCGTTTCCGCTCTTCTTTGCTCATGTTTTCTGTTCGAGGTCACACACAGTCGTCCACCGCACCTTTTCAATCCCGATGGCTGTGTGCGCTGTTCTGGCTATTGTTTCGGTTGCTGTGTTACCAGTAACATGGAATTCCCATCGAAGAACGTACTACACAGGGGCTCTTATGTTAGTGCATTGCATCTTGGGTGTACCGAGTCTATTGCCAGTTCAAAAATTGTCCTGTCAATCAGAGCAACAGAAGAAATCCTCAATATATCTAGCCATTCTTTACCTTGGGCTTGCAGGCGCGAGCATGATGATGCACATTGTGAATTGGATTCATGTTTTGGTGGACATCGACGGGCGCTTCGAACTCATCTTTCAAGGGGCGTTTGGGACTCTGTGCCAAAAGTCTATATCACTGGATGTGTGTCTGACCAGTATAGCATGTATAGTATATATGTTGTCAGTGAATTTCAGAAGAGGTTCAGTAGCAATGTTACTCACACCGGTTGTATCCATAGCCGTCACTTTTCCCTTTTTCCAAGCTCTTCAATTGCTAGTACCTTGTGCTAAAATGAAAACGAAATAATTGGTTCAAGTTCATTAATTGTTTTTATGTTGGCTGCCTATCAGTTATCTCCTTTGTAGTACTTTTTCAAATGATAAAGTTGACATAACATGTTTTTAATGATGCTTCTGGAAGCATCTGCTATAACCTCTTGTGCAAAAAGTGAAAACAAGATAGATATAAAATACTATTATTGAGGCCAACATATGGCATTTTACATGCTTTCTGTGGACTTTAGGGTGAGTCTTCTAACTTGTCTCTTGTATGTTTTCAAATCTTCCTTATATAATTTGGCAGCGTCAATGTTCGCAGGCGAGTCAAGATTAGGCTCATCATCAGTAAGCATCGACAACACCGAGATTAAAATAGCTTCAACACCTAGAATAGGTCTCCATCTCTCATCAGCGCTCTCCTGCTCGTTAAACTTGTCTTCACCAGGAGGATGCAATATAGAAATACACACTTTCCCATCAGGGTACACGTTTGGATGCAGAATAGGAGTCACAAACCTCATGGTGGGAGGATTATTAGGAAAATCGGCCGGGAACTCAAGCAGCGCTTTGAAAAAACCGCCTTCACTGAGAAAAAGCATTTTTATAAAACTAGAGCGACTGCGAAAGACCACTTACTATAGACTACCTGTAGGGCCCATAAACATACATTCCCATATGTGGAGCTGGTCTTCATGCAGACCTACCGATACATTGTCAGGAGGAGATTTATTAAGTTCTGCTTGGAGATGAGTCACGTGCTCTGAACAATGCGGAATACTTACCTGCCAGTTGAGACATTAGATGGTGCTTGGCATAGGAGCATAGATTACCTGCTGACATTGTCGTACTCTATAGAGAAGGAAAAGCTTTTCCAGAAAGAATGCTGATTTTTGTTATTGTTTCTGGTAGAAGGTCCTATGGCGAGATAGACCCCCTCTAACTTGGTATATGACCACCGTTACAAGCACTCGATCTCGAGTTTTCATAAGGACAGTCCCCGAATGCCCCGATTGCTACTCAAATTCTTTATAATATTGAAACTTGGAACTATCGTCACATGAGAAGCAAAATGATTTCAATACATAGAACTTTGTTCTGCGTATGTCGAGCTTCAGAAGTCCAGGTGGCTCAAATTCATGGAATCAAATTGCCTGAAGTATAAAAGGAAACAAAGCGCACCGGTTGTTAAATAGGCTGCGGTTTTCAAGATCGGCGATCACTTATTTTTCATGGGGATTCAATATATTTTATGTGTATCTTCAGTTTAACACTGAATTGACGTCTGGATAAGTGGGGCTACATCTGCTGCGGACTGTAACATTTAATAAACTAATAAATAGCACTCGTAGTCTAGATAATCAATTATGTTTAAGAATAATTTGATTCCTGCCACATACATGTACTTTAAGTTTTTCCAAACCCAATTATGTGACTCGTAAGTTCAAATGTGTCATTCAATGAAGCAGTGCTTATTGATGTAGTATTTTAGTACTCCGGACTTCAAATGATCATTGAACATTCAAGAACCAGTCTAGACTTCGAGCAACTCTGCACAATGGGCCAAGTTCTTTTCAAGAACTCAAGGTCAGGAAGATATAGAATTTTTTTAATTTTTTTAATTCGAATCTATTTCAAAATTCTAACCACTAAATGGAAATATATACATATAGTCAATGATGTATATTGGCGACCACGATATCGAAGCTAATCATTTTTCGCGAATGAATGATTCGAACTATCTAAATTGTATTTATCATCTGGATCTAGAAGAAACAACTAATACTAAGAATCTTGAGCCTCACGTGAACTTTGATTTACGATTCAAATGATTTCTCGTTTTCTTGTAACAGCAGGACTACGAATTCGTTACATGTAAGCAGCATTTTCTAAAAACGGTTCACTTCAACTCACCGGTCGTTATTTCGTATAATATATTGACAACTGCGCAGTTTAGCTACAGTAAACTCCTATGTACCCGAATGGACGAAATTGAACCCTGAAACGGAAGAGAGTTTATTTTAGGATAAACCCTATAGTATGTGAAATAGCTGTTACAAATCAACAAGGGTTGAAACCCAACGGCATTTATAAACCATTCACCAAAACCGAAACGACTCACAGGTTAATATAAAGATGCAGTTTCATATACTCGCTGTGATTTGCTTACTGCTAGGCTCAGCTACTGGTGAATGTGAGAACAGATGTAATGGTAATGGAGCATGTGCCCAACATGACAGGTGTGACTGTTACCAGTCATGGGACTTCTTTGCTGATTGTTCTGCACGTACTTGCCCATATGGTAGAGTTGAAACGGCCAGTGAATCAAGCGCTGATCTGCACCCATATTCAGAGTGCAGTAGTCGTGGTTCCTGTGACAGAGCTACTGGACTTTGTGTATGCATGAATGGATATTCAGGCCATGACTGCTCTAGGGAGACTTGTCCTGCGAATTGCAACGGTAAAGGTCAATGTGTGTTGTCTCAATTAGCAAACGCACAACTCACTGATGGCGCTGCCTTTATCTACGGCAGAGCTGCGACATGCGTGTGTGATCCAGGATACGAAGGAGTAGGATGCACACTGAGAACTTGTCCCAGGGGCGATGATCCTTTGCGATGTGGTGCTGGGGGTACGCCAATAGACAACGTGCAGACTGTGACAATCGTGGACGGTACAATTGCCTCGCCGCTGACAGGTTCCATTACTGGCTCGTTTACAATGGTGTTCACGGATCAATACGGTGCTATTCACACCACAAGGCCATTGGACATTACCAAGGTATCTGTGATCTACATCGAGGAGGCTCTTGTGGCATTTCCTGGCAACATAATACCGTCTGTCGATGTTGGGATCACCACGAATACCCCTGCAGCTGGTGTGGTTGAATTCACGGTTACTTATAGCAACGCAGTAAATTCTGGGCTGCAAGAAACACTGGTGTTACAAATAGACGATCGCTCCACTGCTGGAAGTCAACCACTGTTTGCTGGACTTACATGCGGGTCTGGAAATTGTGCCCAAGCAGTTGTTCAGACTATAGAAGGAACTCCGCATAGTGATAAGTGTTCAGGAAGAGGCAACTGCGACGATGAATCGGGAACATGCTTGTGTTTCAAAGGATTCAATGGCCTTGCTTGTAGTCTTCAAAATACAATTGCATAAACAAACCCCCAGTTCCAATCTTCATAATACACTGTGTAATTGTATAAACAAAAATTAACAATTGCCATTTTAAAAATCCAACTGCGACAACAAATTCAAAATCAATTCGCATCTTCAAAAATTATACAGACCATTCTTAGAACAAAGGAACGAAACTTGAGTCAATTGCAAAACTAAAATATGCTAGATCAATCCAAGTTCCAACTTCAAAATATAATCGTTTAAACAAATAACTATGATAGTTGTCGCTGTAAACCGTTGAGTCCGGATTCTTTATAATTTAATATTTAATTTATATTTAATTAAACACAACAAAAATCGATTATTTTAAAGCACTATAAGTAGTGGATAAAAGCCATCAAATTAAGGATTCAGGGTAAATTATAGGCCCCCCACAACAGTGGTTAAGAGAAACAAACGGCTAGCACGTTGCGAAGGGAGAGAAATTAAGTTTTGGCGATTTGAATTGAATTACTCTGCTTTTGGCAGTTCATAGAGTTAGACTTTACACTCGGTATCTCTGTTCCAGAGTACTAACAGTGTTGGAAATACAGCCTGATCGCTAGGAGATGCTGCCAGAACGACCTACTCAGAAGAAGGATGAAGCTGGGGAGAAAGGTAGCGCTGTAGATACTCCTGCTGATAATGTTAACAGTGGTCTAGATTTTTTCGGAGATACTTCTGTTGATATTGTAAACAGTGGTTTAGATGGTGTTGTTGGGCCTGTACATAGTAGCCCTAATGAGACCAATGAAAGTCTTCCAATCTTAAATGGAGCTAAAGAAGTTCTTAGTAATACGATTTCAAATGTGCCAATGAATGATGCGATTTCAAATTCGGAGATTCATGATAGTATTATAAATAATGAAGGAAACGTTATAGGTACCGTTCTAAATAATGAAGGAAACGTTGAAGGTACCGTGACTAATTCGGTCGAGCCAATATTGAATTCAGGAGTCAACGAACTGACATTGAATTCGGAAATTAACGAGCCGATATTGAATTCAGAATATGTTGATGACACTGACGGTGTCTTAAACGAACGGCTCGATCGTTATGGGTTCATTACTAATGATAGGGAACGAGAGACCGATCCCACTACTTATCTGGTGAGACATCGACAGACATACTTTTCAACCGTAGAGACAAAGCGTCAAATGAAATACAGGGTAAGACGGGAATCGTTACGAGCAATAAAATGGTTCAAGATGATCGAAACTTGGGATAGGCAAGTCACTCGTAAATGTAGTAGACTGAATTCACGTGTTAGAAAGGGTATTCCTGATTCGATGCGAGACAAATCATGGGAATTGTTAGTAGAACTACATCATAATGCCTCCAACTGCTCTATCTGTGATGTAGCTCCGTATGAAACCTTGTTAGCAGAATGTAGTGCCAGCGAAGACCCAGAGATAGTCCATTATCGGGATTGTATCAGTCGAGATATCAGTAGAACATTTCCCCGCCATGCTATATTCCATCGTGAAGGGGGCATGGGTCAAAGCGCGTTGACGAATGTGCTACGTGCTTACGTTCCTTTGGACAAAGTAGTTGGTTATTGCCAAGGAATGGGGTTTATCGTCGGGATGTTTTTAAGTTACATGCCCGAAAGGAAAGCTTTTAAGATGCTGCGTCATATAATGCTTTCGGAACCGTGGAGCATGAACGAGCAGTTTAAGCCTGGGATGCCTGGAGCTCAGCTTCTTTTGCACCAGTACGAAGTCCTTCTGATGAAACATATACCCGACTTAGCTACCCATCTCAACAAGGAGAATGTGGTTCCAAGCATGTACGCTACACAATGGTTCATCACTGTGTTTACTTACAACTTTCCTTTTGATATTGTGGTCAGGGTGTGGGACATATTTCTGCTGGACGGATGGCCCATCGTGCACCAAATGGCCATCGCAATCATGAAAGTGCACAGGAAAACCATTTTATCCAAGGATTTTGAACAAATTCTAGAATTTATTAAAACATTGCCGTCACGCTTGGACCCTGAAAGTATCATGGAGCTTGCTAGAAAGGTCCCCATCACACATGAGGTGCTCCGTAATATTAGATTAAAGTGATCTTTTCAAAAAGGAATCGTTGAATTTATATAGTTTTGTCTTAAATTAAATCATCAACCAAGTGATAAACTAAGCACGCTGGGTTGCCGGACATTATTATATATACGACTCTTAATTAACATCGTGTGAAAAACTAAATTTTAAAATCTATTAATTGATGTCAAAAGACTCCGTGCAACTCTTTTGGGTCAATAGGGAATATACGCTTCAATGTGGCAACAGTAATTTTCTCAACAGCATCTTTTTCCTCGTTAGAATACCGAATGCTAGGATCCCGCACAGAAAGATCAACATAGAATTAGTTGGCCACACTCATGAAAATCTGATGGCAATTCGCGTCCCTTGCCATCTTATCCGTGAACACGGGAACATGGTGCTTACCGATTTGATGAACGATTTGTATGGGGCAACAAAGATACAGGTACCAGGTATCAACTGTATCTTACTAAAAAATGAATATTGATCCAACCAAAGTGAATATAATCAAATTGGTTGAGAGTAGTGACCTGGATGGAGCAATGAAGAAGACATCAACCGAAGAACGACGCGAGGCACTTGCACGTAAAGCAGATCTCCTCAAAACTGTGTTGGTAGCAAAGAAAGATATCAAAAATCTCACAGCTAAAAAGACGATGCTGGAGGAACGAATTGCGAAAAGAATATTGGTGACACCGAACGGAATTGAATTTCAACCTGTTATATTTAACAAGGATTGTCGTGCCTTGTTGGCGAAACAAACTATGGAGGCTGAGACGCAGATCAAGTTGATTCAGGTTAACGTAAAAAGATTAAAAGGGGTTCTAGATGAAGCAAACGCCCAAAAATAGAGGATCTAATGAAGAAACTAAGATAGCATTGACTGCAGCTCAAACGTGTTTTCTGGATTCTTAATTGATATATCAAAATATTGATGTATTAAGATGGGCCTCTCGAGTAGTGGTACCGTGACACCTAAGTAGTGGTACTATCAGCTTCTCCCTAGCATAGCGCGGACTTCATCTTGATATGAGACTATGTTCCATTTCTATCTTGCTTTATTATTAATTAGCAATATTTTGAAATGTTCTGCGCAGCTAGTATTTTATTATTTGAATATCGAGCAGAATCAAAAACAAACGCAGTTCTATTAGAAATTACGAGGAGAATACCAATCATGCATAGATCATTTCGCCAACTGGTATGTGGTCGGAGATCTGTTCGCTCGTTCGATGGCAGTGTCCCCATTGAGAAAGCAGCTCTATTGGACTCACTGTCTCTATGTCAACGAGCCCCTTCTGGATTCAATCTCCAACCCTACAAGGTGATCTTAGTCCAAGACCAATTAGTTCGAAAGCAGTTGGCTTACACGATGATATCAGGAAACATCAAGCGAGTTCTGGACGCCCCTGCGACTGCGGTGTTTCTGGCAGACTTGAAGCCAACACTGTCTCTGGAAAAACTTGAGAAGATTGAAAGGGAAGTCGGAGCATCTGAGAACGACATGGCGAACCTTGCTTCGGATGCTCGTTTTTGCCTCGGTGCCTCCCCTGAGCTCACCGATGATTCTCCTGGAAGTTTTGTGGGGGATTCTGTGAAAAGATCCGTTGAGGACAAGGCCATTCAAACAGAATTAGCAAGCAAACGATTGCTGCTATCATTGATATCGACATTTACACAAGCCCCCACTTTAAACTCGTCAAATGAAGCATGGGCGTTTAAGAACACTATGCTGGCAGCGCAGATCTTTATGTTGGCTATCACAGCCCATGGTTATGATTCATGTCCGATGGAGGGATTTGATGCTACCAGAATGAAAGAAGTACTCTCTGTGCCCGAGCACCGATTCAGTATCCCTATTGTTGTTTCTATAGGCAAGTCTAACGATACTCGTTCAAAAAATGAAAGACCAAGGTTTCAGTTTGAAGATGTTTTTTGCAAAGATACTTTTGATTTTCCTCTTTTCAAAGATGATCTAGAATCTTAGTTGTTAGATTTTGTACAAATAGGAGTTCAGCTTTTACAGTTATTTATAGATATATTTCTTAAAGTTGTTCGTCTTACATCAGAGTCCCGTTTTATTAGTCAAGGCGTTGTTATTTTGCAATCTATTTGCATTTTGAGAAACACACCTGGAAGACTATTGAAACTTGTGAAACATTATCAGTCTAGTTTACCTGGTACACTCTTCTAGCAACTAAAGTAGATAACGAACAGCGGATTTAGCGGAATCGATCTGTAATTAATATTTCCTTGGAAATATAATTAGCATATCCTTCAGTAAGCAATAGGGTCCCTCTATCCAGTGCCTGGACTCTCATCGAATCTAAAGTTTAGACACCGATTTTTGCATGCGATGGATTCTTCGTTTATGATTGTTCATCATACGGAACAATCTATAGGTGTATACATTGCAATAACGTCATTCTCATTCTATCATTTTTCTTCAAATCGAAATTTGGATGATCTGTTATCTAGCGTACAAGCAGTATATGTAATGATTCGATTGATGCATATATGCATGGTGCGATCTCTCACATTCAGTTCTCGGTGAACCTCCCAGGTAGGTAATTATTGGATGGGTGGTTGATTTCCAGTTTTGAATGTTATTCCGACTTTTTTCGTAAAAAAACGTTGATGCGGCGGCGCGGTCCCCTACTTCAATTGCATTGGAATGAATCAGGTGCCATTGGTACGTCCTCATAGAAAGTTTGTATTTTGTTCATGATTCTAACTTGTCTTGAATTGGTAGTCGAAGGTTAAACGAACAATGCGGGAAGTACCTTCAACCGGTCAGGTACGGGTCTTGTCTACATGTTTTTTGAATGCTAATTGAACCTGGGTATTGTAGGTGGGTGGAAAAGCCGTAGAAGCGATGTCGTCTTCTGTTAATTTGTTTCTCAAAGATCTTATTTTGAAAACGTTGGTCAAAAGTGGCGGAAAGAAAGAACTTTGCATTAAAACTCTGTAGGTTATACATATACTATCGTTGGTTCGTGGTCATTACTATTCTATATACAGGCAAAAAACGATCGAACAAGTTGAAGAATTTGATTTTCTGAGATCTGTCGTTGTTCAAGGTCCCGTTGTAAGGCCATCGAGAAAGAAACGAAAAAGAACCCCAGAAAATGAAATGAATAACTTGGAGAAGCCACATATTGAGTCATGGAAGATGGAACATGTCGCCGAAGACTCCTCCGACTATGACTAGTACTTACTCGCGAGTATATCATTCCCCAGGTTATAGATAAAAATAGCTAAAAGGAGAGGTTGAGATACATTACTGAAGAAGAAGAACTATTATTGAAGCATGAATACTCATTATTATGCGACTGTTTCGAATATAAGGTTAAAATGGCAGAACTGTTTAAAATATTGAAAATGAAGTATTGTTCCACCTTCTCATGGTAGTGTTTGTTGTACGAGTAAACGGTAGGATATTGCTAGGTACTAATAATAACTGCTTGGCTTTGCTTCTTCTTCGCACACACTTCCAGTTCATCATTGAGAGCATCGATCGACAAGACTGAAGTGCACATCTCCCCCCTCTGAAGTGCACACCTCTCCCCTTTGTTGTGTGTCTTTGTCGTTGCTAATTTTATAGTGGATATTTCGAAAGTAGTATATAATGCCACGGGACACGGATTTGCATAAGGCAGCATATAAAGGTCAAGTGACAGCAGTCCAAACCTGTTTAGATGATGGACTAGATGTTAATACATTCGGTGCTGCTAACCGTACTCCCTTGCATCGAGCAGTAGCTGCCAATAGCGTTGAAGTGGTGAAATTGTTGATAGAGAAAGGTGCGACCGTGGACATCCAGGATAAGAGTGAGAGGACACCTATGCACTGGGCTGCTGTGATGGATTCCATTGGATGCGCCAAAGTGCTCATTGACCATGGTGCTGATGTTAATGCTGCGTCGTCGACGGGGTCTACTCCGCTACATATGGCTGCTGACCTAGGTAAAATTCAATTTGTCATGTTTGTTTTAGAGAACGGGGCCGACAAAGAGTTGCAAGATAATGCTGGACTAACTGCTTTTGATCTAGCCAAGCTTAATGGCCATAAAGATGTTGCGAAAGTGACAAGTCTTCGGAACGATACCGGCTGTTGTTTTGGCTAATCTTAACTTTTTTAATGGTGTAAATGAATCTATATGAAATTTCCTTTTTCTCTGGCTACTATGTAGTGGTCTCAAAACCTTTTTCCTTTCGCTCGATTAAAGAAGAAAATGAATTACTGTGCAAATATTTTCAATACTCTGTCTTTCCCTCCGGAAGCCACTAGTTCTCCGTTGGGACTCCAATCTAATGCATATACTTCGTCAAAGTGTCCAGGCAATGTCTCTTTAGCCTTGGTTGGGCTTCTGACTTCCCATATCTTCAACGTGCTGTCTTGTGATGCACTGCAAAGCAGTCTGCTATCAGGCGCCCATGCTACTTGATACACTCTGCCCACATGGCCTGTGAGAGTGGCAATGAAAGTACCGGTTCTACCGCACCATAGTTTCACTTTCTTATCAAATGAGGCACTAGCGAGGTATCTTCCATCTGGAGAGAAACAAATATGAGTCACTGGTTGCTGATGACCATGCATTCGCTGTAGAGGTTTTTTATCGACGGTTGGATGCCATAAATACAAAGTCAAGTCGTCAGAACAAGACACCAATCGTTCAAAAGGACAAATAGACAAATTATGAGCGGCTTTTGCAGCACTGTATCGTTTCACTGCCAATTCAAATGACTCTTCCGCAGTAGCATCAGTTGCAGCACCAGTGTGATCGAATGCTCCAGTGCGACACAAGTAATCGGTGGACAAAGCAATGTGGTTGATACGATGAGCATGGCCGGCGAGAGTCCTGACCAGAATAAACGGACAGGAACTAGTGTTGTTAGATCGTGCTCCCCACACCAGTATGGTCTTGTCTCTAGATGCCGTATACATAAGTCCTTCACCTCCCCAACGAACGCACTCAACCGCGTCGCTGTGTCCTCCTAGAGTAGCTTCGCATCTACCAGACCTCACATTCCAGACCTTGGCTGTTCCATCTTTAGAACCTGTTATTAGTCTTTCACAGGCGCTGTTCAAATGAAACGGTTCCCATGATATGCTCGACACCCATCGTTTATGTCCTATCAGAGGTTTGCCAATTTGCTGACCATTGGTTGGATCCCACACTCGAATCTCGCCATTTTTATCAGCTGATGCAAATCGTTTACCATTGGGGGACCATGCTGTGCACAGGACGTGGTTCTTGTGCCCTTTACAGACAAACTTTGGTGTACGAGATGACACATCCCAAAATCGCACGGTTGTATCACCACCACCACTAGCCAATTGGGTACCACATGGACTAAAGGATACATGGAGAAGAGCTTCAGTGTGTCCAGGCATGGAGTCAGTGCAACGAGTTACAGGATGCACTCGGAACAACGCCAACGGCTCGTATTGAATGTTCATCACAGTCTCAGTGGATAGTTTGTGATCGGTGATGGCAAGTTTCAAAGATCCAACTATCTCATTCGAATCCACATAGAATGCAAATGGAACCCTGTCTTCATTACCAAGCAATTCGTTGACAAGTCTTTCCAACTGGTTTACTGTGGAATCTAACGGAACATCCAGTTGAGGGAGCTGCGTCGATGCAGGAGCATTAGAGTCACTGGATACCTGTCTGAACCTCACCACCATGCTCTCTGGCAACTCTGGTTTCCCCTTGGCTCTTTTCTTGGCCGGTTCCATCATATATCGCAAAGTGACTGGTGGAAGAATCAATTCATGGTCTACCACGAAAGCAATTCAGGGTCTACTTTAGCTACGAAGATGAAGGAAGTGAGAGTGCATCCAGTAAGTGATTGAATTGAAAGGATTGAGCTTTGGGATTGAATGTATGATCAGCTTGTTCTTGTGAATGTTTCGGATCATTACACACGTTGCAAGTTACGCGACATTAATGAGTTCGTGGTAGGAGCCTTGTTCGGAATGGTGCAAGGTGAATCAATTCAAGTGGTCGACTCGTTTGAGATGGTAGTGATTGATTCACCTCAATTCCAGTTCGATGCTATCTTCCTTGCTAAGAAGATGGAGCAATACAAGGCGGTATTCCCAGCATATGAGTTGGTGGGATGGTATACACCGGCTACAGATGCTGAGTCCCACCATGTGCTCATACATCAAGCGTTCTTCCAGTTCAACAGCAACGCATTAGTGATGCTAGTGAATCCAAATATATCTGATGATGACAAGGAACTGCCTGTTAAATTCTTTGAGGCCGTCAGACATCAAGATGCATCGTCTATGTCGTTTGTGGATCTCCCTTTTCGTCTAGATACTGTTGAGTCAGAGCGACTCTCCATCGATCATGTGGTTAAAAGTGGTTCGCATGCATCTTCTTCCGTTACACATGTGGGCAATCTTCGAAGCTCCTGTGAGATGCTGGTAAAGCGGATGCGTCTGTTGGAAAGCTATTTAATACTTTGTAAATCTGGAGAAATTTCTTGGAACCATGATGTCTTACGTGCCATCGCTGCCATATGCCACGATCTCCCTGAAATGAAATCTCTTCATTTCGAAAATGAACTGCGCCAAGAATTGGATGATACAAAACTCATTACATATTTAGCATCCATGACAAAAGGATTGGATCTCTTAGGAAGAACTATCAACAAAGCCTCCAGCGCTCAACACGCAGATGACAAATAATTGTTTCTAGACACTACAATTTTTTGTTTGGGAGAACTAATTTAAACAGCAGATACAAAAGAGCAATCGCTACAACGAACACAGCTATATAAGAGCATATTTTTTTCATGCGTTCATTTTTCTCCATATTTCGGAGTATCCGTGTGGCAGTTCCTGTCATTGAATTGGTTTCCTCCAGCTTTCTTTTGGTGGACATGATGGAGGCTCGGTTCTGACTCAGCTGATCCGTAACTCCAATCGCAGTTTCCTCGATCTCAAGCATCACTCTTGCCGAGTTTGCAAGTGCTGCAGTACCTTGGTTGCTCTTTTCATTCATACTTAGCAGTCGGTCTTGTTGGTCGCCCGAGCTCCAGCCTGTTAGCCTCCCGCGATCACTTTTCTCCTTGAGCGAATTGAATTTATTACGAAGTAATTTTGCGTCTTCCTTGAATTGTTTTGCTTTGTTCATCAGGGCCTTCCGACTGCTGCTGTCTGCTTGGGTTCGAGCTTCTGTCTCTAGCTGTCGAAGTGCTTGATCATACAGCGTGAAGTTTTGCTCGCAATCGCGCAGGTCTGGAGAGACTGAGTTAAGTTCATCTCGGATCGCGCCCAATACTCGACTGATTTCACCATCTTCCATCCTTACTTGCACTGATTTCAACCTATATATTTTAAAACCCCGATCTAATTTTTAATTCATCACAAGCCTTGAGAGCTCAAATATAATAATAAATATAATGGACAACAAGATTCTTTATCAAAAGTTATATTCGAATATCAAGTCTTTTCATGGTGCTTGATTTGAGTACCAAGTAATCAGTTGAAAAAATGAGCGATATTAGCATGGGTAATAAGCTGCAAACCATGAATATGGGAGTGAAAGTTTCAATAGGCCATGATTGGAATATCATAAAGAAAATGGTGAATGCTCCACCCATATGAAGGATTATGGAGAGCACATTGAAAGATGATGTAACAGAACTTTCTCCTAAAGTCATGGCCAGCAACTCGACGAAGTTGACAATAAGTGAAGTGGCAATGAGTAGAGAATAGCTGATTTCAACTTTAGATACATCAGTTTGGAATATATAGGGACCTACTTGTAATTCATTTTCCAATATGTTTCCAAAAATAAACTGGAGTGCTGACTCCGAAGTGTGGAACTGATGTTATAGAACTGAACAAAATGAGACTATTTTACAGCATATCGACTGTATACTCACCTTCTCATCATACAGTAGGAATGTGAAGAATGCATGGAGACAAAGCGCAATGAATCGCACCCCCAGCGAGTTGACACCAGCAGAACTCATCTGTAACGGTTTCTATATTTTAATGAACGCAGTTCCTTCACTCTAGGGGTGCGGGGACCGCATCGTCATCCTTGTCGCCCTGACAAAATTCAAAAACCCCGAAACTCATAGGAAGTAAATTGAAAGTTTCAACCTCCTTCCAGAAAGCACGATTTTAAAAAATGTAAACATCACTAGTAATTTAATAAAAGCAGGACTACTGGACTATGCAACCGTACTCCTCGGCTTGCACAGACGTCCCTGTCACTTGCTGAAGCAGTTTCTGTTGCTCTTTTGTTCCCGAGACTGTCGATATGGCATTGGGTGAAGCCTTGCCATTGGCAACTTGCTCTACAAGATTGGAGTCAGGCACCGAAGCATATGCTTTAATGAGATCAACCACTTTGTCACTAAGTACGACAGGGAGATCATCATCTACCGCGGGTTCATGGTTAGCACTCCCTTTCTCAAATGAACCCAAAGGACTTGTTGATGGGATGTCACATAAATTCCTTATGGCATTCTGTATCACGTAGGTTAGGTATACCAGCTCCAACGGATTGCAATAGTTCAGCACCAGATTGATATTTTCAACTCCATCTTCTATTTTACGATTTATGCCATCGATTGCTTCCACTTGTGCATCCAGTACTTGCTTCTTGGCATCATGAAGCCGCTGCAATGCTAACAGTGTCTCATCTTCACGAGCACTTAACGCAGTTCTGATGGACGCAAAATTTACTCGCACTTTGGATTGTTGCGCGGTTAAATTTTCCGACAATGATGCGAGAGTGTTTTCATTTTCCTTCCTTGATTCTAGCAATTGAGCTCTTAGTAACAAAGTCCTACTGACTCCTTTCTCCACCTCCTCCAATCTCTCTGCTTTCACGTCTTGCGTCAACGAATAATCCTTGCCTTTGAACTCTCCTTTTAATAGACACACCTGGCAAACTCCTATTTCATCTTCAGCACAGAAATACTCCACTACATTCAGAGGATGAAGATCGCACTTAGGAAGGCATGTCATCTCCTCATGGGTAAGGCGCTCTGGGGTATGGCACTTGAATATCGGTGCCGAATGAGTCAGTTTCCAGCAGCTTTCACAAGTGTAGGCATCGCAAACATTGCATCGATACTCGGAAGCAGTAGACTCGCAATTCTGGCACAATATTTTGGACTCTTGAAGAAGTTTAATTATTCTTGCAACTCTTTCATTACGAAATGGAACTGAGAAAAAGATGTAGTCAGGAAGATGTAAAGCATCCTTGCAAGTAGGGCAGCAAAATGGTTTCTCTTTCTTGACCACTGGTTTCTGGACTACTTTTTCAGCCCCGTCCCCTTCTTCTTCTTCTTCCTCTTCTTCTTCACTCTCTTCAACTGTGTCGCAGCCATTGTATGTATCAAGACACGACTTACAGAAGGAATGAAGGCAAGGCAGGGTCGAAGGTTCTTTCATGTATTCCTTGCAAATGTCGCATCGAAGCGCAACCAAGGGAGGCAATGCACCATGTGTTAAATCCTCGCTCATTCTCAATCGAAGTTGTTTAAATGTGACCGATTTCGGGAAAAAAATTGGATACATGAAGACGGTGAAGTCCCCGCAACTTGGTAGATGAAGCGATTCTTTGGAGAGGCGAATCACGGTAGAAGTAAGGTGGCGAGGAAAGATAACAAGACAAGTGAGCTTGGTGATACAAAAGAGAAACTGCTGGAATGCCCTATTTGTTCCAAATTGGTCGCTTCCAGTTTCATTAATAGCCACGTTGACTCTCATGTTTTCAAAACTGAACCAAACCCGAAGAAAATATTCAATAGTTCATTGATCAGTATTGACCAGGTTCCAGGTTTATATACTTTTCCTGATTTTATAACCGATGAAGAAGAACTGGAAACGGTTGAACACTTACATGCGACCTCGAACCCTTGGTCTAATGGCACGCTGACAGGTGTTTGCTTTAATAAGTCATTTGGAGTGAAAACAGACTTTGTGCTGAGAGTAGTTAGACCGCCTATTGCAAGTGAATTGAACCTCACGGATAAGTTACGTAAACTCGCTGATGGGATCGTTTCTAAAGTCACGTTTTCTAAGCTCAAAGGAGTATCC
>Ga0105055_10003711_pt1 | contig 22850 bp, 17 predicted proteins | sample BON03_FD_78090 | JGI IMG/M metagenome (GOLD analysis project Ga0105055, IMG submission 78090) | Freshwater microbial communities from Lake Bonney liftoff mats and glacier meltwater in Antarctica - BON-03 | ecosystem: Environmental > Aquatic > Freshwater > Ice > Glacier meltwater | place: Lake...
GTGTAGCCTCCATGGGCATCCTGAAAATCGACTTTATCTGGTATTTGAAGCGGATTTCGGGATATGCGTTGGTTGGGTATTTTGCGGGAATGTTGGTGTATTATTTGCAGCATCATTTTTAGCAAAAAGCTTAACCTTGACTTGTTTTTCAGTTAATGTTACGCCCCCACCTTTGTTGACTTTACAAAACTTGCTGCAAGCCAAATCAAGCTTGTGGTCATGTCAAAGAAAATTCAAAAGGATGGTCCAGCGTATCAAAAACAAGATTTTTCATAAAATCCATACCGGGAACCTCGTTTACAACACTTGCTGGGAAGATCCCCGTTGTGACCGGGCACTATTAAACTTTAATGCTGACAGTCAGGTCGTTATGCTCACTTCAGCAGGCTGCAATGCCCTGGACTATTTATTGGACGACCCAAAAACCATCCATTGTGTAGACATGAATCCACGCCAAAATGCCTTGCTTGAATTGAAGGTAGCCCTGTTTAAAAAAAGCGACCATGATACTTTGTTCCAGTTTTTTGGAACCGGAAGACATGAAAAGGCAAACGCAGTTTTTCAGGATACCTTGCGTTCAGAACTTGACGATTTCAGCAGTCAATATTGGGCCAATAACCTGCGGTATTTTCAGGGAAAAGGCTTGCGCAAAAGCTTTTATTGGTATGGTAGCGCTGGTGCTGCTGCTTTTCTTGTTAAAAATGTATTGGAAGCCAGCCCTGGAACAAAAAGACTTATCCACCAACTGTTTGAGTGTTCCGATGTAGCGTCGCAGCGCCAGTTATACGATCGAATCGAGCCGCGGCTCATCAACTTTTTCACCCGCTGGCTATTCAACAGGCATGTGTTTCAAAGCATGTTGGGGGTGCCAAAAAACCAACAAGACTTGGCCAAACAAGCCAACGGCGCGGGTATGGCGGGCTATATTAAAGATTGCTTCCGAAAAGTGTTTACAGAAATAAATGTGACGGACAATTACTTCTGGAAAGTGTACCTTCTGGGAGAATATACCGCCGATTGTTGTCCAAATTATCTGTCCGAAGCTAATTTTGATACCTTGCAGCAGCGAACAAACCGACTTCAAACGCATACAGGAACCCTAAGCCAGTTTTTAAAAGACAACCCAGGGCAATACAGCCATTTTGTGCTCTTGGATCATCAGGATTGGCTGGCGGCAAACAACCAATCGGCGTTGCAGGAAGAGTGGCAGCTTATTCTTGAGAACAGCGCACCAGGGGCAAAAATACTTTTGCGTTCTGCTGCTGCACCCGTCGACTTCATTCCCGACTTTGTATTTCAAAAAGTAAATTTCAACACTGCTTCAACCGAGCGCATACACCAAACTGACCGGGTTGGCACCTATGCCAGCGTAATGCTTGGTGCGCTCAACTAAATCACGCATAAGGAAAGCATCACCATGAATACACCCGATGACAGCCAACAAGTTAATCGTATCCAGCAGTTTTATAAATGGCATGCCAACATATACGAGGTAACGAGATGGGCTTTTCTTTTTGGCAGAAAGAGGCTTGTCGAAGCACTCAATCTGCCTTTTTCAAGCCAAAAAAACATCGTTGAAGTAGGCTGCGGCACCGGGCACAACCTTTATTATTTGGCTAAAAACTTCCCCGCACTTCAGTTGACTGGGATCGATATTTCAACCGACATGCTTCAGGTAGCGACCAAAAAAGTGAAGCGGTTCCTTCCAAGAATCTCCTTCATAAACATGCCCTATTTTACAGGAGCCGACCCACTACCCGTAAAGCCAAATATTGTCATTTTCTCGTACTGCCTTACCATGATTAACCCAGGCTGGGAAGATGCCTTGCAGCGGGCATACAACGACCTCGGCGAAGGCGATTTAATTGCTGTGGTCGATTTCCACCATACGCCCTTATCGCTTTTCCGACGTTGGATGGACTACAATCATGTGCGGATGGACGAGCATTTGTTGCCCGCACTGAGCAAACAATTCAAGCCTGTACACCTGGAAATTCGACAGGCGTATGGCGGGCTGTGGACGTATTTTTTGTTTGTGGGGAAGAAATAAGTAAAAGGGCAAAAGGCAATGAAAGCCAAGACGTTAGGTGAAAAGTAATTCAAACTAATTTCTGTCAAATACCTAGTGCCGCAAGTCAGTTTCGACGGTTGAACTACCATCTACCGGAGCAAAGGATCTGAACATGCGCCCAAATTTGTCAACATGAAAAAAATGTTGACAAATTCTCACTCCGCCGCCAGGCCAAGCCACCGAACAACTTTGACAACTTTTTTTTGAAGCTCGCCCAGGGCCCAAGTAAAACTGTGGACAACCAACTTCCCGCGATACATTTTTTGTAGAAAACGACACTTGCCCAGTAAGTATTTACCCGTCGAAACTGACTTGCAGGACCACTAATGCCTCATCTGGCGAATATGGTGTGGATAGGTAGTCTACCCTATTTTATAATTGCGCCAACACATCCCGATACCCCCTTCCAATGGGTATTGTCACGCCGTTCAGTTCCACCGTTTCTGCTGTATAAGCTTCAACCTTATTGACTGAAATGATATAAGACCGATGAATTCGTTTGAACTGATTGGAAGGCAAAACAGCTTCAATTTCATGCGTGCTCATTTTGGAAATGTATTCCCTATTGATGGTGACAACCTTTATGTATTCCAATTGGCTCTCCACATACACGATTTCTGAAAACAAAACTTTCACCTTCTTTTTTTGAACTTGTAGAAAAACAAAATCCTTTTCCAAGCTTGTCTTGGAATTTGGCCTTTCCCCCTTTGCGGCATTAACTTTATTTACAGCAACCAAAAACCGCTCGAAATCAAAGGGTTTTAGCAGGTAATCGGTCACATTTAAATTAAAACCCTCCACGGCATATTGGTGATAAGCGGTCGTTACAATTACCGCAGGCGGCACCAGGAGCGTCTTTAAAAAGGCCATACCTTTCAGTTTAGGCAAGTGGATGTCCAAAAAGATAAGGTCAACGCTGTTGTCCCGCAGATATTCGGTAGCCAGGATGGCATCTTTAAACTTGCCTTGCAATTCCAGGAAAGGCACTTCCAAGATATAATCCGACAACACCTTTACGGCCAATGGCTCATCTTCTATTATGATACAGCTTATTTTAGACATGGCTCGAAAGGTTGATTTTTAAACTGGCCGTAAAGACTGATTCGCCTTGGTGAACAGTCAGTTCATAATCCGTAAAAAGCAATTCCAGTTGTCGGCGCAGGTTGGCAAGCCCGATGTTTTTCTTTGCGCTTGGTTCCTCCGACGTGGTTTCACTGGAATTTTTTACCATAAACCTAAGCTGCTCCTTATTTACGGAAAGCTGTATATCGACAAACGGTTGATTTCTAGTTTCTGAAGTGCCGTGTTTAAAGGCATTTTCAACCAATGGGATCAACAGCAGGGGCGGCAACTGTTGTTTCATATCCTGAATGTCATGCTTGAAATCGACCCTTAAATTGTCGTCGTAACGGAGTTTCTCCAGGGCGATGTAGTCATCAATTACTTTAAGCTCCTGTTCTATAAAAATGTACGCGCCGCTCGTCTCGTACAACATAAAACGCAGTATTTTCGACAGCCGCAATACAGATTCGGGAGTCAAATCAGACTTGTCCCGCGCCAGGGAATAGATATTATTTAAGGTGTTGAACAAAAAATGCGGGTTCGTTTGCGACTTGAGAAAATTCAATTCCGCTTCTTGTTTTTCTATGCGCAATTGCTGCGCGTCAGCCTTCAATTTGTTATAATCATGCACATGCCTTATTATTCCAAAGAAGAAAACAGACATTATGCTATAAGGAAAATGATAACAAACACCATCTAACAGCGACGCATCGGTGCGCAAGGAAATATAGACGTGTAATTGAATGCCGATAAAACGCCAGGCATACAGGCCAAAAGAGAACAAAAAAAACTGTACCACCAAAACAAAAGCAGACACTAGGATTTTCCGCCGCCTAAGGCTTACAAACTTCAGAGTGTACTCGAAAAAGATAAAATTGACGGCCACGATATAAATGGCCCGCCAGATATTGTTGGCCACCCTTGGCAGAAACGTGTCCGGGTAATTGGCCAAATCTGACAGCAGCCACAGCACCAGATAGGCAAAGCCAATCCAGGCGAATAACTTCAAGCGCTTCGTATCAATGGAGCTGTTCATAATGCCATTCAATTCGGGTGTTTGAGCATATTTTGCGATTACCGAAGAACAAACCTACTGAATAAAGGCAACAAGCCAAATTCACCTGTCTCCTAACTATTGAAATTAGGCCAAAAATGGATGGTTTCAACCTTGGCCGATTGACCTTAACCCGTCGTTCATTGACCAAGACCCGTCGTTCATTGACAGCGGCTTTGTGTGTATTGATTAAGCGGATAATCTTGCACAAAAATCTTAAGTTTTATGAAAAAGAATCCATCCATTCTACTGGCCATATTGTTCATGGCCGCACAACTACAGGCCCAATTAGAACCCAATGCGGGCACTTGGAAAACCTGGTTTATCACCTCCGGCAAGGATTATCGACTTACTGCGCCAACATCCTACAAAAAGGAAATCGCCGAAGTGCTTGCTGCTCAACAAACGCTGGATTCAGCTGGCAGGCAGCAAATGATGTTTTGGAGCACCGGAGCACCCGGATACCGCTGGAAAGACATGATATTCAGCTTGTGGATGAGCGGTGGCAACCCTAATGGCGCGCTGGCCAACATGTTGTTCGGCACAGCTACTTACGATGCCACCATTGTCGCCTGGGACACGAAGTATGCCTATAAACGCCCACGGCCATATACCGCCGACAGCAGGATAAAGGCTTTTGTGCCGAAGTCGGAAAGCCCTTCTTATCCCTGTGAGTACGCCGTTGCGGCTGGCGTAGCGGCCACGCTTATCGGCCATTTCTACCCTGCATTGGCCGATTCTGTGCACCGCATGGCACAACAGGTATTGGCATCACGGGTGGCTGCGGGGGCTGCGTTCCCAAGCGATGCCCGCGCTGGTTTTGAGCTGGGCAAAAGGATCGCCGAAAAGGAAATTGAGTACACCAAGGATTTTATCACCAAAGAAACCTGGGACGGGAAAATCCCCGACGGACCAGGGCTGTGGAACGGAAAATTTGCCCTGTCGCCCTTAGCGGGGAAAAACAAAACCGTGGTCTTGGAAAACGGCAAACAATTCCGCCCTCCCCCACCCCCGGATTTTGCCAATGACATGGCAGAACTGAAAAACTTCAAACAGACATATCGTTCCCAATCCAACGCCTTTTATTTTGCTGGAGGCTTTGGGGAAGAGGTGCTGGATAAAAAGCTATTCGAGTACAACCTGCACCTCAATCCCCCCCGGGCAGCACGCATATATGCCATCGATGCCATCGGTATGTATGACGGTTTCGTCGCCTGCTGGGATGCCAAATACGCCTATTGGGGCATCCGGCCCGATCAATATGACCCCACGTACAATCCCTTGCTGGGTAGCCCGCCATTTCCTGGCTATCCCTCCGGACATGCTGCACTCAGCGGACTTTCGGCAGACTTGTACTCCTACTTCTTCCCGGCAGACAGGGACTATTTTCAACAGCGCGCCGTAGATGCCGCAGAGTCCCGTTTCCAGGGGGGTATACATTTCCGGACGGACAATGATGTGGCTTTGGTGTTGGGGAGAAAGGTGGCGGCGGTGATAATTGAGCGGGCAAGGAAAGATGGGAGTGATGAGTTATGAGTTATGAGTTATGAGTTATGAGTTATGAGTTATGAGTTATGAGTTTCCAAAACCTCGTAGGTTTTTAAAACCTACGAGGTTTAACGCTCGAACGAAATTAAAGTAAGTTCGTTTTTTGCTGCCGTGACTCAAAAGGCAAAAAAATTAAGCCGTGAAATCATCTTTAGGTTTTATCAAACAAATCCGTATAAAGCATTGATTTTCATTGCTTTATTTTATTTTTTTGCTTTTTTTTGCCTTTTGCAAACTTGCCTACTTGCCTATTTGCTTACTTAGAAGCCGTCTTACTCGGCCGCACCTCAATCTTGCTCGGCAAAGTCCTCGGGTTCATTTTCAGCAGATCAACCACCATTTGACCCAAGTCTTCCGGCTGTATTTTCCAAGCATCGGCGGCATTGGGTTCGTGGTTGTTGAAATGCGTCGCAACAGAACCCGGCATGATGGTGGAGCATTTGATGCCCGCATCGCGCAGGTCGAGCATGACGGCTTGGGTGAAGCCAACGAGGCCAAATTTGCTGGCATTGTAGGCCGAGGCAGTCGGAAAGAAATTGGTGCCGGCCAGGCTGGCAATGCTTATAAAATATCCTTCGGTTTTTGTCAATGCCGCGATGGCAGCTTTGAGGCTGTAAAAAACGCCGGTGAGGTTGGTATCGATGGTTTCATGCCATTGTTCTGGGGTCAGCTCGGTAATGGGTGCAAAATGACCCAGTCCTGCATTGGCAACGAGTATATCAAGTCCGCCAAAAGCTTCAATGGTTTTGGCTACTGCGTTTTTCTGTGCCTCGAAATCGCGCACATCGGCTGCTATTCCGATTACCTTTCCAGGACCAATTTTGGAGAGTGCTTGCACTGCTGCATCGGCTGCTTCTTGATGGCGGCTGGTGATGGCGACGTTCACACCTTCTTTGAGCAGGCTTTCGGCGATGCCGTAGCCGATACCTTTGCTGGCCCCGGTGATGAGGGCTGTTTTTCCGTTGAGTTTGTTCATGGGAATAGAAACGCGGGAAGTGGGATTTGGTTGAATGGCCCGATAGTATTAAACACGTAGTTTTTTTAACACATATACACATGGGGACATAGAAAACATAGGGGTACGTACTTTTTAATCTATGTTTTCTATGTCCCTATGTGTCTATGTGTTAAAAAACTACCCCAACTCTCCATCAATCCCACCCAAACGCGACGAAATAACCTCCCAGCGCTCATTAAAATGCGTGATCTGACCTTCCTCATTGGCCAGCAGCGCATCCAGTTCGCCAAAGTTTTCGCCAATCCGGCCCTTGATCGTGCGCACGTACACCCGAAGTTTGTCTTCCAACGCTTCCTGCATTTGCGCCCGGCCCTGGGCAATTTCATCGTTGTATCCCTGCACGATTTTGCGGCGCTGAACGCCAGCGGTGATGCCCGCGAACAAAATTCCAATTCCTGTTAGCACTCCGCCTGTAATATCCAGGACGGCAATGTTCGTGGCCGCAGCGAGTATCATACCCACAAGCGCCGCACCACTGCCCGCTGCAATATTGGGCGATACGGAGGCATTGTCTGGAAATAAACGTGCATCCGTGAAATTCTCGGAACGCGACATAAAGCGGGAGAAGGCTTCCTGCAATTCTTTCAAGGTGGCGGCCCGCCGCTCAGAAATCGTTTCAAAAATGTAGGTGTCGCCTTTCACCAACGTATTGCTGGCCTTGATTTTCAAATCGATCATCTTGGCCATTTGTTGCACAGAGTCGGCCAGATCTACCACGCCTTCGTTGAGTTTGTTGCGGAGCTCGGCGTTGAGTTGGAGTTCCAGTTTTTTGGAAAGGCTGTCGAGCCAATCGCCGATACTCACCTGCTTGCTGAAAAAGCCCATGAAGGAGCGCTTCAACATGGACGGGAAAGACAAACCGTCTGCCAGTTCCTGACCGATAACCTTGGTGATGCGGTCATAGCCGTTCAGCAGGTTTTCAATCAGCAGGTTGACGTGGTGGTTGGATTTTTTTTCCTGGTTGTCGAGCGTCAGTCCAATATCATTTCGGAACTCGGTGTCTTGTTTGAATTGTTCGCCGCGTGTATCGAGGTCGACGCGCACCCGATCCAGGATGTTGCGCGAGGTGGCTACATTGTTCTTCAATTTCATCGTTGCGCCACGCCCGCCTGTTACGTGCGTACGGATGTAGTCGCGTACCGTTGAGAAATTGCTTTTATCAAACCTGCCTTCCAATTCATCTTTTGCACTGACCGAAAAAATGACGGGTTCTGTGATGCCTTTTTTAATCGCGTGGTCAAACAGCCCGCGTTCGTTCACCGCCAAATCTTCGGTCGACATCAGGTCTTTTTGCTGCAACACGAAGATGATTTTCTTGTGCCAGTCCTGGTGAATGAAATCGTAAAAATCCCAGGACGATTGCCGGTAAGGGTTTTTTGCCTCGAAAACAAAAATGACGAGGTCGCTGGCCGGGATAAAATTCTCGGTAATTTCCTGGTGGCGCTCCACAATGCTGTTGGTGCCTGGCGTATCCACAATGGCGACTTCTTTCAGGATATCAATGGGCAGGAATATCTTTTTCAGGTAAGGATTGACGATGATGGTCTCCTCTTTTTCCCCGTAAAGAATCTGCTGGATGGTATCCGTCATGGGTTGTGGCGCCACGGCACATACTTCGCGGCCGGCATCCAGCAGGGCGTTTACAAAGCTGCTTTTGCCCGCTTTTACCTCCCCGACGATCACAAACATGAAGGGCTCGGTCATGCGGTTGCGCAGTTCACCGACCGTAGCGGCCAGTTCCTTGTGCCCGATCTCCTGGCTCAATTGCTGGAGGTCTTTCACGAGGTCTTCGCATTGCGCCCGTAGCGCGAGGGTACGCTGGTTAATTATCATAGTGCAAACGTACAGTTTTCAAAGGCTAACACCGATAACAACGCCCGTTCTGTAGTGGTTTTTTCCAAAAAAGCCCCAGACCACATCTACCCTGAATGGACGTAATGCTTTCAAACCGATATTTTCAAGGCCAACATTCAGTTCCCAATACGGCAATTTACCCGTAAAATTAGGATCCGCAGATGGCTGCTCTGCGTAAAAAATACTGGCACCGACCACTTCCTTAAAGTTCAATTTGCGGAGCAAGGGTATTTTATCGAGCAGATAGCCTTCCAGGTGGTGTTGGGCATGCGCCTCTGCAAAAGGCTGGTCGGTAGCATACGCGAAATAGGGCAACATCAGAAAGCTGCGGCTGTATCGGTCGGGTATCCCAAAAAGGGTTTGGTTGCCGGACGGGTGGTATAAATCCATGAACGACAAGGACTTATTTCTCAAGAACATACCTGCGCCAGCGCTCCATTCGGTGTAGCCCCCGAGCCCCCAGGAAAGGTCATTCTGACGTATCATTACATGTACAAAATCAAAATCAGCATCGCCGCCGAGCAGATTTGGAATGGCTTTGCGGTAGCGCAGGGTAAAATCGGGCCATTTTGAACCGCCATAAGATCGAAAATCAGGGTAAGTGCTGTATTGCTGTCCAATGCGGTAGCGTATATCCACACCGAGCAAGAAAATATCCGGTGCCGCGAAATCCTCTTGACCTTCCAGTGCCGGGATCGGCGCATTGGGTGTGTAGCGCGATTCATCGCCTTTGCGCCAACTGTAGGTAGTGTGGTTGATGAGTGTTTTGCGTCTGGCCCATTCCGTGAAAGCCGTCAGGGAAACGCCGGGCACCAATATCTGGCTCCACTCTACTTTTGCGTACGTTTTATCGTACAATTTCATGAAGTTGCGCTCAGAAAGCAGCGAATATTGGGTATTCGTAATTGTCGCGATGGGCCGCAGTTCGTTGAATTGTTCGGTCATCGTGCCGCCTATTACTTCCAGCGTAGAAAAGCGGATGCTTTCAAAGCGCCGTTTTACGCCCAGCCAACCCCGCAGTTTTGTTTCTTTCAGGCCATAATTCAGGTTGCCAAGTGCCCGCCAATAACGCGTTCCACGTTCATCGGCATCGCGTTGCCACTCCGGCTGCACATCGAACGCCAAGCCCTGCACCGTGTTAAATTGTATCCCTTGGACCAATGCGGGATAGGAAAACGAACGATGTTTAAAGGAGTTCTTCCAAGAATATCCCGTCAAAATGTCAAGGGGTTTAAAACGGTTGCTCCTGCGATCCATACTATCCAAATAGGATTTTGAGGTGCGGATTTTTTGAATGCTGTCTTTTTTGACGTAATCGTTGCTTTCTTCTGTCGTGAGCGGCACGGGCCGAATGGAGGCCCAATAATTCGTATCTTGTTTCAACGCGCTTTCCGCCACTTTAAATGTTTCGCGGCCAAAAAACTTGTCGTCAAAAACGGGATTGAGGTCGTAATTGGAAAAAACACTGTTGAAAAAGCCGTTGATTTTGAACCCTAAAATGCCAATTTTGAAGCTGGTGACTTGGGTCAGCACCCGCCAGGTATCGGGTTTGTTGATCAAGACATATTGTTGTTGAAAATGCAAGGTGTCAATGATCGGCTGCTTGATGGAAGCACCGGTCAGGATGAGGTCTGCACTTTCAATATTCCAATAATCATCCACTACATACAGGAAACCGCTAAAAGTGGGGTCTTCCGCACGTTTGGGGATCACTTTTATCTTTTCAATGGTGTAGCCATTGATGTCTTTGTAGCTGCCCGCCCACTTGAAATTGTAGTAGCTGAAGGCGTTGTCGGCCAAGGGCGACAGGATGTCCCGGTCAATTTCAATGCGTTCATTGTACAGGTCAAAGTCGGTAAATGTAGCGCGATTCATGCTGAAACCCCTATCATTTCCGCTGACTTTGCTGGAAACCATGATCTCTTTGGTACGTGCTGGCGGCGTTTGATAGTACAATTTCGATACCGATTCGGACAGGTATAGCACCCCACTACCTGTAGAATCAAGCATGCCATCCAAATCGCCTATGTCTTGGCCAAAAATCTTTTTGGGTGCATCCCCTAATTTGTGAAAACCTTTAATGTAAACGTCACAAGCGAATTCTTTCACCTTGTTTTTGTAATAACTGCGCTTGGCAATCACCTCGCGCATGATACGCTCCGCAGGGTCTTTCGACGAAATCACCAACTCTTTCAGGGATAAATCGGAGGGCTCCAGTTTGGCGTTCAGGAAGATTGGTTTGTTGGCTACCGTAATTTTTTCGACCTTCGTACTGTATCCAATGTATTGAAATACAATTTCTTGGGTGCCCGTGGGTACAGTTAGCTTGTACGCGCCAGATGCGTTGCTGGCAGTGCCGTTGCTGGTGTTGCGGACATATACGGTAGCGTAAGGCAGTGGTTCCCCATTTTCATCTGTTACCTTGCCGCTGACCTGCGTCAGGGCAAAAGTGGGGAACAAAAAAAGCAGGAATAAGGGTTTTAGAACAGCGTAGATTTTGTGCATTTGGAATATTTTATGGCAAAAATGAATCAGCAAATCCGAACTTCGGCGCTCTTAACAGTATTTAACCAGAAATATGGATTTTTTAGAACGCTTCCGGCAATATTCAAAGGTACAAAATGTGCCAAATGATGCTGCGCCTATCTTGTTAGCGATCAGCGGGGGGGTGGATTCTATGGTCATGCTGCACTGTTTTCAGGCATCCGGTTTGAATTATGGCATCGCCCATTGCAATTTTCAGTTGCGTGGCGCGGAATCGGATGGCGATGAAATATTTGTACAAGAAACGGCCTCCAAACTCGGTGTCCCCTTTTTCACAAAACGTTTTGACACAAAAACGTACGCAACAGAAAACGGCATTTCCACCCAAATGGCCGCCCGCGACCTGCGCTATCCATGGTTTGCGGAAATAGCCGCTGCAAACAACTACCAACAACTGGCCACCGCCCACAACCTCAACGACAGCATAGAAACAGCCTTGCTCAACTTCATCCGCGGCACCGGACTACAAGGCCTTATTGGAATGCGGAATTTTGGAATGCGGAGTGCGGATTTCGGAGTGCGGAATTTTGGAATGCGGAATACTGGAATGCGGAGTGCGGAATTCGGAATTCGGAATTTTGGAATGCGGAGTGCGGAATTCGGAATTCGGAATACGGAAGTGCAGCATGACGACTTGGGAGAGCAGAAATCCCCGCCAAGCGCGCTGCATTCCGCACTCCAAACTCCGCATTCCGCACTCCAAACTCCGCATTCCGCACTCCAAACTCCGCACTCCGCATTCCAAACTCCGCATTCCGCACTCCAAAATCCGCATTCCGCACTCCAAACTCCGCACTCCGCATTCCAAAATTCCGCACTCCGAATTCCGCATTCCGCACTCCAAAATTCCGCACTCGTAAGGCCTTTGTTGTTTGCTGTCAGGGATGAAATTTTGGAGTATGCCCAGGCCAACGATATTACTTGGCGGGAAGACAGCAGCAATGCTACAGACAATTATGGGCGCAATTTCCTGCGGCACCATATTGTGCCTAAAATGCAGAAACTGAATCCGAATTTTCTGCACACGGCTGAAAGGAACCTTTCGCGCTTGCAGGATACCAAAGAGAACCTTGATTTCTTGACCCGAGAGTTTTTGGGCTTGGAAAATGAAGCTGGAGCGGAGGGGCAAGAGGCTTATTCCATTGACAAACAAAAACTTGCGCAACTGCCGGCACCACGACAGGTGCTGCATGATCTCTTGAAGCCACTTGGATTCACGGAAGAACAGGCCCGTCAACTGGCCGAAAAACTTGATCGGGTTGGGTTTCTACTTCGCTCGTCTTCAGGCTGGCAAGTGCTATGCGACCGGACACAGCTATTCATTCGTCCGCCTGGAACCCCCGGTTCGCAGGAGTCGACAAGTGACCCTGAGTCGGTAATCATTGCTCCGGGTGAATTGATGCTTCGGATACCCGGCGGCGGATCACTGTTTTTTACTGCGTCTGAACAGATAGCACCTTATCCAGATGGTACAATTGCCATTCTTGTAAATCCAACCAAAATATTTTATCCGCTAACCCTGCGACATTGGTCTGAAGGCGATGCTTTTCAGCCCTTTGGCATGGATGGTCAACGTCAAAAGCTGCAGGATTTTTTCATCAACCAAAAGCTATCTCGCCCTGAAAAGGATCAGGTATGGCTCTTGGTCAATGGAGACGGTGCCATAATATGGGTGTTAGGTCTGCGCCTCGACGAACGTTTTAAGGTGCAAAAATCCGAAGAGCAGGTGTTGAAAATCACCTGGATTCATTAGGCATTGGGCTGGTTTTACCTTTTCCAAAGCGGTAACCTAAGTGCAATTTTCCATATCCAACGATACCATCGTCGAAACTTCGGCCAATGCCAAGTCCAGCTTCGAACAATAACCTTTTTTTGGAAAGAATTTTATAGCCAACCAGAAAGCCTAAGCCAACTGATTCGGTATTCCCAACATTGCCTAAAAAAGCGCCGACATGAAAGCCATCGATCCTGGATTTGGGGTTGAAGTAAAATTTACCATTGATGTTGAATCTAAAATCTTCCTGCCCGAATATGGCATCAGCTTCCATACCAACACTTGGCGTAACAGCTGTTTCAACAGCGATGGCAACAACTTCGAACAGCAGCGCAGCCGGGCTGATTTTTATTTCTGTTTGGGCATTGATTCTGCCCACAAACAAGACAAGCAAGCTTAATAAGGTTAGTTTTTTCATGATGAGTTTGTTTTAGGTGCGAAAATTGAACGTGCAAGTTGCACCATTATTCTGGTATTACTTTGAATCGTTTCGGCAGTTATCAAAAAAGTTTAAGCGCGGTAAAGCATTAATGCTCGCTAAACATTGCTATTTTTACATTGTTTTAGCGAGCAATAGTAACAATCCGCGCTAAAAAATATTTGTACAACCATAAAAATACTTTTTAGCGACATGGAAAAAATACTCGTGGGCAGAAAAGAAGAGCAGGCTATCTTGCAAAAGGCTTTAGCCTCATCCGAAGCGGAGATGGTAGCGATAATAGGGCGCCGGCGCGTCGGGAAAACCTTTTTGGTCAATGAAGTCTACCGGGATCAGATCGCTTTTGGAATCACGGGCACACAAAACGGTGCCACGGCCCGACAACTGCAAAACTTTAGGGATCAACTTGAGGCGGTTACCAAGCCATATACCCAACTGCCCTTGCCTAGCAATTGGCAAGAAGCTTTCAAAATGTTGCGACTGCACCTCCAAGAGCTGCTTCCTAAGTCAACAGAGAAAAAGGTGCTTTTTTTTGATGAGCTACCGTGGCTTGCCGGGCACCGCTCAGGCTTTTTGGAAGCTTTTGGCTATTTCTGGAACAGTTGGGCCTCCCAGCAACCATTAGTGGTCGTCATCTGCGGTTCGGCGGCCTCTTGGATGATTCAGCGAGTCGTGAATGACCGGGGAGGCCTGCACAACCGCATTACGCGGCGGATTTTCCTACTGCCATTCAAACTCAGCGAAACCGAACAGTACCTCCGGAGCAGGGGCGTCGTACTCGACCGTTACCAGTTGGTGCAAATCTATATGGCAATGGGCGGCATACCGCACTACTTGAAGGAGATTGAGTCGGGCAAAAGTGCTGTTCAAAATATTGATGCCATTTGTTTCTCGCGGCAGGGCTTGCTGAGCGATGAGTTCGAACGCTTGTACCCTTCCCTTTTTGCCAAGGCTGAAAACCACATTGCCATCGTCAGAGCATTGGCTGAAAAAAAGCAGGGCATGACGCGCAACGAACTGGCCACGACCTCAAAAATATCCAATGGGGGCGGACTCTCTAAAGTGCTCACAGAACTTACCCAATCGGGGTTCATGTCGGAAAGCTTTCCATTCGGAAAAAAAAAGAACGACAAAATTTATCGGCTGACAGACCCTTATTCGCTGTTTTTCTTGCAATTTATCGAACAAAACCGCTATCAGGGCAATAACCCATGGCAGCACCTCAGCCAAACGGCAGCGTACAAATCATGGGCTGGGCTTGCTTTTGAAGGGGTTTGCCTGGAGCATATAGCTGAGATAAAACACGCCATGGGCATCGCTGGCGTGTACACCCGTGCATCAGCGTTTTACAAAAAAGGAAGCCCCGGTGAAAGCGGCTTTCAAATTGACTTGATACTTGACCGCAACGACCATACAATCAACTTGTTTGAAGCAAAATTTTACAATCAGCCATTCAGCATAGACAAAGAATATGCGGAAAAATTGCGGCAAAAACTTTGGGCTTTTCAACAAGAGACAAAAACCACCAAGCAAGTTAGTTGGGTATTCATTACGACCTTAGGGCTGCTGGAGAATACGCATTCAATAGGACTGCTCGGGAGGGCCTTGGTGTTGAATGATTTGTTTTAAAGGGCTAGTAGCGTTGTTAGCGAGTTCTCCTACCTTCGCCCCATGAAGTCTGTGTTAATTTTCCCCTTGCGGCTCTTTGCCTTTTGGCTCTTGTATTTTGCGGTGTTCAGGCTCTGGTTTGTCCTGTGGTTTCGGCAGGAATGGTCGCCCGAATCCCCGATGTCGACCTGGGCTTCATTTTGGCATGCTTTGCCACTCGACCTGAGCATGGCGGGTTATTTGGTCGCCGTACCAATGCTGTTGTGGTTTGCGGGCTTTGGGATTGGAATTCGGTCGTACGACATAATCGAAAAAGCAATTTTATACTTTAATGTATTGATTGGTAGTGGCTTGGTATTTTTGTTCGGTGCCAATGTCTTTATCTACGAAGAGTGGCATACTTTGCTGAACAACCGCGCCCTGGAGTATTTCAAAACGCCTGCTGCGTTACTGGATTCCATGTCGCTGCCCTTTAAAATCGCCTGCGTGTTTTTGTATTTCGGCGGTGTATGGATTGTGTTTCAGGCATACAAATTGATTGTCGGGAAAAAGGTTTTTTCAGGAAGTACCAGCCGCCGGGGATTGCTGGCACTTCCCGTTTGGCTGGCGCTCCTGGTATTGGCCATTCGCGGCGGACTCGGCGTAATGCCGATCAACGAAAGTGCTGTCTACTATTCCGCCCATATTTTCAACAACCACGCGGCCACCAATTCTGCCTGGCACCTGGTGCATAGTAAGATGGAATCGCGTTCGACGGAGAATCATTATCGGTTTATGTCGGATGAGGCAGCTAAAGCGCCCGTTGACCGATTGTTAGGAAGGACTGTCGTGGAAGGTGGCGGCGCGTACGCTTTTTTTGAAACGAAAGACAGTACTCCCTTAAACCTCGTTTTCCTCATCATGGAAAGCCACACCGCCCAAGTGGTGGAGGCTTTGGGCGGCGAAAAGGGGGTCTGCCCTACTTTGGAGCGGCTCATCGGCCAAGGCATTTTGTTTAGCAATTGCTACGGCAGCGGATACCGCACCGACCAGGGCATTGTTTCCATACTGGCAGGCTATCCGGCACAACCCGATCAGAGCATTGTATTATTGGAAGACAAGGCCATCAAACTCAACTCCGTCTCTAAAACATTGAAAGCCGAAGGCTATTCCGCCGCTTTTTTATACGGCGGCGAACTCACGTTTGCCAACCTGGGCACCTGGCTCGCCAACCAGCGTTTCGACAAGATTCTCTCCGAAAAAGACTTCTCCAGTGCTGAAAAAACACAGCGCTGGGGCGTGGACGACAAAATACTGCTGCAACGCACGGTCACAGAAATCAACCAGTTGCCCCAACCCTTCTTTACCACCGCCATGACCCTCAGCCTGCACCCGCCCTACGACGTGCCCTACCAAAGTCAGTGGCAAGGCAACAGCGACCGGGAGAAATTCCTGAACAGCGCAGCTTTTGCGGATCATGCTATTGGGGAGTTTTTTAAATCGGCGGAGCAACAACCGTGGTATAAAAATACATTATTTGTACTGGTAGCCGACCACGGCTCCTCCTTGCCCAGTGGCGCAGGCTTGGACAATCCAGTGTCGCGCCATACTCCGCTGATCATTTTTGGGCATCCGCTGGCCGAAAAATGGAAAGGGAAGAAAATTGAGCAGTTTTGCAACCACCACGATATTCCGGCGACTGTTTTGGCGATGATGGGCATAGAGAACATAAAAGATCAATTTCCTTGGAGCAGAAACCAATGGTTTTGGTATGGATTGTTAAATGCCTATAAAAGCCCGACAAACGACCAATTCCACAACGGTTTCGCCTATTTCACCAATGAAAATGGGATCGGTTGGGTCAATGACCAGGGAAAAGGCTTTTATTATTTTGGTGAAAAAAGGTGGAAATTTTGGGAGGGGGAATTGGATGTTGGGGGTCAGGAAGATGCAAAGGCGTATTTGCAGAGCGTTTATGAAGATTTTTTAGCGAAGTAAAATATCACCACAGAGTTGCACAGAGTTGCACAGCGGTATTCACAGCGTAAAATATTGCGGCTTCGCCGCATCTCATTTATTATTATCTTTTTTCCTCTGCGAAACTCTGTGCTGATCTTCTACTCTGTGATACCTCTGTGAAACTCTGTGCAACTCTGTGGTGATCTTCTACTCTGTGAATACCTCTGTGAAACTCTGTGCAACTCTGTGCAACTCTGTGCAACTCTGTGGTGATCAATTTACCCCATCGAATGCAACCCAATTATATTCCCCTCCGTATCCTCAAAGAAGGCCATATAGCCCATGTCTGGCGCAATTTCCACCTTAGGCATGGAAACCTTGCCGCCAGCCCCCACCACACGGTTCAGCACCACATCAAGGTCTTCACCGCCGTTCAGGTACAATTTCGGGCCTGTATGGCCAGATGGCGTGTGCCCTTCGCCCAGACAAATGGCCCCACCAACGCCATTCGTTTCTCGGTCGTGCAGCAGAAAGCCCATCCGAAAAGGCCCCATCTCCATTTCCTGCATTTCATAATCGTAAATGGCTTCGTAAAACGCCTTGGCGCGTGAAAAATCAATAACCGGGATTTCAACCCAGGCAACAGCATCTTTAATAAATTCCATAGCTTAATTTTTTAGTGTGAAAAGAGAAAGCAAATATACAAATTGTTTCACAATAAAAAAACAAAAAGTTTTTAAATATTGTTTTGCGCGAAACCCGAGCATTCATTGCTCCGCATCAATTCCAAATTTCACAACGCACAACGCATAACTTATAACTCATAACTTATAACTCATAACTCATAACTCATCTCTCATATCTCATCACTCAACCAAAAATCTTTCCTACTTTTGCCCATCTTCAACCATCTCTGCTATTTTTAAAATGAATCGAGAAATCCACCAATGGCACAGCCCCCGCCTCAACAAAAACATGGAAATTGCGGTGTACGGCCACTTTGGCTTCGCACTCCTGCTCCTCCCCACTGCTGCTGCAGACTTTCTGGAATACGAGCGTTTCCTGCTCATCGACGTACTTAAACCCTACATCGAAGCCGGAAAAGTCAAGGTATTCAGCATCAACAGCATCAATTCTGAGGCCTGGCTCAACGACCGCATGCACCCGCGCCACAAAGCCATTCGCCACCAGCAGTTCAACGATTATGTTGAAAATGAGGTCGTTCCATTTATCAAAACCCATTCCGGCGAGGACACGCCGATCATCACCAGCGGTGCTTCTTTGGGTGCCCTGCACTCCGCAAATATGTTTTTCCGCCGCCCCGACCTCTTTGCCGGCACCATCGCCATGTCGGGCGTGTATGACCTCACTTCCTATACCAAGGGCTACTACGATGAGGACGTTTATTTCAATTCACCTTGCCATTACCTTCCCAACCTTACGGACGAGGGCATGTTAAACCGTTTGCGCAACAGCGGGCATATCCACATTATGACCGGTTCGGGCAATTACGAAGACCCGGATGCTTCCCGTAGGCTATCCGGAATTTTGAGTGCCAAAGGTATTGGCCACGACCTTGATATTTGGGGTGGCGACATGACCCACGACTGGCCAACCTGGCGGGCAATGCTGCCGTATGTGATTGACCAGAAGTTTTAAGGTAAGTATGGCGTGGAAGCACGGATTATCGTCTTTTCTATTGATTATCAATCTTTTCGCATTGACAACTGTTGCGCGTGCCGGCCATTTGGATACCCTGGAAATATCCAGTCCGTCCATGCAAAAGGTGATTCGATGCCTGGTCATTACCCCGGATAATTACACTGTTTCCGAAAAAACCTACCCGGTGCTGTACCTGCTTCATGGCTGGAGCGGCAACTACGCTGGCTGGCTTACGGATGCGCCACAGCTCCGGCAACACGCCGATACCTACCAAATGATCCTCGTATGCCCCGACGGCGGTTACGACAGTTGGTACCTCGACAGTCCGGTAGACAGTACCATGCGCTACGAAACCCATATTTCGAAGGAAGTGGTGGACAGGATTGATAGTGATTACCGTACCATCCGAAGCCCGGCTGGCCGTGCCATTGCGGGTTTGAGTATGGGCGGGCATGGAGCCTTGCTTTTAGCCATAAAGCACCCGGATGTATTTGGCGCAGCAGGCAGCATGGCCGGCGGTTTGGACTTCAGGCCATTCAAAAAAAATGACTGGGACTTGAAAAGGGTGCTCGGAAATCCCAAGGATTTTTGGAACAACTGGGAGGAAAATTCCGTTGTTAATCTCCTACACCGCTTGAAAGGGCAAAAAACACCCCTTATCATCGATTGCGGCATTGGCGATTTGTTTTTGGAAACCAACCGAAATATCCACTGCTGCCTCCTGAAAATGGAATACCCGCACGATTACACCGAACGCCCGGGCGAGCACAACCAGGAATACTGGGGCCATGCCGTGGACTTTCAAATTTTATTCTTTGACCAGTTTTTCAAACATGAACTACCGTAAAAATATTCTCGAAACCATCGGCAACACGCCGCTCGTGCAGCTCAACCGCGTGGTTTCTCAGATTCCCGGACTGATTTTGGGCAAGGTGGAAACCTTCAACCCCGGCCACTCCATCAAAGACCGCATGGCCGTCAAAATGATTGACGACGCGGAAGCGCGGGGCGACCTAAAACCGGGCGGTACCATCATCGAATGCACTTCGGGCAATACGGGCATGGGCCTGGCGCTGGTGGGGTGTGTGCGCGGGTATCGCTGCATTTTTGTCACCACCGACAAACAGAGCAAGGAAAAGGCCGATATGTTGAAAGCCCATGGCGCTGAAGTGATTGTGTGCCCCACCAACGTAGGGCCGGATGATCCGCGCTCCTATTACTCCATTGCGCGCCGCCTCAGCACAGAGATTCCCAACTCTTTTTGGTGCAACCAATATGACAACCTTTCCAACCGCCAGGCGCACTACGAAAGCACCGGGCCGGAGATTTGGGAACAAACGGACGGCAAAATCACCCACCTCGTTGTGGGCGTAGGCACGGGCGGCACCGTGAGCGGCACGGCCAAATACCTCAAAGAAAAGAACCCCAACATTCAGGTTTGGGGCGCTGACGTGTATGGTTCTGTTTTCAAAAAATACCACGAAACGGGCATTTTTGACCCGAAAGAGATATATCCCTACATCACCGAAGGCATCGGCGAAGACATCCTGCCCAAGAATGTAGATTTCAGCCTGATCGACCATTTTGAAAAAGTGACCGACAAGGATGCAGCCCTCTGGGCGCGGCGCATTGCGCGGGAAGAAGGCATTTTGCTCGGCTACTCGGCTGGCAGTGCCCTGGGCGCCCTTTGGCAAATGCGCCATAAACTTACGAAGGACGACGTGGTGGTCGTGATTTTCCACGACCACGGCAGCCGCTACGTCGGTAAAATCTACAACGACACCTGGATGCGCGAGCGCGGATTCCTGGAAGACGAGCTCAAAGTTGGCGACCTCGTAGCCCGCAAAAAAGACAAACGTTTCATCAGCGTTCAAGCCAGCGAAACCGTCCGCAATGCCTTCAACGTGATGAAAACCAACGACATCAGCCAAATGCCCGTGTTGGACAGCGATAAAATCGTTGGCTCCATCAGCGAGACGCAGGTACTCCATTTCCTGCTCGAAAATCCCCTCAACAATTCAGAAAAAGAAGTGCGCAGCGTGATGGGCGAGCCGTTCCCGACCGTAAAAGAAGACCTGCCGATCAGTCAATTGGGCCGTTTTATTTCCAAGGAGATTCCGGCTTTTGTGACGACGGATATGTCGGGGGGGATGCATGTGGTGACGCAGTATGATTTGATACAGGCAATGTAGGGGAGTGCGGATTTTGGAATGCGGAGTGCGGATTTTGGAGTGCGGAATGCGGAGTGCGGAGTGCGGAATGGGTGGCGCTAGGCTAGCTGCCTTTCAAAATGTGGAGTTTTGGTGGGATTGTGCTGAGGATTTGGGTTTGGGGAAAAGCGCCCAATCTGCTCTGTGAAAGGAGTGGGTTGGGCGTTTTTTTTGGGGGAAGGGGGAGATTGCAGTACCAGGAACATCTACTGTAACATTACGGAACAAGGATTGAGCGCAGATTTATCATCTGGGTATTTGGTGCATTTGAAAATTTTTATTCGCTTTGAGTATGATAGAGCGCTTATCGAGCGGGTGAAAAAACTTGTTGGAGTGCAATGGAGCCAATCTGAAAAGGCGTGGTATGTTCTTGACTCAACGTTGTATCGCGAAAAATTCGGCTTAGCGCCCAAAAATCTTACCGGGAAAGCAGTATTGTTGAATATTCATCCTGCCAATCAGCCTGCACTTCAACGTTACCTTGAGACATTACAGTTAAAGGCATACAGCCCCAATACGATCAAAACATATCTCAACGAATTTGCACAATTGCTTTATACGCTGAAAGAAAAAAATGTGGATACGTTGGATGAAACGAGGCTTAGGAGTTATTTTCTGTACTGCATTAATACTTTAAAGCTATCCGAGAACACCTTGCATAGCCGAATCAATGCCGTGAAATTCTATTTTGAACAAGTGCTAAAAAGGAGCAAGTTCTTTATGGAAATACCGCGACCCAAGAAACCGTCTATTTTACCCCAAGTGATAAATACCCAAGATATCAAGAAGCTGTTCGAGGTGACCACCAACCTGAAGCACAATACCATGTTGAAGCTATGTTACGGCATGGGTTTAAGAGTAAGCGAAATTGTACAAATTAAGATCACCGATGTTGACAGCAAAAACATGCAGGTATTCATAGAAAAAGCGAAGGGTAAAAAGGATCGCTATGCCAACCTGCCTGAAAGTATATTAGTGCAATTGCGTGCATACTTTTTGGAATACAAGCCCAAGAAGCATCTGTTTGAAGGGTTATATGGCGATCAGTATAGTATTCGAAGCGCGCAACAGGTTTTTTCGGATGCTCTAAAGAAGGCCAAAATCAACAAAAAAGTGGGCATACATGGTTTGCGGCACAGTTTTGCAACCCATCTACTCGAAGCAGGTACCGACATTAGTTTCATTCAGGAATTACTTGGTCACAATGACCTAAAAACCACGTTGCGTTATACCCATGTGAGTAAGCAGACGATTAAAAACATCCAGAGTCCTCTGGACAAGCTATAACACAATCAAAACCAATACCAAATGAAAGGTCTAAACAAAATTATGCTGATTGGCAACTTGGGTAAAGACCCTGAGGTGCAAACACTAAACGGCAGCATTAAGGTTGCCAAATTCTCCTTAGCAACCACGGAAACCTACAAGGACGACAAAGGCCAAGCCCATGCACTGACAGAGTGGCACACCATTATATTGTGGCGTGGTCTGGCTGATCTTGCGGAGAAGTACCTGCGTAAAGGAAGTACGGTGTATTTGGAAGGAAAAAACAAAACCCGGTCTTATAATGACAAGCAAGGCAACAAGCGGTATGTGACCGAAATCATCGGGGACCACATCCTGATCTTGGACAAAAAAGAGCAGTAGGAAAGGTGCGCATTTTGTATTGTGGCACTGGGTAGGTTTCAGAATTTGAAGATGCGCATTTTGTATTGCCAAAGTGTTCTAATGCAGGCAACCGCTTTGCAATAGCTTCATTTTCAGCAATTTAATTCCAAAAATATTTTTTTTCGTTGAATCTCCATCTTTTCTATACTTTTGCTCTTGCGTAAGAAAGTTGCGTATATTTACGAGTTATGGTGCATAGTAAAAACGGCACGACAAAAAAATCAATATGGAGAAATTTGAATTAACAGGCGGAGCAAGAATTGGAATGGCAAAAGCGACTTGGCCATTTGCAACATTGAAAGTAAGTAAAGACAAACTTGAATTAAACGCTTCAATTGTTGGAAATCTTGTATTCCAGCCAAAAGACATTATTTCAATTGAAACTTACACTATGATTCCA
>Ga0105055_10003714_pt1 | contig 22844 bp, 8 predicted proteins | sample BON03_FD_78090 | JGI IMG/M metagenome (GOLD analysis project Ga0105055, IMG submission 78090) | Freshwater microbial communities from Lake Bonney liftoff mats and glacier meltwater in Antarctica - BON-03 | ecosystem: Environmental > Aquatic > Freshwater > Ice > Glacier meltwater | place: Lake...
AAAAAAAAGCAAACCACAGCGCTCGAAGGAAAAAAAAAGCAAACCACAGCGCTCGAAGGAAAAAAAAAGCAAACCACAGCGCTCGAAGGAAAAAAAAAGCAAACCACAGCGCTCGAAGGAAAAAAAAAGCAAACCACAGCGCTCCCCATAGCGCCGCAACCCAAAAGCAAAACGCGCTCCCCCCCGCCTTCTCTCTCACCTTGTCCAGGTCCACGTCCGGCACGTCCCCGAACCGCAGCTCCGCCACCCGCGCCGTCTCCTCGTAGATGCGGTCCGTCACCCGCTCGGGCGCCGGCTCCCCCCCGGAGGCGTTGTACTTGATGCCAAAATCGGCGTCGGGGCCGCCCGGGTTGTGCGACGCCGTCATGATCAAGCCGCCGCTCAGCCCGCGCCCGCGGATCAGCGCGCTCATGGCCGGGGTGGCCATGATGGCCCCGCGGCCCACGACCACGCGCGCGAGGCCGTTGCCGGCGGCCAGCTTGATGATGATCTGCGCCGCCTCGCGGCAGAAGTAGCGGCCGTCGCCGCCGAGCGCCAGCGTCTTGCCTTTGAGCGCGTCGGCGCCGCCCAGCGCCGTGAAGAGCGACTGGACCCAGTTGGCCAGGTAGTTCTCCGAAGTGAAGACCTTGGTGCGCTTGCGCAGGCCCGAGGTGCCGGTCTTCTGGCCCTCGATGGGCTTGGTGGGCACCACCTTGACGGGGAGCTGTTGGTGTTTTTTGTTTTTTGTTTTTTGTTTGGCGGTGGGGGCGAGAACGAGGTGAGAAGCGCGCGCGGCTGTCGTCGTCGGCGTCGGCGTCGGCGCGCAGTCGGCGGGCAGACGATCCGGGACGCGCGCGCGCGACTGGCCGGTGCGCGCGCGCGATGACGAGGCGCTGATGCGTGGGCCAGCAGCAGCTCTCGATCGAGATTGCGATCGGCGCGCGGCACGAGCCCGGAGAAAGAAATCAAAGGCTCCTTTGCAGCTGCTTGTGCCAATACGATCCGTTTTCGTTTGCGTTCGTGTCGTCGCGCCCAACGCACCAAGTCGACCGCCTGCGTCGCCATGGTGACGACCCTGTTGCCGCGCGAGAGGAAGGCGGCGGCACGGGGGCGGGCGGGCACGAGGCGCGCGGCCGAGACGGCGCCCCTGCTGCTGGTCGCGCGAGCGCTGTGGGGAGGAGGAGGAGGAGGAGGAGGAAGGAGGAGGAGGGGGGCAGTGGTGTCAGTTTTCGGGAACAACTCTCAATTTGCGGGCGCGTTGGGTTTGTGGGGCTGTGCGGGCGGTCGCGGCAAGTCCTGATCACTGTGTGCACGCGCGACGTGGCGGGCGAGTGAAGCAGGACGAGGAGCAAGAGAGGGGCACCAGGGGATTCCTCTCTCTCCCCCTGACGCGGCGCGCTCTCTGTCGCACCTGCAGGCAGTGCGCATTGCTGTTGAATCCGGCGTGTGTTCAGGGTCGCGGAAATGGACGACGGGACGGTTGCAAAGGACAGAGGCGAGCGGGGCGCGCGCCGAAGATCTTGTCTTGACCCCGAGCGGCGGCGCTTGGTCGAGCGGCCCGTCAATCCCTCGCCGCCAAAGAAAAAAAGGGGATCGAACGAATTTACGAAGGTGTCACTTCCAGTCCTCGAACGCCGCGCCCGCCTTGCGCAGCCAGCGCCCCGTGTCCGGCTGGTAGTACGCCCCCGTGCTGCCGTCAAAATAGAGGCCCTGAGCCGCCGAGGCAAAGTAGCCATGAGCCGCGTCGCGGACAAAGCCGGGCGGCGGCGGGAACGCCGGCGGCGGGGGGGCAGGAGCGGCGGGGGCGGCGGCGGCGGCGGTCGGCTGGGCCGCCGCCGCCCGCGCGCACAGGCCGACCAGGTCGGACTTCTCGACCGCCGCGGAGGAGACGACGCCGCGCTCGGCGAGGTAGGCGCGCAGCTCCTTGACCGAGCGCGCCGGAAAGTCGGAGGGCGGCGGCGCCGTCGGCGCTGCTGCCGCTGCCGCCGCGTCCGCCGCAGTTGCCTCCGCCGCCGCTGCCTCCGCCTCGGCCGCCGCCGCTGCCGGCTCGTCGTCCTCTCTGGCCTTGCGCCCCTGTTGTTCCTCTTCAGACGCGAACATGTCGTCGTCGTCGTCGTCGTCGCCGCCGCCTTGAGCAGCGGCGGCGACAGGGGCCGCCGCGGTGTCACCAGCGCCGGCGGCCGCCCCTCCTTCAACGCCGCCGCCGGCCGCCCCCCTCGCCCCCGCCGCGGTCTGCCCCGCCGCCGCCGCCGTCACCGACGCCGCCGGCCGGTCCCGCGAGACCGCTGCCTGCACCTCGGCCCGCGGTAGCACGCCCGCCGCCCAGCGGTCCAGCTGCTCGCGCGTGGCCGAGTAGACGTCCAGCTCGCCGGCCTCCACCAGCCTGTCGGCCACCTCGGTAAGCAGGGCGAACTGCGCCGGGTCCCCCCGCCCGTCGCCGCCGCCGCCGCCCGCCGCTCCCGCCCCCGCGCCCTCCCCCTCCCCCTCCCCCGCCTCTCCTCCTCCTCCCGCCCAGGCCAGCCCCAGCCGCTCCTGCTTCCTGCGCCGCGCCTCGGCCCTGGCCGCGGCCTCCCTGGCCTCGCGCTCCAGGCGCTCGCGCTCGCGCTTGCCCATGGCGCGGCGCGGGCCTGCCGCGGCAGCGGCCCCCGGCGTGGCCGCCGCCGCCGCCCCTGCTGCGCCTGCCGCCGCCGCCCGCGTCCCCCCGCCGCCGCCGCCCCCGCCGGCGAGCCGGCCAAGCGCGCGGGCCACCGTCTCTCCCGGCCGCAGCATGCCCGCCGCCTCGAGCTGCGCCCGCGCGATGGCCGCCTCCCCCGCCAGGGGGGGCGGCCGGGCGCCCTCCGCCTCGTCCGCCGCCCGCCGGCGCGCCTCGAGCTTGGCGAGCGCGTCGGCGTCCATGGCCGCAGCCGCGCCGCCCGCCGCGAGCCATGCGTCGCCGCCGCCGCCGCCGGCTGCGCCGCCGCCGCCGCCGCCCCGCACGCCGCCGTCTTCCTCGTCGCCGTCCTCGCCGCCGCCGCCCGCCCTCCGCGCCCCCGCCCCGCCGCCGCCCCCCTCGTCCTCGTCGTCGAGCGCGCGGAACACGAACGCGCCGTCGGCCGCGAAGCGGCCCTCCCGCTGCTCCGCGCGCAGGTCAAAGGCGGTCAGGGGCACGTCGTCCGGCTTGAGGAGGAAGCGCAGGTGGGGGGCCGGGGGTTCGGCGTCGGCGTTGACGGCCTTGGCGGCGGCGCTGGCTTTGGCGCTTGCGTTGGCGGCTGAAGGCTTGTTTTTTGTGTTGTTGCTGTTGTTGTTGCCGTGGTTGTGGTGGTTGCTGTTGGCCGTCGGTCGTCCGGCGCGCGCCCCAAGTTGCTCCTCCTCCTCCTCCTCCTCCTCCTCCTCCTCGTCGTCGTCGTCATCGTCGTCTCCGCCGCCTCTGCCCCGGCCGGCGGCGGCTGCGGCGGCCGCAGCGGCGGCGATCGCGTCCCCTCCGTCGCCGTCGTCGTCCGCGGCGGCGGCGGTGCCGACGGCCTGGCGGGCGCGGCGCGCGGCGGCGCGCTTGGCCTGAGCGAGGGCGACCTCGCTCTCGCGCACGGGGCCGCCCTCGGCCGCCTCGATCTCTGCGAGCGTCAAGCCTTTCGACGCGAGCTGCCGGCGGCCGGCCCGGGCGCTCGCCGGGCCCGCAGCGGCCGGCGTCGCCGTCGTCGTTCCCGGCTTGCGGCGCGCGAGCTTGGCGGCCTGCTCGTCCTCGAGCATGCTGCGCACGAGCGCGGCCGTGGCCTCGTCGCGCGGCCGCTTCTCCCCGGGACTCCCATCGCCCAGGCCCGACGGCACGGGCAGCTTCATCCTCTTTTTGACAAGGGTCTCTCGGCGGATGGATCCGCGATTTGGTGTCGTGGTTGAGGGGTCGGCAGGAATCCGTTCTAATGACTCGTTTCGTTTCGTCGCCTGGCGGGTTTCTCGCGTGTGTGAAACTTGTCTCGGCCAAGCGTTGCCGACGGGAGTGTCGAGGGGTTGTGCAAGGCAATCGTTGGCGCCGCCATTCAACAAAACGAGCTCGCCAAACGGCGTCGGCCCGTCGCCAAACGGCTTTCGTGCGATCCGTTGAAAGCACGGTTGGCCGATCCACGCCCGCTGCACGGGTGCGCACACACGCACACGTGGCGAGCGCTGTCGGATCAGACATCACGTCCATCTTGACGGACTCCAATCATCCTTCCCCGTATCCCTTCCCTCTTCTGTTAGCACCGCCGTCCGCCCTGAGACCTCCTCCGCCCTCACGAGCACCAAGCCACCAGCCCGCCAAATACTATGGCAGCGTGACGGGCGACTGGCTGTAAGGTCGCCATTGGCAGCGCGCGAGCCCGCCAAACATGAAGCGCGGTCGCGCCGCCTCGCACGACGGTGCCGGCGGCGGCGCCGGCTTCGGCGGCGGCAACGACGGCGACGACGACGACAACGATCCCGTCGTGGCCGCCGTCGCGGGTCTTTCTGCGTGCGCCCACCGCGCCTCCATCCCGGACTACGTGCGCCTGCGCGCCCTCGCCCGGTTCGCCGCGGCCGTCGCCGCCGACCCGTACGACAGTACTTACGGCGCGCAGCGCCGCGCGGCCGCCGAGGGCGCCGTCGACCTGCTCGCCGCGCTGCTGCGCTCAGGCGTCGCCGCCGCCGACGGCGGCGTGTCGCGCGTGCCGGGCGCGGCGGGCGCCGCGCTGTCGGCTCTGCTGCAGCACTCGGCGGCCGTCGGTGACCGCCTGGCGTCGGGGCACGCGGCGGCCACCACGCTGGCGGGCGCGGCGCTCAACCCGGTGCAGCAGGCCGTGGCGGCGGCGGCGGCGCGTGCGGCGCTGAGCCAGCAGCGGCAGCAGCAGCAGCAGCAGCGGCAGCAGGAGCAGCACCAGCAGCAGCAGCAGCAGCAGCGACAGCACGACCAGCAGACACCGAACCCGCCGCCGCAAGCGTTCTCGTACGTCATCAGCGACGCCGCCGCCGCCCAGCTCGTTCCCCTGCTGGCCGAGCTGGCGGGCGGGCGCGCGGGCGCCGACGCGGCCGAGGCGGCCGCCGACGCGTGCGCGTCGCTTTGCCCGCACAGCCGCGCGGGCTCGCTGGCGGTGCTTTCGGCGCTGTGCGCGCGGCTGCTGGCGGCGGCGGCAAGCGGGGGCGTGGCGCTGTCGCGGCTGCGGCACGGGCCCGGCAGCTCGCTGGTGGCGGCGCTCGACGACGCGGTCGAGCGGCTGGGGGAGCTGCGGCCAGACGACGACGGCGACGACGACGACGAACGCGCGGGCGGCGGCGGCAGCAAGGGGGGGGACAGCGACGGAGCGGGGCGGGCGGGCACAGGAGACCACAACGGTCAAAGTTTGGAGGAGGACGAAGAGGAGGAGGAGCACGAGGAACAGGGCTGGTCCCGTCTGTTTGATGCGTGCGCCGTCGCCGCGGGCGCGGCCTTGGAGTCGGCGTCGTCGCCGTCCGCCGTCGCCGAGGCCGCCGCGCTCGTCGGTACGGTGGCGGCGGCCGACGCGCGCGGCGCTGCCGCCTTGCTTGCGGGCGAGCGCGGCGCGGCGCCGGCCCTCCCGGCGCTGGCGGCGGTTCTTGTCGCGCCGACAAGCGCTCTGGCCGCGCGCGACGCCTCCGCGGGGGCCATGTGGCAGCTGCTGCAGCGGCGGGCCGAGCGGGCGGCGCCGGCGGCGGCGGCAGCGGGGGCGGGGGCCGGCGGCGCAGCATCGGCGGCGGCGCAAGGCGACCCCCTGACCCCCGACGACCTGCGCCGCTGGATCGGCGGCGTCCGCGGCCCCGCGACGGCGCCGCTGCTGGCCGCGTTGGTCCCGCCCTTGATCGCCCTCATCGAGCGCGCCGAGCGCGACGAGGCCGACGAGGACAAGGCGCTGGCGCTGGCGGCGAGGGACGACGGCGGCGGAGGCGGCGGCGGCGGCGGGGGCAGCGGCGACGGCCACGCCGACGCGTTCCGTCCGGCGAGCGCGGCGACCAACTCGCTGCTCGCCCGCCGCTCGGCGTCGCCGTCGCCCTACGGCGGGTGCGGCGCCCCGGCGGCGTCGCCGGCCTGGGCCGCCGAGCACGCGCGCTCGCCCGTCGTGGCCGACCTGCTCCGCGCCGCCAGCGAGGAGCTCCCGGGCCTGGACGCGGCGGCGGCGGCGGCGGCGGCGGCGGCGCTGGCGGGGGGAGGGGCCAACGGCGACGGCGGCGGCGGCGGCAGCCCCTCGCCGCGGCGGGCGGGCGGCAGCGCCTACTTCAGGTTCGCGCACGGCGCGCGCATGTCCGCGGCGCCCGAGGGCGGCGGCGGCCGGGCGGCGGCCGCCGAGGACGCCGTCGAGAACGCAGGAGAGGCCGCGCTGCTGCTGCGGCTGCTGGTGCGAACGGACGCTGGCGCGGCGGCGGCGGCGGCCGGGGCGCGCGCCGCCGCCGCCGCCGCGGCCGCCGCGGAGGGCGAGGGCGGGGCCGGCGCCAGCCGGGCGTGGAAGGCGCCGTGCGCGATCATGTAGTCCTGATCGAGGGGTTCACACGTTGGTTGGTCGCGTGGAACAATTGGATGTCGCAATATGTTTTATTCTTTTAGTATTCGTTCAGATCCAGCGTTTGCTTCCAAAAATATCATCAATCATCATCATCTTCCCCTTATTGCTTAGCACACGCTGTACTGCGCGTACAGCACGTCCCGTACGGCAAAATACTCGTCGCACAGCGGACCCTCGACGACGAGCTCGCCGCCGCCGTCGCGACGCACGGCCACGCCGCCCGCGCACGCCAGCGCGCCGCCGCCGCCGCCGCCGCCCCCGGCGCCCGCGGGCGTCGTCGCCGCGCGAAACTCGGACGCGACGCCCGCGGCCGCCAGCGCCTGGCGCAGCTCCGAGAGGCGCACGTCGCCGATGAAAACGCTGCCCTCGCCCGCGGCGGCTTGGGCGGCGGCGGCGGCGGCAGAGGCGGCGGCGCCGGCGGGCGCCAGCGCCAGGCGCGCCGCCGGCCACGGAAGCAGCGGCGTCGCAGACGCGAGGCCGAGGGGCTCCTCTTGCGGCTCCTCTTGCTGCTCCTGCTGCTGTTGCTCCGGTTTCAGATCCTCCTCCTCCGGCTCGTCCTTGACGGCGAGGCCGCCGCCTGCCTCCCGACTCGGGGCGCCGGCCGCGTCGCCGGCCTCGGCCATGGCGGCGTCTGGCGCCTGCTGGCTGGCGCCGCCGCCCCCTCGTGTCGCCTCTGCTGCCGTCGCCCCGCTTCCCTCCCCTTGTCCCTCCTCGTCCTTCTCGTCCGCCGCCGGCGACTGCACGCGCAGGGCCCGAAGCGTGCCGCTGATCCACGCCAAGGAGTAGCCACCGATGGCGTGGAGCTTCCCCCCGCGCGCTCCCCCGGCGTTGTTGGCGTCGTCGTCGTCGCCGTCGTCGCCGGCGCCGCCGCCGTCGCCGCCGGCCGCCTCTCCCCTGGCGACCAGGCCCGCGCCCAGCCGCACGCGGTACGCGGGCGCCAGCTCGAGCTCGACCGCCTCGCCGGGCGCGGGCGCCACCACGCGCCCGGCGCACCGGCCCTGGCCCTCGCCAAGGCAGGCGTACGCCAGGGCGGCCGTGGCCCCCCGCGCGCCGCCAAAAAGCGCCACGCAGCGCGCGCCGCACTGCGCCAGCACGGCGGAGAGGCTGCGGCCGTCGCTGCTGCCGTCGTAGTCGACGTAGGGGAGCACGCGCGCGGCCACGGGGACGTCGACGTCGCGGCGGACGGCCTTGGTGGGTGGGAGGCGGCGGGCGGCGGCGCCGCCGTCCGAGTCGGCGTCCGAGTCGCCACCGTCGGCGGCGCCGGCAGCGCCAGCGGCGGAGCGGGCGGCGGCGCGGGCGGCGGCGGCGGCCGTGGCCGCCGCGACCGTGGCGGCCGCGCCGGCAGGTCCTGCTCCCGCTGAGGCTGCCCGCCGCTGCTTGCGCTCGGAGGCGCCGGCAGAGGAAGGACGAGAACCGCGTCCACCGCCGCCGCCATTACCGACGCGCTTGCGTCGGCCGCCCGAACGGTAGTCGCCGCCGTAGCCTCCTCCGCCGCCGCCGCCGCCCCGCTCCTCTTGCTCGCTCGCGTCGCCGTCCTCGTCGTCGTCGTCGTCGTCCTCGTCGTCCTCGTCGCCGATGATGGCCGCCATGCGCGCCAGCGCCTGCGCCGCGGCGCTCATCGCGGGAGGCCCGCCCCGCCCCCCGCGCCCGCCCTCGTGCGCGATCGTCCCCGCGCCGCCACCCGCGCCACCGCCGCCGCCGCCGCCGCCAGGACCGCCGAGGCCGCCGCCGCCGCCGCCGCCGCCGCCGCCGCCGCCGCCGTCCGCGCCCGCCAGCTCGGCCGCCCGCCGCATCGCCTCCATGTCGAGCACCTCGCCGTACGCGTCCCACCGCGCGCACAGCGCCTCGTCGTCGTCCGGGAACATCGGGTGGGCGGCGTCGGAGGGCGGGACGAAGCCGTCGACGAGGGCGCCGCCGCCGCCCCGCGACCTCGCGCCGCCCTGGTGGTGGGGGGCGGCCAGGGCGGCGGCGGCGGCGGCGGCCAGGGCGGCGGCGGCGACGGCGTCGGCGTCGGCGGCGGCAGCCGCAGCAGACGCGGCCGCGTCGGCCTCGGCCTGCGCCGTCGCCGCCGCCGCCCCCCGCCCGGCGGCGGCGCCCTCCCTGCGCGCCGCCGCGGCCGCCGCGCGCAGCGCGGCCCGCCGCCGCGCGTGCTCCGCCAGCTCCTCGCCCGCGAGCTCCTCGCGCCGCCACACGGCGACGCGGCACCGCAGCGGCGGCGCGAGGCGGCTGCCGGCCGGCGCAGCGCGCTCGGCCAGCAGCCGCGCGCCGAGCGAGCCCTCGGGGGGTTGCGCCGCGAACAGCACGGCGCTGCGCGGGTCGGAGGCCCAGCGCGAGAGGAAGAGCTCGCGCGCGGCGCCGGACTCGAGGCCCGGACCCCCGCTGGCCAGAACGACCATGGGCCTGGCGGCGGCGCCGGCGCTGCCGTTGCCGCTGCCGCCGCCGCCGCCGCCGCCGCCCGCCGCCGCCGCCGCCATGGCCGCCGCCAGCGCGCCGGGCGACGCGACCAGCTTTGCGTGCCGCGGCCGCAGGTGGTTCACCCGGTCGCGCTCGAACGCGCGCCGCACCGAATCGGACGCGTACTCCACGAGGCACCGCGAGAAGCCGACCGTCGAGGCCGCCACGGGCGAGACAAAGGCGAGGCCGTAGGCGCCGCCGAGCCGCTTCTCGCCCCAGGCGGCGTCCAGCGCGGCGAGCAGCTCGAGCGCGCGCCCCGACGCGTCCGTGGGGATCAGCACGGACCCGTCGGCGCGCAGCACGCTGAGGCACGCGTCCACGAGCGCGGCATCGCGGCGCGCGCGCTCGGGCGCCGCCGGGCGCAGCGCGTGCGCGGCGTCCGCCACCAGCAGCGCCGGCCGCGCGCACAGCGCCGCCAGCCGGCACCCCTCGAGCAGCCGCTCGTCGCGGTGGTTGGTCCGCGGCGCGTACACGACCTCCTCCCCGCCCGCCGCGCCGACGGTCAAGCGCCACACCGCCCCGCCCAGCGTGTGCCCGGCCGGGTGCGCCGTGGCCGTCAGGCGCAGGGCGCGCGCGGCGGCGCCGGGGACCGCCACCGCCTGCGAGAACTTGACGGCGGCGGCGCGGCGCGCGAATGCGGCGTCGACGTCGTCGGCGCGGTAGAGGCAAAAGGAGGGGTCGGAGGCCTTTTTTGTTTTTGCGTTTGTTTGTGGTTTTGGTTGCGGTTGATGTGGTTGTAGCTTGGGCGGTTGGTTCTTGCTTAGTCGTTGCTCGGGAGGTAGTGCCAAGGGATTCGTGCGAGAAAAACCTTTCGTGCGAGAAAAACCTTTCGTGCGAGAAAAACCTTTCGTGCGAGAAAAACCTTTCGAGGAAAGGATCGGCGGGACGGCGGTGGCGGCATGAAGAAAAACGGCAGAAACCAACAAAAGCGAACGCTCGGTTGCTTTTCGGGGGCGGTCTTTTGCCGCCGCCGCTGCTTCCCCTCAGAAACTGGCGATGCGTTTGTTCTAAGCTAGACGAATTGCGGGCTTCGATCATGCCACCCCTTTTGGGGGCGTACGATGAATTTTGCAGTCTGCTCCTCATCAGCGGGGGTTTTGGGCAGCGGCGGACAGCAACACGGCAGAGACGAAAAGGCGTCACGCTTTCGCAAGCAAGAGCGCGCCCGTTTCGTCTCGCTCTCTCTTCTCTTCTTCTTCTTTTGCAACTCTCTGTCGTCTCTTGCCAGTCTCTCTCACCTGCCGCGACAGCAGCGCGTCGTACGCCGCCAGCGCCGCCATGCGCGCCGTCGGCAGCGTGCAGAGCACGGGCGCGCGCATGCCCCGGCGCCCCACCAGGTAGGGCAGCGCGCCCGAGTGCGCGGGCGTCGCGTGCGACAGGAGCACGGCGTCAACGGTGTCGATCAAACACGAGGGGCGCGCCGATGCATGGTCGCCGCCGCCCTCGCCGCCGCCCTCTCCGCCGCCGAGCAGCGGCGCCAGCAGCGCCGGTTCGAGGCGGTCGTCCCAGCCGCAGTCGAGCAGGAGGGTGCAGGCGCCCACGCGCAGGAGGCCGCACACGGCCGGGCCGTCGCCCTGCGCGCCGTACAGGGGCGTGTACGAGACGGGGATGCCCCGCGGCAGCGCGTCGAGCGCGGCGAGCACGCGCGGCCCGGCGGCGGAATGCGGCGTCCGCGGCGGCGACAGGGACGGGGCAGCGGCGATCGGCTGCTTGCCGCCGCCGTCGTCGTCCGCCGTCATGGGGGCGCCCATGGCGCGGTGGAGGCGGAAGCCCCGTCGCTCTAAATGGGGCGCCCTCTCTGCCCCTTGTTAGTTTGCTCGGGTGTGTGGCGCGCGGGAGAGAGGAGGGGGCGGAGTGATGGGCTCTCTTCTGTTTGCTGGTCGTGGTGCGCGCGCGCGAGTAGGTCCGTGGTTCTTCGTTAGTGCTCGATTTATTGGTTTGATCGTTCGTTGTGTGTCGGGAGGCTCACCTCTGTCGCCCGCAAACTTTGACCGCGCACACCCAGATCATTCAGGAGCGGCGACCCGCGCGCTCTTCTGGTTTGTGCCGCTCTCGCCGCCCGGCCGGAAAACGACGACGCGCTGCCTCACCACTGCACACGTCCGCAGACTTACAACACTCGCAACACCACGTGCCCCACCTTACTGCTTCGACCTCTCGTTTCTGCGCGACAGGGGCAAGCCCCCCCAAAAGATCAGATCACGACGCACGCGATGAGAAGTGGGCGGGCGGTCCTCGCGCGCGCCCTCGCGTCTGCGCACGCGGCGGCCGCGGCAGCCCCATCCGCCGCGCCGCTCGCGCAACTGATTGCGCATACACCCTTGTCGTGGCCGTCTTGGCGGCAGCAGCGCGCGTTCGCGTCTTGGCGCGGCGGCGGCAGCGATCGCGATCGCGACGACGACGGCGACGGCAATGACGGCAACGGCATCGACGGCGACGGCGCGCTCTTCGCCGCCGCCGCGACCTCGCTGGCCGACCACGCCGCGCGCGAGGCCCTGCGCGACCCCCTGGGCGCGCTCATGGCCGGCACCGGCCTGCCGCTGGGCATCCGCGTGCCTCCTCGGCCGCCGACGCCCGCCTCCTCGGCTGCCGGCGGCGCCGCCGCGATGTTTGCCGCCGCCGATGCGTTTCTGTCGTCGGCCTCGTCGTCGTCCTCGTCTTGCTGGCCGTCGTCGCCCGCCCGCCACTGTCAAGGCAGCTGGGGGGCGGCGGCCGAGGTGATCGACGTCGTCGAGCGCGTTAGCGGCTCAGCAGACGAAGAGGAGGAGGGCGGGCGGGGGGAGGACGAGGGGGCGGACAGGCAGCGGCAGCAGCGCGCGGGCGGCGGCGGCGGCGGCGCCGCCGCCGCCGCCGACGCGCTCGACCGCCTGCTGTCGACCCACCAGGGCGCGGCGCCTGCCGGCGGGACCACGTGGGCGCGCGGTTACAGCAGTAGCGGCGGCAGCAGCAGCGGCAGCAGCAGCAGCACGAGCGGCGACGTGGGCGCCGGCGGCGACGGCGGCAAGGGCGGCGGCGGCGAGGGCGGCGAGGGCGAGGGCGGCGGCGGCGGCAGCGGCGGCGACTCGTGGGGCACGACGAGCCAGAGCGCGGCCGAGATCGCGCGCCGCATCGCCGACAGCAACGCCGCGGCGGCCGCGGCCGAGGGCGCGGGGACCCGGGACGACCCGGACCTGGACGACCTGCTGGGCGACCCGGCCTTTGCCGAGGCGCTTGGCGGCGCGGGCGGCGGCGGCGGCGCAGGCGGCGCGGGCGGCGGCGACCCGGTCGAGGCCCTGAAAGCGGACCTGCGCGCGATGGACGAGGTGTTCGAGGTGGTGGCGCAGGTCCCCTGGATGGACGGCGCGGAGCTCGACGACGCCGAGCTGCGCGGCGTCGTGGCCGTGGGCCTGCTCGGCACGCTCGAGGAGGTGGGCTTCGCGGCGCTGCGGTCGCGCGTGCGGCGCGTGTGGCAGGGCGAGCGCGACGTGGCCGCGCTGTCGGCCGGCGCGGAGCCGCGCGAGGCGGCGGCGCTGCTGTCGGTGCTTTACCACACGCGGCGGCTGGAGGACCGGCACGGGCCCGCGAGCGCGGCGGGTCGCGCCGCGGCGGTGCGCGCGGCGGACGCGGCGGACGCGGACGTGGCGCAGGCGGCCGACCTGGCCGCGGCGCTCAAGGGCGGCGAGCGGAGGGGCGGCGGCGGCGGCGGCGGCGGTCTGGGCGGCGGCGGTCCGGGCGGCGGCGGCGGCCGCCGCGGCAAAAACCGGTGAGAAGTGATTCATTTTTGAGCGTTTGATTGCATAAGCGTTCTTGGTGTGCACGGTTCGGTGTGTGTGTGACAAAACAAAAGACAACACAGGGCTTATTACAAAGCAAGGGGCAGGAGGAGGTTTGCGTCAAGACAGAAAAAATGATCCGTTCTTCTTCTGCGGGGGCGGCGGCCGCGATGGCAGAAACGGACGGACGAGGCAACGCGCGCCGACCTCACTTGCCCGGCCGCGTCTCCAGGTGCGCCTCGACCTCGGCCTCGTTGGGCAGCACGCCCATCAGCCGCGCCGTCGACTGCTGCAGCGCGTGCGCGACGGCGGCCGTGCCGAGCGCAAAGACGCCAAACCGCGCCGACGGCGCGCGCAGGTGGTAGCGCCAGCCTATTTTTTTAATGTATTCGTTTTTGTTGCGGTCGATATGTGTGAGAGGGCACTAGGTGAGCAGAGAGAGCGGCTCGTGTGGGTGCGCGGTGCGCGTGAACGTGCACGGCGGGCGCGAGCGAAAAGGGAAAACAAATCGGCGCGCGCTCACCGAGGTAGTAGCCGAGGGGCGCGCCGGCGGCGGCGGCGGCGGCGATGCGCGCCTGCTCTTCGCGGCTAAAGTTGGCCACTGTGGTTGTTGTTGGTTGGTGTTGTGTGTGAGGATGGGCGTGCGTGAGTGTGCGTGTGCGTGTGCGTTGGATCCGAGAGGTCGGCGGTGATCAAATCAGGCGCGCGGGGGGGAGCACGACGGGCGGAAGAACCCCCCAAGAAAAGCAGAAGGGCTGCCTTTCCACGCCTTTCGGACTCACAGACTTGAACCATTGTCGGCTCGGCAAAGACGACGGGGTACTTGCGCTCGCCGAGGACGGCAGCGGACGGCGGGTTGGCCGAGCGCAGGCCGTCCATGGCGCGTTTTGCGCGTCGTCTCTCTCTGTCGTGCCCGGGCGATCGGGACCGGTGCGCGCGCCGCTTTTCTCTTTCCTGAATGCTTCCAAGCGGGGTTTGTGGCGGCGAGGGATGAGGTGTGGGGGGGAGGGGTGGAGGGAACGGGCTGGTGGATCCTGGTGATAGATCCTCGCTCCCGCCGCCGCCGCCCCGCCGGTCGCTTCCACGAGGGGAAGGAGCTCAACGCCTCAAAAGCCTCCTTTTCCTCCTCCTTCTCCATAATCGCATTTCAACCACAGTCAATAAACCAGAAAACAAGTCACAATGCAGGCGCGCCAGCGGCCGCCGCAGCAAGCCCTGCGCACCAGCACCAGCAGCAACACCCACTGCTCTCAGCTCCGCCGCCCTTGCGCGGCGCGGCGTGCGCCTGCGGTCACCGCCGCCGCCGCCGCCGCCGCCGCGACGTCCCCCTCCTCCTCTTCTTCCGCCGGTGGCCCCGTCTCGTGGTCGCAAACGTCCAACGGCGCGTGGGTGGCCAGCCCGCGCGGCGTCGCGAGCGCGCGCCGGCCCCCGACGGGCGTCGTGCACCTCCTGGGCGGCGCCTTCGCCGGGGCCGCGCCGCAGGTCCTCTACGGGCGGCTGGCGGAGGCGCTGGCGGCGCCGCCGGCGGCGGCCAGGCGCGGCTACAGCGGCGGCGGCGGCGGCAGCGGTTACAGCGGCGGCGGCGGCTTCACCGTGATCGCGACGCCCTACCGCCTGACGTTCGACCACATGCGCAGCGCCGAGCGGGTGCGGCGCGACCTGCGCGAGGCGGCCGAGGAGGTGGCGGCGTCCGGCGAGGGCGGGCCGCACGCCGAGGCCGCGCGGCGCGCGTGCTCGGCGCTGCTCGCCGGCGGCGGCGGTTCGGGCGGCTCGGGCGCGCCGCTCTTTGCGGTCGGCCACAGCAACGGCGCCCTGCTGCACGCGCTCGGCGCCTGCCAGCAGCAGCGGCAGCAGGAGGAGGAGGAGCAGGAAGAGCGGGAGCAGCGGGATGGCGCGCCCACGGGACAACCCCGTGCCCCTCCTCCTCCTCCTCGGCCATTGCTGCTGCGCCCGCGCGGCACCGTCCTCATCAGCTACAACAACAAGGGCATCGGCGACGCCGTGCCCTTTGGCGTCCTCGACGGCCTGCGCGCGGCGCTCGGGCCGCCGCCGCCGCCCGGCGCGCCGGGCGCGGCCGCCCTGCCGCCGCTGCCGCCGCCGATCGCGCAAGCCCTGCCCGCGCGCGTGGCGCGCGCCTCGCCCGCGCTCGAGCAGGTCGGCACGGTCGCCGACGAGGTGCGCCGCGGCGCGAGCGACTTTGACCCGCCGCCCGCGCGGACGCGCGAGATCGTCTCGGGCACCTACCCGCGCGCCGCGCTGGCCGCCGGCACGCGCACGCTGCTCGTGCGCTTCAGCGACGACGGCACGGACGAGACGCCCGAGCTGGGGCGGATGCTCGGCGGGTGCCCGGGCCTGGACGCGATCACGCTCCCGGGAACGCACTTGACGCCGTGCGGGGCGGACGAGGCGCTGCTGAGGGCGCCGGCCGCGGCCGGGCTGGCGCTCTTTTCCGGAGGCGCTTTCGGCGGCGGTGCCAGCGGCGGCGGCCCCGGGAGGAGGGCGGTCCCCTCCTTCACCCCGGCCGACGCGATTGCCATGGCGGCGCGCGAGTGGGGCCGCGCGGCGCGCGAGCGCGACGCCGACCGGCTGGCCGAGCGCGTGGTGTCGTTCCTGCGCGCGGCGGCGGCCGCGCCGCCGCCTTGAAGGTCTGTGTGTGTGTAAATGTCAAAACGAGAAACTCTCTGCGGTTCTCACCAATTGTGATTCTTCTCTAGGCAAACGCTCCGGCCGACGCTCCGCCCCCGCCGCCGCCGCCGCTGCCGCCGCCCGCCGCCGCCGCCGCCGGCCCCCCGAGCGCCGCCGCCACCTCGCGCCGCGCCACCTCGCGCAGCGCCTCGCGCCAGAACGCCGACGGCCGCGCCGCCCCCGCGCCGACCCGCTGCGCGCGCCCCTCGTCCGTCAGCGCCAGGCAAAAGGCGCCGCGGCCGCCGCGCGACGGCGCGGGCCGCGGCCGCACCCACCCCTGCCGCCTGAGGAAGGCGAGCGCGCCCTTGAATCGCCGGCGCGACGTGAACATGCCGCCGCCGCCGCCCGCGAGGGGAGCCGCCGCGGCGCCGCCAGGACGGCCGCCGCCGCTGCCGCCGCCGACGCCGCCAATGCTGCCGCCGTTGCCGCCGCCGCCGCCGTTTCCGCCCCACTCTGCGACGGCGCGCTCGTACAGCGCCTGGCTCGTGAGCGGGGGCTCGGCCGCGGCGTCGGCCTCCTGCAGGAGGGCGAGGAGGGCGCGGGTGGGCGTCTCGGGCTCGGCCGCGACCCGGGCGCTGGCGGGACGGGAAGAAGCGGCGGCGCGGCCGTCCTCGCCATCGCCGTCGCCGCCGCCGCCGCGGCCGGCCGGCGCCGCCTCGGCGATCCCGGCCGCGCGGCGGGTCCGGCGCGCGAGCGCCTCGGCGCGCGCGACGCGCTGGCGCGCCACGAGCTCGGGGGACAGGGGCGGCGGTTGCCAGGCCGGTGGCGACGCCCGGTGCGGCTGCGACGCGGCGGGGGATGCCGACGCTGCCGCGGCTGCCGACGCCGCCGCAGCCGGCGAGAGGGTGCGGAACGAGCGGCCCAAGCCCCCTCCGCTTCGTGCCGCCGCCGCCGCCGCCAAGCCGCGATCTGGCGAGGCGTGAGGCGCGTCCGCCGCCGCACGCGCGGCCGGCGGCGCTGATGCCAATGGTCCAGACGCGGCCTGCCACCCCGCCGCGACGCTGCTGCGCAGCCGCTGCTGCTCGCGCGCCCAAAGCCCGAGGAACCGACCGGCGCCCGCGAGGCTGTTCCTCATCGCGTGCGCGACCCGCTGTCTCTGAGAAAGGGGTGATCAATGATCGGTGCGAGAGTCGGCAAGCACGCCTGAGCGAGTGCGACGGTTGGAGAGAGGCGAGCAGGTCTGAGCGTTCACTGCGAGACACAACGCCGTGTTTTTCGGCGCCTCTCGCCGATGCCGGCGACGACGCCGCGCCCGCTCGATCACGAAGCATGTTTTCACGAAGCTATAAAGTTTTCCGCTATCTCCAACTATCCAATCCAAAATCCGATCAGTAGAGCTCCTCCGGCTCTGCGAGCAGCGCGTCCACATTGACCAGCGCCACCTCGACCTCGGCGATCAGGCCGCAGCCGGGCTCGACGCACACCGCCTTGCCGCCCTTTTTCACGGCGCCGCCGCCGCCGCTCGGGCCGCTGCCGGCCCCCGCCGCCTCGCCGCCGCCGCCGCTGCAGCCGCCGCCACCGCCGAGCAGCAGCAGGCGGCCAGACAGTTGCGCAGGGACCACCTGGGCCACCGCGTGGAGGCCGGCGATGCCCTTGAGGCGCCACACGCCCATGGCGTGCACCTGCACGCGGACGGTGGCCTGGCGGTCCCGGCGCGCGTGGGCGGCGGCCAGGCCGAGGCCGGCGCCGGCCGCCGCGCCGCCGCCGCCGCCGCCGCCGACGCCGCCGACGCCGCCGCCGCCGTTGCCGCCGCGGGCGGCGCCGCCCGGCGCCGCGCGCAGGTGCCGCAGCTGCCCGATCGCCTCGATGGGGACGGCGCCCGTGAGGAGGGAAGGGGCCTGCGACGCCGCGGTCGCGCCGGGGGTCGAGAGGGCGGACGAGGCGGCGGCGGAAAAGGCGGCGGAGGAGGCGGCAGCGGCGGCGGTCGAGTCGGCGGGGCTGGCCGCGGCAGCGGCCGCGCCCAACGGGCCGCCGCCGCCGCCGACGCTCGGCCCCGCCGCGCCCGTCGCCGCCGCCGCCCCCCGGCCCTGCGCCGCCTCTCGCATGGTCGCGAGCAGGCCGTACGGCTCGGCGGTGGCCAGGCCGCGGTGAGCGGCGCGCCAGCCGGGCGAGCCCGCCCGGAGCACTGTGCCGCTCGAGGAGCGCAGGTCCTCCGGGGCGCCGACGGCGGCGGCGGCGGCGGCGGCCGTGGCAAAGGGCGGCGGCGGCCCTCGGTGCGACGGCCCGTCGCCGCCCGCCGCCGCTCCGTCTGCCGACGCGCCCCCGCTGCTGGCCCCGCGCGGCCCGCTCGCCGCGCTCGCCACGCTCCACGAGGAGTAGCGGGCGACCGGGCCGCCGGACAGGTACTCGTTGCGCGGCCCCTCCGCGCGACCACCGCTGCCGCCCAAGTGCAGGCGGCGGCGCCAGCGGTCGCGCCGACGCCCGCCCCCGTTTGTCAGGCCGCCGCCCTCGCCGCCGCCGCTGCCGCCCTCTCCGTCGCCGTCGTCGTCGCCGTCCTGGCCGTCCTCCTCCCAGACGGCCTGCGCCCCGGAGAAGATCGCCGACGACTGCCGCAGGCCGTCGATGGGCCGGCGCGCCACGGCCGCAAAGGGGGTCGCCCAGCGCGCCGAGGGCGGCGGGTGCGCGGCGGCCGCGGCCGACGCGGCGGCCGCCGCGGCCGCGGCCGACGAGGCGGGAGGAGCGGCGGCGGCAGCGCCGCCGTCGCCGAGCGACCCGCGTCCTTGGTGCTGCTGCTGCAGCTGCTGTTGCGGCTGCTGGGGGGCCATGGCGTCAAAGCCGACGTAGTGCTCCTCGTCGCCCGCGGGCACCGGGGACGGCGGCGGCGGCCCGGCCGCGGCGGCAGAGGCAGAGGCAGAGGCGGTGCCAGCGGCGGCAGCGGCGGCGGCAGCAGCGGCAGCAGCTGCGGCGCTCGCCGCCGCCGCCGCCGACGCCTCGCCACCGCCCCGCTCCCGCGGCGGGGAGGCCGCCGCCCATCCCGCCCCCGCCCGCGCAGCTGCCGCCGCCGGGGCCGGGCGCCGCCGCCGCGCGCGCCACTCGGCCACCACCTCCTCCGCCAGGCCCCGCTCCACGAGCACCTGCCCGGGCCCGCCCGCGGCGAGAAAGCGCGCCGCGCGGTTGACGGGCGGGCCAAAGTAGTCGGCGCGGCCCGAGGTGCGGTGCGGGATCAGGCGCGTGACCGCCCCGCGGTACACGCCGACGCGCGCGCGGACGCCCCGGTGCAGCAGGGCGCCCGTGCGGGGTTCGCGCACGGCGGCGCCCTCGGGCGCGGCCAGGAGCTCGGGAGGCCAGTGCAGGCGCAGGAGCGCGAGCTGGAGCGCGAGCGCCCACTCGAGGGCGGTCGAGGGGCGAGAGAAGGCAATCATGAAGACGCCCTCCTTCTCCTGGCACTCGTAGCCGCCGCACGCGGCGAGGGTGGCGCGCACGGCGGCGCAGAACATGTCGAGGGCCTCGCCCGCGGCGCGCCAGTCCAGGGCGGCGGCGGCGGCGCCGGCCCGGTGGGGCGGCGGCGGCGCGGGGCCAGGGGGGGAGGCCGGGCCGCCGCCGCCGCCGCCGGCGCGGCCGCCGCCGCTGCCGCGGCCGTCGGCCAAGTCGGCGGCGGCGAGGGCCGAGGAGACCGAGAGCGAGGGCGCGGGGGCCAGCTGCTGCGACGCGACGGCAGCCGACGCTGCGGCGGCGGCGGCGGCCGAGCGCGCGCCGCCCATCGCCGCGATCGCCGCGGCGCGCAGGCTGTCGGGCGCCACGAACACCATCGCGACCTGCGGCAGCAGCGGCCGGCGAGGCGCCGCCATCTTGCCGCCGCCGCCCTTGCCGTCTCCGTTGCCCTCATCCTCGTCCTCGTCCTCGTCGTCGTCGTCGTCGCCGCCGCCGCCGTCGCCGTCCCCCCTAAACGTGACGCCGTCCGGCAGCAGCGACGCTGCGGCGCAGGGCGCCTGCGCGTACGAGGGGTACACCTGCCGGGGCGTCGGCAGGGGCGGGAAGAAGGCGGCGCGGGCGGCCAGGGGGCGCGCGATGATCTGCGTTAGCTGGACGCCCGAGAGCGCGGGGCCGCCGCCGCCGCCGCCGCCGCCGCCAAAGCCGCCGCCGCCGCCAGTGCCGTTGCCGTTGCCGTTGCCCGTAGCGCCGTTGCCGCCGGCAAGCGCGTCTGAGGGCGGCAGGGCCGCGGCCATGGCCGCGCCCAGGGCGCCGCTCACGCCGCCCGGGGCGTAGAACTGCCCGGCCCCGTGCGCGCTGGTGTCGAACACGCCGAGGCCGCCGAGGCCGCCGCCCCCCATCATGCCGCCGCCGCCGCCGCCGCCGCCGCCGCCGCCGCTGCCGCCGCCGCCGCCGCCGTCGCCGCCGGCCGCGCCTCCCGCCGCCTCCTCTTCGCCGGCCCCCCACTCGCCGCCCGCGCCCCAGTCGAGCCAGTGGCTGCCGAGATCGATCACCATCGGCACGTGGTCGTCGTCGCCAGAGATGCCAAAGTGGGCGAGCGGGGGCACGTAGCGGGGGGGCTGGGAGGCGGCGACGGGCGGCCGCGGCTTGGCGGCGGCGGCGGCGGCAGCGGTGACGCTCCTGCGCCGGCTGGCGGCGCCGGCGCCGGCCCCGGCGGCAGCACCGGCCGCGACGACGACGGGAGAGGCGCCCGCAGTCAAGCTGCTGCGGCGCCGCGCCCCGAACCAGCGGCTCCCCAAATGCTCCACGCTCGAGCCGTCGCGGCTGTGACCGCCGTCGTAGCTGCCGGACAGGCACTGGCTGGCCGCTAGCGGCGAAACCGGGCCGGGCGACGCGACGACGCTGCTGCCTGCGCCGCCGCCCCCGCCGGTGCTCCCTCGCCGGTCGGCAGCAGCAATGGCCACGGCCGCCGTTGCTGGCGCGGCGGCCGCAACGACGGCCCCCTCCACGGCGCCATCGCCGGCCGCCGCCGCCGCCGCGTCGCCGCCGCCGCCGCTACCTCCGCCACTGCCGCCGCCGCCGCCGCCGCCGAGGCCAAAGCGGAGGAGGCTGTTGCGCCGCATGCCGGCGCCGCCGCCGCCGCCGGGCGCCCCCCACGGCCGCTGCTGCTGCTGCTGCTGGCGGCCGCTATAGTGCCTCTGATGGTCGCGTTGGCTCTCGAGCGCGATGTCCGTGAGCGAGGGCGCGCCGGCCTCGATGTCGCCGGACCACCGGTCGCTCGCCGCGACGGCCGGTTGGGAGGGCGCGGGGCTGGCGGCGGCGGCGGCGGCGGCGGCGGCGGCGGCGGCGGCGGCGGGGCCGTAGCCTTCTTCGCCGCCGCGGTTGCTCCGGTCGCCGCCACCGCTCTCGCTGCCGAGCAGCAGCCCGCTGCGCCCGCCGAAGAACGTGCTGGCGCGCGTGCTGACGCGCGAGGACTGGGCCGAGGCGCGCGTGCTGACGCTGGACGACCGCGCCCCTCCCATCATCATCAGACGCGTCAGCAAACCGCCGCCGCCGCCGCCGCTGCCGCTGCCGCCGCTGCCGCCGCCCGGCGGCGGGCAGAGCGCCGTGGCGATCCGCCCGTCCCCACCATCGCCGGCGCCGCCGGCGCCGGCGCCGCCGTCGCCCGCGCCGCTGCTGTGGTGGCTGTGGTTGTGGTGCGCCATCCGCCGGCCGCCCAGCAGCATGTGCCGGCGGCCGTGCGCCTCAAAGGGCGCAGAGTCGACGACGGCGGCGGCGGGGGCGGCGGCGCCGCCGCCGGCAGCGGCGGCGGAGGCGGCCTCGCCCTCGTCTTCCGGGTGCGGCGCGAGGGCGGGCGGGCGGCCCAAGACCGAGCCCAGCCGCGACGTCGGGATGCCGCCGGCGCCCTTGCCGTCCGCCTGCTGCTGCTGCTTCTGCTGCTGTGGCCGCTGCTGCTGCTGCTGCTTTTGCTGCTGCTTTTGCTGCTGCTGCTGCTGCTGGGCGACGCGCAGCGCCACGGGCACGCCGCCCCACAGCTCCTCCACGCGCTCGGGCGGCAGCTCGGGCATCGGCGCCGGCAGCGGCGGCGCCTCGCGCGCGACCTTGCGGCCCACCTCCCCGAGGCGGGCGGCCACGGCCGCGGCCGACGACGGCGCCATGACCACCTGCCCGCCTGCGGGCAGGTCCGCCAGCGCCACGGCCTGCTCCACGACCGCGCCCGTGTAGGCGAGCCCGCGCGTCACGCCGTGCGCGTACACGGCCGCTGGCACGCCCGTCGCCATGGCCGCCCGCACGCGCAGGCCGCGGAACAGCAGCGTGCCGGGCCGGCTGCCCTCGCCCCTGGCCGCCACCAGCGGGTGCGCCAGCGGGTGCGCCAGCAGAGCGGCGGGCCACGCGGCCACGAGCAGCGCCTGCTGCACGGCCAGGCACCACCCGGCCGCGTCCGCCGGGTCGTGGAACGCCACCGTGAACGAGTCGCCCTCCGTCGCCACCTCGTAGCCGCAGAACCGCGGGATCGCGGCGCGCAGGCAGCTGTCGTGCGTCTCCTGCGCGAGGGTCATGACGCCGTAGTCCCACTCCCACAGCTCGGTGCTGCCCTCGACGTCGGTGACCACGAGCGTCACCTCGCGCAAGGGGCGCCGGCGGCCGCCGCCCTTGCCGTCCCCGCCGCCGTCGTCGGCGGCGCCGCCGCCGACCGCGTCGAGCAGGACGCCGGGGGGGTGGCGCCGCTTCCACTCGTCCGTGAGGTGCAGGGCGTCGTGCGCGCGGCGCAGGTGCCGCAGGTAGCGGGTCACGGCGGCCGCCAGCAGCAGCAGGCACACGGACACGGCCAGCGACGGCACGAGGATGACGATCACAAGCACAGCCAGCGGCAGCGGCCCGCCGCCGCCGAGGCCGCCGCGGCCGCCGCCGTCGGCGCCCGCCGCGGCCCTGGCCTCGGCCTCGGCCTCGAGCGCGCTCACGTAGTCGGTCAGGTTGGTGCACCCCTCGTAGGCGTAGTAACCAGGGGCGAGCACAGCCTCGGCGCCGCCCGGGCGGCGGTACAGGCGGCCGACGACGTCGGCGTCGGCGCGCGGCACGGCGAATCCGATCGTGGGGCACTCGAGCCCGCCGTACAGGGACCCCTCGAAGTAGGTCATGGACGTGGGCTCGGACCGCAGCCAGAAGGGCAAGGGGCACGCGGCGGGCGCATCGGGCGGGCGGGGCGCGGGGTCGCCGGCGCCGCCGCCCGCGGATCGGCGGGCGGGCAGGCGCGACGAGGGCGCGCGGGCGGCCGCGCCGCCGGCGCACGCGAGGGACGTCGAGCGCGCGTCGATGAGCCACAGGTTGGGCGGGCGGGCGAGCGACTCGGGCAGGGCGCCCTTGAGGTCTGTGTGTTTCGTGCGTGAGGTGTGTGTTGGGTTGTTTGCGTGTACGTGTGTCGTTTCGGGCGTGGGTTTTTCGGGGTGTCGGTTGTGGGTGGGTTGTGGTGGGTGGGGGGGGGGGGGGGGGGCGGCGGGGGGCCGCTGGGGGGGGGGGGGTCGGTTTGGGGCCATCAATGGATTTTTTTTTGCATGATGGTGCATGGTTCCTGCCTTTCGCGGGGACGCGCGCGGCGCCT